>Ga0316204_10002384_pt1 | contig 42931 bp, 51 predicted proteins | sample 6monrhotite_MG_2_FD_205661 | JGI IMG/M metagenome (GOLD analysis project Ga0316204, IMG submission 205661) | Microbial mat bacterial communities from mineral coupon in-situ incubated in ocean water Damariscotta River, Maine, United States -... | ecosystem: Environmental > Aquatic > Marine >... | reverse complement strand
AGAAAAACACTGTCGTCATTGACTGAAGATGAACACTTAGGGTAAAAAGAACATTACCCAATGCTTAGGGCGGTAGAGTGTTCATCTTCCGCCGGAATAGGTGTTCATCTTCGCCGGAATACGCAGAGGGAAGAGAGGTAAAACCATCAGTAAATACTACACGTCCTGTTAAAAATGTATCCCGCAAGAGGTCATTTAGCTTTGCAATTTTATTCTTATTTTCCACGATTAATTTCCTTTTGTTTAAGTTGTGAATGAGTACAAAAGGAGCAAGCCCTAAAGATTAAAATCACCCCCAACACGGGAGCTTTCACACTAGTGTAAAAGCGAATGGAGCGGGCAGCGGGATTGAAAGCGGTAACGCTGTTTTTCAGATAGGCTTGATACAGTCACGAAGAAAACAACGGCAAAAGGACATAAAACAAAGGAATCAATACAGATGAGAAATAATTTGCCTATTTGCAAGGAATCCAATAAAAGAAAGAGATGCCAAACGAAATAGAAAAAACCTCCGACTATAAAGCATTCATCACTGAATTAAAGAACAGGGTTCAATCGGCACAGATCAAGGCTGCCCGCTCTGTTAATACAGAGCTTCTTGCACTTTATTGGGAAATCGGGCAAATGATTACCGAGAAGCAGAAGAAAAGCGGTTGGGGTGATGCTGTGATTAATCAGATCTCAACAGATCTAACTCGTGAACTTCACGGGGTGAAGGGGTTTTCGCGATCAAATCTGTATTACATTAAACAATAGTATGAATTTTACTCTGAGAGTGGAAATCAAAAAGTCCAACAGCTTGTTGGACAAATTCCTTGGGGACATAACATACAAATTATTCAGAAGATTAAATCCATTGATGAAGCAATCTGGTATGTAGAAAAGACTCTTGAGAATAACTGGTCGCGTAATGTTCTTATTCACCAGATTGAAAGTTGTCTGTACATACGACAAGAAAAGAAACCCCGCATTGATAATTTTAGTGAAAAGCTCCCATCCCCACATTCCGATCTTGCACAAGAAAGCCTAAAAGACCCTTATATCTTTGACTTTCTAAGCCTTGGTGAAGAGGCAGACGAACGCGAAATAGAAAGCGCACTCATCAAGCATTTAACCAAATTTATGTTGGAATTGGGTAAAGGGTTCGCTTTTGTGGGTAGACAATATCATCTCGAAGTTGGAGGAGATGACTTTTATATTGATCTGCTATTTTATCATTTAAAGCTGCACTGTTACGTTGCAATTGAGCTTAAAACAGGAAAATTCAAACCAGAATATAGTGGGAAGCTAAATTTCTACCTGACCGCACTGGATGAACAGGTAAAATCTTCAGAAGATGCTCCATCCATAGGACTCATTTTATGCAAAGACCGTAATAATGTCGTTGCTGAATATTCTTTACGAGATATCAATAAGCCTGTTGGAATATCACGCTATGAACTCGCTACATCACTTCCTGAAGAGCTCAAAGAAAATCTTCCAACATTGGAAGAGGTCGAAGCGGAACTTAGTAAGGACTAAGCCTATAAAAAACTAGCCCCTAAATTAAGTGTCTACTAAATTGGGTAACCAAAATCCCCCACATTTTGGAAAATTGTATCTACCTCGAGTCTATCCTTATTAATAGGAATAATTAGATAAAAAAAAGCCCCTTCAAGGGGCTTCTTAATTTAGGGGTTAGTTTTTTGTTATTAGGTTAGACTACTCGATCCTGTTTAAACACTGATAAATAGGGTCAACATCGATGCCTAGCACTTGACCAGTAATAGCCAGAACAAGAACTATCACCAGTTTAACCACAAAGATATCCATTAGAGCTTCCTCCTTAGATGAGGTTATAAATAATATTTTAGCGTCATAAAAAATAACTCTAAAGTTTCCTCGACCATCTGCGGCTAACCTGATTGAGAGAAAAGGAAAAGCTGCTGATCTTAATCTACTTATCGACAGTCACCGTCTAAACTTTATCAGCAGTAGCATCGCCTTAAGATAATTAGCCCGCTATAGCGGGCTAATTATCTGTATTCTATGTATTTTACACCCACAACCATCTGCGGCTAACCATTTTGTTGAATCCGTAGAGCTGGATGGATTCGAACCCTCAATGACGTTGTGCCACCCACATCTGTAACGGTTTGGCCCCCAAGCTGACCATTGTCCCATCCTATTTTTGAAAAAAACGCCACTTTACTCCCACATTCTAGCGGCGAGTTCTTTTTCTTCCGCCCCGACAGCTTCAGCATAGATGGCGGTGGTTTTAATGTCTGCATGACCGAGCCACTTTTGCAGCACGTTAAGCGGAATCCCTTTCTGAATAGCCAACACCCCGAAACTATGCCGCAAACCTTTGGCGGTGGCTTGCGCCCCCTCGATGTCGGCTTTTTTCATAACGGCTTTCACTAACCGCCAAGCGTGCTGACGTGACCAGCTCCACAGCGGTTTGGTTTTGTTGCGACTGCTGCGGAGTTTATGAATCTGAACCAACATCGTTAAAACAGTGGGGGAGGCGGGAACAGCTCGGTAAATCCCTTTCTTGCGTTTTTTCAGCGTTTCAAAAATAAACACCCCTTCTTTCTGATCAATGCGGTTGGGGATGAGCTGCAAGGCTTCCGAGATTCGACAGCCTGACACAGCCAGCAAATGACAAAACGACTCCACTTCTTCAGGGAATGTTTTTGCAGCGGCTAGAAATGCGTCACGCTCGGTTTGGTTGAGATATTTTCGCTGTCCGTTGACTGTATATAATTCACTCATAAAAACCTAAATGTTACTTTACTGTTAGGAGTAATGTAACGGGTTTGTGCAGATCGGGCAACAGGGAATAAAAAGCATTTTTATGGGTAAAACCACGAAGAGACTATAAATACAGGGATTTTATGAAATAAGGTAGGGGGCTTGCTTTCGGGGTGTTTTGCTAAGAATGTTACATTATTGGTAATAGTGTAACATGGTTGGTTTTTAACCAATTATATTGACATTGAAGGTAGGGCAGTATATCCTACTAAGTAGGATAATATAATCTGCATGCTGGAGGACTCAAAATGCCAATGGTTAAAAAAAGTATATCTGTAACAGATCACCAAGATAACTGGATAAAAGCACAAATTACAACTGGAAACTTTGGTAATGAAAGTGAAGTTGTCCGTGAATTAATTAGAGAACGCCAAACGAAAGAACAAGAAACACCAGCTCAAATCGAAGCTATACGCGCAAAACTTATACAGGCAGAGCAAAGCGGATTTACCGAACAGAGTGCCGAAGAAATTCTAAAAGAAATAAAAGATGGGCTACGGAAGAATGGGGAATTATAAACTAAGCAAAAGCGCAAAAGCAGATTTAAAAAGAATTTATCGAAGGGGCAAAATAAAACATGGAGAGGCTCAAGCTGATAAATATTACGCTGCATTTATTACACGTTTTGAGCAACTAGCTGAACAACCAAACCTATATCAAGCTGTCGATCATATCCGCAAAGGCTACAGGCGTAGTGTCTGTGGTGTTGATAGCATCTATTATATTGTGAACGGCGATACCGTAGAGATTATGAATGTATTAGGACAACAAGATATCTAACCTCATAATATCAATTGCTAAAAATGTAACCACATTACCTATAGTGCAACATGGTGATGGTTTAGTGATTAAATCTCATCGGGTTCTATTCCCCGCTGCTTGCGGCGAATAGAAAGCAGAACAATGCGTAGCGAGTGATATCTACGGCTACTCAATACCCCGTCCGCTTGCGGCGGGGATCTTTATTGAGTCTGCTAAGTTCCCATTGCAGTCTTCTAACATCAGAAGATATAACAACAAATAGTCACCAAAGCAGACGTTCAATTTTAAAGTAAAAGAGGAAGTGATGGAGTTTTACAATGATCCAGTAAAAATTGATGAATATGAAAAAATGTGTGAGGAATATGATGGTTCTGATCTATATGAAGTATTAGAAAAACATCTTGCAGATAATTCAACTTTATTAGAGCTAGGAAGCGGCCTTGGATACGATATAAACTATTTGAAGAAGAAGTATTCAGTTACCGGTTCAGATTTGTCAGATGAATTTCTTCGTAGATGTAAGAAAAAATATGCAGAAGTGTCTTTCATAAAGTTAGATGCAGTTTCAATCAATATGGAAAAAATATTTGATTGCGTATTTTCAAATAAGGTTTTGCATCATTTAACTCTGGAAAATCTTAAAAAATCTTTTAAGCGACAACAAAAGGTGATTATGAGAAACGGAGTATTTGCACATACCTTTTGGTTAGGAGATAAAGAATTCACAATGGAAGGTATGTTGTTTGTATTTCACAATCGAGAGAGTTTAATAAATTTGATCTCTGAATATTTTACAATTCTTGAAACGTATGACTACAAAGAATTCGAAGAAAGTGATTCAATATTTATTGTGGCTAAAAATGATAAAGCTGCATAACAAGCACTTTAAGTTATTCGCTCCAGCCATTACACCACATAAGCAAACGTTGAACGTCTTCTTTCTGTGTTTGAATTGCCATATTTAATATTTGTCGAATGACCGCCAAGTGCCGAAGTTCCACTATTGGCAATAGTGGAACATGGTCATAGTTTACGCTTGCCTTCAAATAAGTGATGAAATTCTGGAAATGAAGGAATGATATTGGTCTTGTTTATTAAAGAGCGTGTTCGTATCGTATGTTATTTTCTCTAGAATTTTCCAACCGTGTAAATGTAGGGAGGCTATACTCATGAGTGAAATTGACGAGAACGAGGCATTTAAATCCGTCCTTACTTTAAAGGATCACATACTGAATATTGTTTATCGTGATTGCCAGCGTAGAACCTCATCCATTACGGCCAATGCGTTGGTTAATTGGCTAGAATAACTAGACACCTATTTATACCTCGTATAAACCCTAGTTATTTGATAGGATTTATGCGCTATAGTATGTACTGAATGATGAAATTTGTATCACTCCAACCAAATTGAAGAGAGTAATTTCTATGCTTGATAATCAAAATATCAATCAAGAAAAGCTTGGTCACAAATCTCGTCAATATACCCGCAAAACAATTAATCAAGCATTTAACCAGTTTCTGAACTTACAAGCGTCAGATAAAATGCTCCTGCACCATTATCACGAACCTCTCATGCAAGATGGGGAGGCTTTTGCGAAAATATTTTACGACTATTTGATGACCTCGCCCATTACGGCCAATGTATTAGACGCGTATCAGAAACAAGGTGGTTTGATTGATCACTTAGTCGCGAAACAAATTAAGCATTTGTTCGGTCTTCTTTCAGGCAATATCAATGACGACTCTGCTCAACGTATGGCGCATATAGGCGAACTCCATTACCATCATGGAATCGAACCCGTATGGATCATGGGGGCCTATAAACTCTACCTCGATCATTTACAAACGCGCATTCGTTGCTGCGCTGAGATTAAGGATTGTGATCGCATCAGCCTTGAAAACATCATTACCAAATTGCTTTTTCGCGACATGGGATTAATGTTAGATGGCTACTGGGATGCCAATTTGTTGGCCTTGTCAACGGAAAAAGAGAAAGTCACTAACTTACAAAATCAAATTACCAGCCTATTAACCAATATTCCTCAATTACTCTGGTCGATTGACATCACCAATAATCTGCCATTATATGTGAGTCCAACAGCACGAGAAATTTGTGATATGGATATCGACACCCCCATACCATGCCTAAGTTGGACAATTCCCGAAGATCAACAGAAGGTGAAAGTCGCTTGGCAGAATGCCTTACAGGGCGAATTGATGGAAGTAGAAACTCGAGTAAAACACCCCAGCGGTGAGCTCCTTTGGTTTCGTCGCCTGTTCTATCCATACATGAATGAAGCAGGTGAGGTTGTACGCATTGATGGCTTGATGGAAGATATTACCGAAACAAAAACGACACTTGAACGTTTAAATATCTTAGCAACTACTGACAGCCTTACTGGCCTAACTAACCGCAACATGTTTTATGATCGACTGAATCAAGCAATCACAGCAGTAAATCGGCATGGCGATCAGCAAGTCGTAATGATGTTAATGGATCTTGATCATTTCAAAGAAATCAATGACACGTTGGGACATCTCGCTGGCGATAAAGTCCTCGTTGACGTAGCTCATCGTTTACAAAAAAAGCTTCGCAGCACAGACACTTTGGCACGTCTCGGCGGTGATGAGTTTGGCATACTGTTATCAAATGTGCATGATGGACGGCCTACTGCACAGAAAATAGCTGAAAATATACAACGTGCTTTCATTGAACCTTATTACTTTGAGGATAACGAACTTTTTCTCGGTGCTAGTATCGGCATAGCCATATACCCAGAACATGGCGATGATGTTGCCACTTTGATGAGTCACTCGGATGTGGCGATGTATTCCAGCAAAAATACTGAGATGGCATACATGTTCTACGAAAAAGAACTAAACCCAAACGCACAACAACATCTGCAACTTTCTGGCGACCTACGGCATGCTATAGAACGAGATGAGTTGGCATTGCATTACCAGCCTAAGATAGACTTGCAGTCGAATTCAATCGTGGGTGCTGAGGCGCTGATACGCTGGTATCATCCAGTACATGGGTTAATTCCACCAGATGATTTTATCCCTCTTGCAGAACGAACTGGCTTGATAATACCCATTACCAAATGGGTTATCGAGAACGCTATATCGCAAAGTAAGGCATGGCATGCTGACGGTTATCAGCTAAGCGTGGCCGTTAATCTATCTGCTCGTTGTTTTCAGGGTAAAGGACTGACGGGGGAGATAAGGGGCGTTCTTCAACATTTCAATATGCCAGCAGATTTTCTTGAAATTGAAATCACAGAAAACATACTCATGTCCGACATCACAAATATCTCCAATACGCTGATGAAAATTAGCGACCTAGGGGTAACTATCACCATCGACGATTTCGGTACAGGATATTCCTCACTCGCTTATTTGAAAACTTTACCATTGGATACACTCAAAATCGACAAATCGTTTGTGATGAATATGACCAGTGACAAAAATGATATCGTTATCGTTCGTTCGACCATTGATTTGGCGCATAACCTAGGTCTTAACGTTATCGCTGAGGGCATTGAAAATTCTGAGACATTGAACTTACTAATAGAGTTTGGATGTGATGGTGGGCAAGGCTATCATTTCAGCAAACCTCAGCCACCAGAAAAATTTCTTGCTTGGTGTACGAAACAGTCATGTTACTCAGTTCCTAGAACTGTTTAGCTAGAGTTTTTATGCAAAATAGTCAACAAAAAATTCATTGACACTTACCGCTCATCCGATGGCTCATCTTTTTCCGCTGCACGTTCTTGCTTAGAATAACCTCACATCTATATCATTTTCTTTGCCTTCAAATTTACCGATATATTTATTATTGTTCATATCGTCATTAGAGCTTGATTTAATCTCCCAAATATTTTCATATTTACACCAAAGAACAGCCGAAACTACTTTTATTTTTTTTACTTCACGCCATTCTTCACTGTTTATATATTGATGATAATTGTCTAAATCTTTAAGATCATCTTTAACCCCAATTGTATTTTCAATTACTATGGTTAGGACATGAGGCTTTCCTTCCTGCATCTTTAAACGCGGCAATGTTGCAGGTGTCTTATACTTACCAGAGAATAACCTCTCAGCTAGAGCTATATTATCTGGAGCATAAGCACCAATAATGCAACCCATTAATCTGGAAATATTGCCTTTATTTATTGGTTCAAAACTCCTGAGAATGAGTAACCCGTAAGTTGTTAGCTCACTTTTTTCTGGAAATTCTTCCCAACGATCTGAAGCATAAACTTCATCACCAATAACAAAACATCTGCGACAATTTAAAGGATCAATGTCGGTAATATTTTTTTCATTTTCTTCTTTAAGTGTTATTTTTCGCCTATGCTGCGGATATTTTTCTAACAAATCTTCAATAGAAATATCGCAAACCGAGGGATCACGATCTTTTTTATCTTCTTTTTTATCTGGCCAACATAACAATACAGGAGGAGCAGAGGAAGCAGAGTTGCCAGCATCAAATATCTTTTTCAATACATGCTCAGTCGCCATATTCACATATGGATTGGAAATAGTGATTTTAGGGGTGTCGCTAGGAAATATATTGTTCTTTTTCTCCTCTATCCCTTCAAGCAATTTGTACCATAATTTATCTTCGATTCTTGCTCTATGCATATCGCGCTGTATCACGTGATGAAATCTCATATCAAGATGCTGCAATTTATCCGAGTCTTGCAATGACTCATAAGCTTTTAGATGGAATCTACTGACAACATTTGATTTATTCTGCTTTGAATATGTAGAGGCTATAAATATATCAACCTTTTCTTCCCGACTAAAAAGTGCCAAAAGGCGAGGTTGTTTAACAAATAAGCTTCTCAATAATTCTTTGTCATCTTCATCTGCAACTTCATATAACGCCTTAAGTTCAATTGATGAAAATGAAACATCGTCACCTCCTTTTTTTATCTTAGTGGAAAAACGATCCTTAGGAATATCATAACAAGTATCATTTTTGATCTTGTTTATCAGCCCATTCCATCCACCTTTTGTTGCATATTTCTTTTTACAATTATTTAAAACGTCTATCAGTTTAAATTCCCAGTCAACCGACTCATCGCTCATTTTCTTACCTTTCCCGATGTTATGTTTCCTTTCCCAGACATTCTATACCAATACCGAGAATCTAGTCATAGCAATCGTCAGTGACGATTGCTACACCGAGAACGCAGCTATCTTATTGTTTTTATTGAATATTTTTGTTGACTCCTTCCGTTATTAAGATTTAGACTAATACCAATGTTCATTTTCTCTGGGAGGAGGAAGATAATGAAACACTACAAACGTTCGTTTTCTGCGCCGATGTTATTTATCGCATTTCTTTTCTTGCTTGGAAGTCAATCAGCTCACTCTGTAATTATCACCTATGAAGCTCAAGACCTTACTGATACAACAGTGGGCGAGGATTTATGGCAATATACTTACAACGTAAGTGATCATAGTTTTACAGCTGATACAGGATTTTCAATTTATTTTGATTACAATCTATATAGCGATCTTCAAGACCCCACACCATTTGTAAACGGTGATTGGGATATCCTCACCTTCCAACCCGACAACTTACTACCCGATGATGGAATTTATGACGCATATGCTTTAGCAGATAGTGCGTCTCTGGCTGATCCCTTCACTGTAAGTTTTTTATGGCTTGGTGGAAATACTCCCACGTCACAATCTTTCGAACTATACGATAGCTCTTTCAATGTTATTGAATCTGGTTTCACAAATTCAATTATCACGTCTGTTCCAGAACCTAGTAGTTTTTTATTGATAGGCTTGGGTCTTTTAGGGATTCTTTATCCTATCTATACAAGCTCAAAAAAGAATATGAAATTAAATGCTTTGACTTAACCCATGTTTAGATATTAGTTGGAATATTCTTCAATTTAACTAATGGATGCCAATATGAATATGAAAATTTATTTAAGCCTCATCGGTGCATTGGTATTTGTCATGTTCGGATATTTGCCGAATGCTTATGCTGAATTAACAGTAGGAAATTATATTCTTGAAAGTAAGGAGCGTGCGAGCCGAACAGAATATTCCTACACATATAAAGCTGAGATAACTAACAGCGGTGATGCTGTAGAAAATGCAGCAGCCACGGTTAATAGCTTGTCCACAAATACTAAAGTTGTTACTGACAATTTGACTTTCGGTGCTGTTGGAGCAGATGAAACCGTAACAAGTAACGATAGTTTTACTATCACTCAAAATAGAAAATTTCCTTTTAACCCTGACGATCTTATTTGGGAAATAACCGCAGACCCAGCCATTCCCAATTTACCACCCGATCCCGGCGAAGCAGGTAAAGCTACCCTAGAAGGTATCGACTCTGACAATGATGGCGTGCGAGATGATATCCAACGATATATTGCTTTTACATATCCTGATTCTGAGAAAATAAGGGCGGTACTTGCTCAATACTCAAAAAGCATGCAGAAAGCTATTCTAAATTCTGACTCAAAGAATGCATCTTTGGATAATACTATTGATATTAGTAAGTCTGCTGAATGTTTAAGATTTATTAAAAAGGCTTCTAATACAACGGATAAAAGATCGGCACTTCTTGAAGCTTTTAAAATAGAAAACCTTTTACTCGCGGAGATTACTAACACAGAACCTCGTTTGGATTCATACCTTTTTTACGATAGTAATCTAGGCGGAGAGGTATTTCCAATACCTACAGTTGATAGTCAAACAGCTTGCGATTTTAACCTGAATAACTTACCAAATTAATACAACAAGGAATTAGTTATGAAAAGAAAATGGCTCGTTATTTATTTTTCAATCCTAAGTTCAATATTTGCAAATAAAGTATTTGCTGTAGAAGCTAGTTTATGTCAAGAAAATGGTACAACGGTATTTTTTGGAAATGGAATATTCACTACAGAAATTTCTGCTAGAAATGCAGCTATCATTCTACAAGACGACCTTCGAGAAGCACTTTCTGACTCACCAGACGAATATCTAAAATACAATTTTTCAGTTGCTTATAATAGAACTGATGGGTTCGTTAAAGATGTTTTTGAAGTTGTCCGTCAAGATATTGGTGCAAAAACATCAATGTTTATTAGGTTGTTCGGTAACACATTAAATACAGTAGACAAATTACTATTAGACGCTATACCTGATATTTTCGCTAACGCACTAAGTAGTGTTGCCTCTGAGTTTGATAAAAATGCAATTAGTATTTCAGATGTTAAAAATCATGTTGATTTATATAAAGCGCGAATCAAGGAAGGGCAAAAAATTATTGTAGTTCCTCATTCCCAAGGAAATTTCTTTGTTAATAGTGCTTATTTACATTTAACTGATGAAGAAAGAGTTAGCTTTGGTATTGTTTCTGTTGCTAATCCTGATTCCAAAGTTGCTGGAAACTGGCCTTACACAACATCACATGCGGATGTTATCATCAAAGTCATACCAACAGCATTGTCTAGTAATACATCAAACGGATTTCATTCAGATGATGTATCGGGGCACTTCTTTATAGACTCTTACTTAAGGAATGGAGCAGCTAGTAAAAACATCATTTTGAATGACATAGTTAGTGTTAATAACGCAATAGTTCAACCACAAATCCTTGCTAACAGAGGAGTTATAACCGCTACTTTAACGTGGGGTAACGAACCTGATGTTGATTTACATGTTTATGAGCCAAATGGTACGCATGTATATTGGAGAAATAAATCTGGTTCTTCTGGCCTTCTTGATGTAGACGATGTTGATGGTGAAGGGCCAGAGCATTATTCTGTGCTTTGTGGAAGCGCAAGTGTTGGGCAATTCCTACAAGAAGGAACTTATCGAGTTGGTGTAAATTATTATAGAGGACAGCTTCCTGAAACAGCTAAAGTAGTATTGCAAGTAGGCAACAATTTTATTGTCCGACAGTTTAATGTTGATCTACCTGTAGCATATGGAAGCTTAGGAGATAATAGTCCTATCCTTGTAGCTGACATAGAAGTTTTTGCTAACCCTGACGGAAGTTTTGATTTCTCCATTCAGTAAGCACCAATCTAGCAGAAGGCGGGGATTCTCCCGCCTTCTGCAACAAAACAATAAAAACATAGAAGTTATTTTTCATGCTGTAAAACAGAGTGGAGGAAAACATATGTTTAAATCACTGTTACATTGCTTGACCCTTGGGTTAGTAAGTCGCCCCAACGCGCAAGATAAAAACATATCGCCTCACCAGAGAGAGCTTGCAAAGCCTTTATTTTACCTCTCTAGCTCAGGGGATTATTTCCGCCATGTGGATGCGGTTGTAGGCTGCTTGATTTTTGGCGCACCCGGTTCGGGTAAAACTTCTGGCTCTGGTAAAGCCCTGCGAGATAGTTACCTATCCTGTTCATGGAAAGACCTCTATGGATACGGCTTTCTGGTTCTGACGGCAAAGGTAACTGAAAAATCTAACTGGCTGAAGGCCGCCACTCATGCAGGGCGTGAGGAGGATCTCATTATCGTCAACGAACAGAATCACTGGCGGTGTAATCTGATTGCTTATCTGCTTGATAGGGGCGAGTCTATCGAACAGGTTGTAAAGCGCATTGTTAAGGCGGTTAAGTCCTCCTCCGGCTCTATCAATCAATCCTCCGGCGGTGCTGCTGAATATTTCGACAAGGCTTTCGAGCAGCTTCTAACAAACTCTATCACATTGCTCAATGCCGCCGGTGAGGATGTAACTTTTGCAAATATCTATCTTCTGGTCAGAAATGCTCCTCTTACGGACGATAAAATCCGCTTCATCAAATCGTTTAAGTCATTTGATGATGCTAAGAACTCTTCCTTAGAGAAGATTTCACAAATCAACTTCTTTGATTCCTGTGCAATTGTAGCCAGAGATGCGGTGACTAATTCCATGCAAGAATTTGCATCCTATGAGGTAGAAGAAGCATTGCACTTCTTCTTTACCGACTATGCACAAATGCCAGCCAATCAAAGACAGGCCGTTTACGCAACCATGACAGCCAATATAGACCCGCTTGCTCGTGGCGTTTATAACAAGCTGTTCTCGAACGACACCAACTTTACACCGGAGATGAGTAGAGACGGCAAAATCATCGTTCTGGATATTCCCGTTAATAAATATGATTACGCCGGTAAGTTTGCACAAAATCTATTCCGTAATATCTGGCTGTCGGATTTGATGAAGGAAGAACCCACAGAGCAAACAAGAATCTGTTGTTTGTGGATGGATGAATATCAAAACTTCATTGAAGAAGGCGACATGATCGCATTTAGCCAGTCAAGGGAATATCTTGTTGCTCCTGTCGTACTTACCCAAAACCTGCCAGCATTATTTGCCCGTACCAATGACAGACAAAATCTAGCCAAAGGCATTAACGGCTCACTGGTCAACAAGATATTCCACTGTAATAACGACTTCGACACTAATCAATGGGCGGCGGATCTCATCGGGCAGGAATGGCGAGATCATATTTCATATTCAACAGGAAGTAATAATAAGGATTCTGACTTCCTGCATGACATGCTGTTTGAGGATTCAGGCTCAAACGCAAGCGCGAATATCAGCACAACACGAGCTTACAAACTAGAACCTAATTTCTTTAATTCACTGGCAAGAGGAGGGCTTGATTATAACTTTACTGTAGAGGCAATTTATACATCAACAAGGACGTTCAAAGCTAATGGAGAGGAATATTTACTAATTCAATTCAAACAATCGTAAAAACTAGGGAGTAATTACCATGCAAAGCACAGCTAAAGATACGGACTTAATGCAAGATACAAAACTTTTCTTCGATATTTTAAGAATGTTGATTTCATTTCTAAGCAGACCATGCGAGGCGTTCATCCGCTATCGCTTCGGTGAGCGTTATTTCTCTCCGTTCCCTGTAATAGTAACAGCAATAATTATAAACCTGTTTGTGATATTTCAAACCGCCACAAACCCAATCACAGGCGAGCCGGTTACACCACTTGGTGTAATGATCTTCAGCGCGCTATTTGTTGCAGCCTCGATATATCACAGGCTGGTTATCACCACAGGCAACTACAAAGGAAGCTATGAGGTTTACAGCTATTCATCAGGCAATTCTTGGAATATCTGGTACAGGATATTCAAGCATGACAGCTTTTTAAATCGCCTGTTTCCTTTTTTTGTTAATCGCGTTGCTGAGCCTGTGTTTGTATGGGTGGTGGGAATAGGTTTCTACATGATAGATCCGTTAGTGGGAGGATTTATTCAGATCTCGGCTGTAGCACTATTAGCTCAAGAGGCGATTACTTACCGTTACAGAAGAATGGAATATCTGGATATGAAAGATGCCAAGCTTGCAGCCCAGTACAACTCAAATATGGAAAAGATGTTCAATCAAAAACCCAAAGCCAGCGGTAAAAATTCTTCAATAACTCCACATGAAGTTTCACCGGCGTAAGCACATCAGTGCCACCACATTAGCGTGGTGGCCACACCGGAAAGGAGATGAAAAATGGGATTAGCACAAGACCTTGCTGACATGGCAGAAGATGCCAGACAGCAACTTTACGAAACATCAGAGCAGTTGAGAGTCGGTCATGCTGTTGAACAAACTGTATTTCATGGCAATGAACCAAGCTTGAATAATTCCGATGATTTATCAAGCCAAGAACATGACAACCAACAGGTTCAACAGCAAAACCAGCAACAGGAAATAGAACGGTAAATGCTATTTACATAGCACAGAATCCGAGCTTTTAGTGGCGCAATGGTTTTAATCATTGCGCCTTTTTTACTATGTATGATCTCTTTATAATCCCCACATCATGCCAGCATGACCGCCGACAACTAAAATGGATTGGCTATAATGTAACATGCTCATAGTTTACGCTTGCCTTCAAATAAGTGATGGGATTTTGAAACAGTAGAAATAGAGAACTAGTACTTTAGTACTAGTTTAGATTAATATTTATCCATATGTAATAATAGAAGTGCTTCCTACATAATCAGACTAATTGTCGGTTATCATTACACACATTCTAAATCCCTAGCTAACCATTGAGAATATTTCTTTGTATTTCATATCCTTATGTAATAATTCAATATTAGCGCGATTATTGCATCTGATTTTATAAATGACATTTTTTTGTTATTGGGTGTTTTTATCTGGATTTATTGATATCATACCTCGTCCTTTTTAGGGCATGGAATCACTTTGGATACTACTCGTACTTAAACGTCCTATATGTATACACAATAAATGCAAAACCAAATACTGAACCACTTTGTGCTATTGTTATAATTATTGCGGATAATTTCGTACACTTTGACAAAGGAAGTCGCTAACATGATAATCACACCTTCAATACTCCATTTACCTCCCACCTCTTTGACACCCCACACACGTATATGAAATTTGAATTTTTAGTATTTAGCACCAAATACAATTTGGGTACATTATTTGTGTTTTAAAGGATTTAAGTATACTAATGGATAAGTATATAAGTTACATAACGGAATGCAGGGTAGGTCATTTTAAAGACATTATTAACAACTCTTCTCCAGATCATGCTCGAGCATTGTCTGAAAGTCTAGTTATCTATGCTACAGAACAAAAATTACCAATAAGAATCATTAGTGGCTCATTACATGAAAATTTTTGGAGTCCAATAACGCCTTTCTTCGAAGAATATTTCAAAAAAAATGACCCGAATATTAAACTAGAAATTATTATTTTAGATAACACTAAAGATAGTTTAAACAATAACTCAGTATATAAATTCCTTCAAAAATATACATCGCCAGATAACAATGGCAACACAAAAGTAATCATACACGGAGGAATCAGAGACATAATTGTTACTAACCAAGCGCATTTTATACTTGTCGGCGATTCTGCGTATAGAAAAGAAACTACACAAAATCGCTCAGTGGCAATTGCATCATTTAACGACCCTGATAATGGAAAAGACCTATTAGATTCTTTTAATTTTACTCGTGAGTATATAAATTCACCTCCTGAATCAGCGCACAAAGCAATTTAATCACTAATGGATTATTTCTCAGTAGTAACCGTATTTATAGCTATTACGACTGCAACTTTAGGCTTTACTCAATATTTTTATGCCCGAATTGATACAAAAGATACCGAATTATTAAACAAAATAGAGGGGGCATATGAAATAAAACTAGAAACTAATATTTCCTCAGAAATATTAGAAAATCCAAAGGGAGAACTTCTTAGAGATCGCTTGGAAAAATGGGCAAATAATTTCAATAACCTTAAAAATAACCTAGAAAATTATAAAATTGATATTGAAAAAGATCGCGGAAAAGAAATAATTCATGGAAACATATCCAGCCTAGCTCTATTCTTTATCGGATATCTAATTATCTTGGGACTTGCAATAATCGTAACCGCATACCCAAGTCACCCTATATTGATATACGTGGGATATATAATCCTAGCATTTCTATTCCTAACCGCGGTTGTATTAAATGTATTTTTATTAGATATTTTTAACCGAGTTAAAAACGCAAATATGTATAGAAAAATTTGGAAAAAGGAAATAGAGACAATACATGATAATTTATTGAGGAAAGTTCAAGATCAAGAAACTTTCGAGAGAAACATTATAAATATATTTAAAACAAAAAAAGAAAAGCTGGAAAGTTCTGATGAATTATTAGCCAGTCTTTCAAACGAAGACATATCTCGGCTATTAAAATTAGCATCTTTTCTTGATGATTTATCAGGAAACAAAGAATCTGCAATTAAATAATTAGAACACTCACTTTCTTTGTATCCCTTGTCTTAAAACACTTGGAAATATTCCTCTTCTAGCATCTAGCAATAATCGCTTTATTTCTTCATTATCTGCAAGGTCAAAAGCGTTCTGACCTTTATTATTTTCTGCATCAAAATTTACCCCAGGCACCGATAATATAAGCCTAACAGTATTTGTAAAACCTTGATAAGAAGCGGCAATAAGATATGTATCTTTATCTTTGTCTTTTTCTATGATCGCGTTACCAATATCCACGCCCTTTTCAATAAGGCGTTTTACAATATTATATCTTTCATTATCTCTCTGACGTATCAACTCTTTATACGCCCAATCTAACTCTCTAGGATCACCTTCCACAAACATACTATATTTATAATTGTTATTTGTTTTCACAGTATAAATAGCAACCTAGTCCAATAATGCAAGTGTTTTTACAATAATTGATATCGACATCAGCTTTAGCAACCTTTATATTTCCCTCTCAATATGTTCACTCTGTTCCTATTAAGAACAAGAAAACGCTATGTTTAAATTCTTCAAACGTGCTTCTGACAGTAAGTAAGTCAACGACTGCCCCTCGCTCAATTCAATCTTTCAAATCAAGACTCTTTTAGTTGTGTATCGGTTATCTGATATTTGGAGCGCCCGGCTCGGGCAAAAGTTCAGCTTCTAGAAATGCTTCTGGATAGTTATTTATTCAACTCATGGATGGATAAATATGGATAGTGGCGCAATGGTTTTAATCATTGCGCCTTTTTACTATGTATGATCTCTTTATAATCCCCACATCATGCCAGCATAACCACCGACAACTAAATTTGCTTGATCTTCTACAGCCGTTTTTACATCAATGCGAATCTCTGCGAAAGGCTGACCATATAGCAACCAAATTGTATCTACAGGGATTTTCAATCCACCAGTTGTATGAACATTAAAATCAAAATCCATATTTAAATCTACAGATATTCTACCGTAACCCACATCAGATTTATTTGTATTACCAGCACCAACGCCTATAAAAATATTTTCACTATTCCCCATATAGGTTGGTTTTTGCTGCGTTAAACGAAAATCAAAGCCATATTTTTTATATGACAAACCTAATACGCTATCCGTGTATGATGTAACGGTTGTGCCATTTGCAATATCAGTATCACTAAGATTAGGTGTGAAACTCTCTCGCTCAAAAAAGACAGTAGCTTTTTTATACGAACCCGCTAAACGAAATGATTTAGCCCTCCCGTTTGCGGATTGTGTTTCATCTTCTCCCGCAACAATATTAACGCCTGTTGTATATTCACTCCGTTCTAGCCTGAAATCTTTTAGCGCATCAGGCATTTTTAATCCCTCCTCAGCATAAGTTGGGCTAGATACAACCAACAAAAGCACCGTTGAAATTAAGTAGGAGAACAGCCCAGCTTTTTTTCTGGATAGCATGGCTTATTCTCCTAGAGCGGCATAATGGGCTTTAACAGCCGCGCCAAGGTCGGTGACATTTATAACTTCGTTAAGCTTCCAACCATGAGTATTTCTTGCTGTATCAAGGTTAAAACTGGAATCATTAGTAATTATCGTTGCTCCTGAAGAAGAAACGAACACGTTCGCCAGATGTTTTTTATCAATAAATACGTTACCAATATCCTCCACAATTGTTAACTTGTCAGGACTACCACCGCTTTTAGCGGTAAGTTCTACCTCGTTATATTCAACAGATTTCATTTCACTAAGGTCAATATCTAGACCCACACCTCCAAACTCTACGGAGATTCCTATATATGATTTCCCTTGAACAACACCACTGATTTTAATTTTAAAAGCTTCTGCATTTTCCTTAGAAAATACGCGCCCATCACTCTTTTTAGTTATGATTGCCCCACTGAAATTCTCTATATCAACATTCCATGCAATAATTTCCGAATCAATTACATCTATCGCCTTGAAGTTGGGAGCTTCAATCTTTGAGTCTTTTACTCGATCAAACTCGGCTGTATTTGAAGCAACATAGCTGCCTTTTCCGGCATGGGCTATATAGAGATTACTCCCTGAATAGGCACGAATATATGAAATGAAAGAATTACTTGGTATTTCTGGATTAAACGAATCAGGATTTGTAGTACCCTCTATTACGAGTTCACTACTAGATGAAAACCTCCCTTCCGGAATATTTCCAGCTTTTACCTTGATTCCCTGACTTGCGAGTACCCTGTTTATTGTTAATGTATTTGCACCAATATCAATTTCAGCAGTGCCTTCCACATTTATGAAATCAGGGATTTTAGCTAGGTCGGTATATTTAACCGAATCATCACTATAATAAAATGTGTCAATATCTTCTAATACTTTGTCTATGCCCTCAATACCTGTGAGCTTCTTGTCCTCATAATCAGGATTCAATACAACATTATCACCTGCCACAAAAACATCGGGGCTGCCTGATTGTTTCGGGTCGTCTGTCTCCGGATTTTCGTCCGAACCTCCGCCACTATTACAGCCAGTAGCAATTACAGCGATAAATAACGCAAAAGTCATTGGGCGCATTTTCTCTAGCATTGTTCTTTTCTCTCATTTGGGGAGTTGGCGAGTCAATATGCCCCATATATGGGGCAATAGATATGCTCTCATTTGCAAATGAAATTTGCAACAAAACTCGCCAATAATTTAAAGACTCGCAGGAAAGTCTCAGGACTGAATCAGCGCGACTACGCTAAAAAGTTAGGAGTTAGTAAATCAACACTGGACAGGTTGGAGAATGGCGCGCAGAACACAACAATTAATACTCTTGAAACAATATGCAGATCATTGAAGTGTAATATTGAAGACTTATTTGAAAATCCACCAGTGGATTAGAAGGGCGGAATACATAGCTCTTGCCAAGCCATGATTGCGCTTTTTACTTTACAAATATGGATTTTTGGGTTATCAATAAAGGTGAGGGTGGTTTATATCCGAACTACTTCCTTACTAAAGTTTAAACTGGCGGTAATTATTCCTGTAAGTCTTAATTACCGCCAGAAGTTTCTGGCTTAGTTATCTCCATTTAATAGAAATAACCAACTTAAGGCTTTTAAAACTAAGCCTTATGCTTGCCTTTAACTTTTTCAAGGAGGGATTATTCATACCCTTTATCCTATCTAAAGTTACCCTGCGAAATTACAGGGCGACCTCACAATATCCATTTTTGATGAAGGTTCAAGCCAAATAACCTGAACCTGACATCACTTCTTTAACCGTCAAATCTGTATGAGTTTTCCAAATTGCACACCATCAGTAAGATCAACTTTTTTCATTAACACGCCGAGTTGTTCGCCACTATCTGACGATACTGCGATAATCCAGTAATCACCGTCCTCCCCTGTAATTTCAAATATTGTGCTTGTTCCAAACAATTTATATTTATTTCCAATCATTTTCTATCTCCTGATTATGGGGTTAAGACTAATCAGAATTGATTAAAATCTTGCCCATTATTTCTATTTAGTCCGGTGTCACTAAAAAATGAAATTGTTTCTTTTATCGCCATGAAATGCTGTTTCTCATATAGGCGTTTAGCCAAGGTCAATAACGAAGTTGTACAAAAACAACACTGAATAGAGAACCAAAACTTTTACATTTCCGCTCTTTTTTTAAGAAAATCCTTCTGTAATTTCCATCAAATCCACGCCGGAAAATGATTTTAACCAATCGGTTTACAGGTGTTTTTTTCCTCAAGCAAAGCTTAGGGCAGAGGTCTATAAGTTTACTTAAGGTTTTTCGTGTGGGATAATTATTCTATGCTTAGTATCACCCCATCAGGTTCATCTACGTCCGCAAAAGACTATTTCGCAAATAGTCTTAGTAAGGGTGACTATTACCTGAAAGACGATCTAGATCGGGGCAGCAATCAGGAGGTTGAGATTGTCGGTCACTGGCATGGCAATCTTGCCGAAAAATTAGGGCTTCAGGGAAATATTACCCAAGAACAATTCAACGCGCTTGCCGATAATGTGAATCCTGTGACGGGTGAAAAACTCACCGCTCGAAATACTGCCAATCGCATCGCCGGTTATGACTTCACATTCAATGCGCCTAAATCACTTTCGATACTTTACGAAATCACTCAGGACGAAAGACTGCTAAATGTCTTCCGTGATTCTGTTGCTAAAACCATGAGCCATGTCGAAGAGGATATGGAAACAAGAGTTCGTAAAAACGGACTGAATGAAAACCGCACAACATCAAACATGATCTGGGGTGAGTTTATTCATACCACAAGCCGCCCTGTTGACGGCAAACCAGACCCTCACTTGCACATCCATGCATATGCTTTTAATGCGACTCTTGACGAACAGGAGCAGCAAATCAAGGCGGGTAAATTCCGCAATATCAAACGTGACGGCAATTATTATGAGGCTTACTTTCACAGTGAGTTGAGTAACTCACTTTCTGACATGGGATTAAATATTGAGCGTAAGGGGCGTTTCTGGGAGATTGCCGATTTAGAGCGTTCAACAATCGAGAAATTCTCTAACCGTACTTTGAAGATTGAAGAAACCGCTAATGAGTACGGCATTACCAACAATGACACTAAAGCCAAGCTTGCCCGTTTTAATCGTGAGCTAAAGAACGAGGATTTAACCAAAGACCAGCTTCGCAATGAATGGGAAAGCCGATTAACCGAACAGGAAAAAGCCACAATTCATGGGGCTTTTAACAATGATGATAATGACGACCCCAGAGGACAAGTTCCCTCCCCTACTTCCGTTTCTATCGAGCAAGCCAAGGAACATGCTGTAAGCCATGTATTTGAGCGTTGTGCTGTTGTTCCGATGCGTAAATTACAAGAACAGGCTTTGCGCTTCTCCTTTGGTGATTTAACTCCTGCTGAGCTTGAGAACTCGTTTAATTCTGAAGAACTGATAAAACGAGAGCTACACGGTAAAACCCATGTCACTACTGAACAAGTTTTACGTGAAGAAAAAGCGATGGTCGATTATGTCAGAACTGGCTTTAATACAGAATTCCGCCTGAATAATAATTATCAGATTCGCCCACAGATAAATCAGGAAACGGGTGACACCTGGCATTTTGAAGGGGAAGCCAAAAAAGCCATTGAGCATATTTTGCAAAGCCGTGATTCCGTTATTGCCCTGCAAGGTTATGCAGGAACGGGTAAAACAACTCTTATGGCTGAAACGATTAATGGCATTGAACAGCCTGTAGGTGATGATTCATCAAGGGATGGAAATAAGCAGGTGTTCACCTTCGCGCCCTCCAGTGATGCTGTGGACGTTCTTAAAAAAGAAGGCTTTGATAATTCTCATACTGTCGCAAGATTGCTGCTTGATGAAACATTACAAAGTAGCCTGCAAGATCAGGTTATCTGGATAGATGAGGCGGGATTATTATCCACGCCACAAATGAAAGCGGTTTTTGATATTGCCAAAGAACAAAATGCAAGAGTAATTCTTGGCGGTGACACCGGACAGCATCATGCCGTTGAGCGTGGTGATGCATTTCATATTCTGCAAACAGAAGCACGGCTTGAGCCTGCGACCATTTCGGATATTAAGCGGCAGAAACCGAAGGATTACAAACAAGCTGTTACATATTTGGCCAAGGGCAAAGTTAAGAACGCCTTTGAGATATTCGACAAAAACGGCTCTATCAAAGAATTAGATACCGACCAGCGATATAAAACACTTGCAAATGAGTATGTGGAAACTATGGAATCGGGGCTTTCTGCTCTGGTTGTGTCCCCTACTCACGTTGAAGGTCAGCTTGTTACAAATGAGATCAGGGATATTTTAAAAGCATCTGGCAAGCTCTCTGAAGCTGAAAAAGAATATACGACATACAAGAATCTGAATTACACAAAGAGCCAGAGACAAGACGCTTTCCAGTATGAGCAAGGAAATATCATTCGCTTTACCACGAGTGGTTCTGTTCAAAATGCAAGTGGTATCAAGAAGGGTGAAATCTTCACTGTTACGGGTAGAAATCACCAAAATGATGTATTAGTTGAAGATAAAAACGGCTATCAGAGTCTTCTAAATCTTGATGATGCAAGCCGTTTTAATGTTTATCAGGCACAAACTATCGGCCTTTCCAAAGGCGATATTATCCGCGTTACTGAAAACAGCGTTGCCACTAGTGGCAACGCTGAAAATAAACACAAGCTGGCTAACGGTTCTCTCTATCAAATAGATGGATTTACTCGTGAGGGGGATATTAGAACTAAAGAAGGTCACGTTATTGACAAAGACCGTGGCAATCTGGCGCATGGTTATGTAGCAACAAGCCATGCTTCACAAGGTAAAACAGTTGATAAAGTTTTTATTGCTCAAAGCTCCGATTCGTTTAATGCATCAAGCATTGAGCAATTTTACGTCTCTGCTTCCCGCGGACGTGAGGAAATCACAATCTATACTGATGACAAGCAGAATTTGCTTGAGGCCGTCAGCGAATCTAACAAGCGTCTTTCTGCTACTGACTTAGCCAAGAGAAGGAAGTTTGAAGAGGATGCTTATATTCAGAGTCATATCATCAATAATGTTCAGAACTGGGGCAATAATGCAATGGATTATGCAATGGACAAAATCCATGATTTTAGTGAATTGATGAAGGACAGCTTCCGCCCTGCCTTCTTGGCACTTCCAGAATCAGACATTCAGCTTCCAGTAAATGAACTCACTCATGAAAATAATGGCAGTTCATTTGCTGATCGAGAAATTCAACGAAAGAATAATCCCGATAGAGGCTTGGAAATATGAGTGATGATAAAAATATAAAATCAAAAGCTCACTTTGAACAAAAAAAAGAAAGTACGTTTGATAAATATTTTGCGCATGTTGGTGAGAAGGAAATAGAGCAAACCGAAGATTCTGAACGGCAGAATTCTAGCAGCAATAATGATCCTGTTAGCTCTGAAAGAAGCATGAGTCAAACAGCCGATTCAATTATGTTCAAAAATGATAAGCAGGTAACTTTGTTACCTTACAGCTATCTGACAAGATCTGATCTTACTGAAAAAGATGGAATAAAGCTTAAATATATCGGTACAGACGTAACCATCAAAGGTAAAAACCTGTTTCCACTCCTAGAAGCAATCAACAGAAAAAAAGCCTATTTCGTCCAACTGAACAATCCTAAATATGAAGATGAAGAAAAAAACAAAATCTGGATAGATGAAATTATTATCTCCGATGCAAAAAACTAGGCTCGGTTCTGCCCTATCAAAAACCATCAACCTTGTAAAAAATCGAGGCTGCTTCGCAGCCAAAAAGGTGTTCGCTATCGCTCACAAGTTTTTGGTTTAAGGGGGCTCATTGCCGCCCCCTTAAAAATCCCCGCTAGGATACTTCTACAAAGATGATGTTAGTAATTTATCTAGTGTGGCAGGCAGGGCAACAATGTTTACAACCATCGACATTACTATAAGTCTTTTTAGCTTCTTGAACAGCTTCTTTACAACTGGGGAAGCTGCCTAAATAATGTTGATTCTGTGAATCAGGTAAATGACCGCAATTAGCATCTAAATTATGAACTTCATGTTCACCAGTAGGTTGAGCATTCTTATTAACACAAAATCTTGGCATTCCTTTGTACTCCAAATAAGTCAGTTAAATTTCAGCTTATGATTAAAAGACATACATTCCATTACGATTTTTAATCTTCACACACATAATACCACAATTGGTGTATTGATTAGATAAAAAAAGGTATTATTCAAAAACCTTTTTCTTGATCTATCAGCCAAAGGTTTTATACTGAAACTGCGGTACAGGCGGGGACGCCGATGACCGCCAAAGGTGATAACATCTCTTAGAGATAATCACAAAACGCCCTGTTGCTTACGCAATAGGGCGTTTTTTAATCAAATAAAGAAACATTATCCAGTCAAATAATTGAGGGCTTAATGTGCTACAGAAATTCTCTTGGCGTGATGAAAAAAATCAGCGCAATATTAAAAAACACAAACTGGAATTAAAAGCGGCTATTACAGTCTTTGAAGATGATAATCGCCTTGAAATGTACGATGATTCTCACAGCGAACAATACGAAGACAGATATATAACCATTGGTAAAGATCATCGTACTAATGTGTTATTTGTGAGCTATACAATGCGTGATGAAGAAAATACTATTCATTTAATCTCTGTCCGTAAAGCTGAACCGCCCGAAAAAAGACTTTATGAACAAAATTTGAATTGGTGAAACCATGAATAAAAAAACTACTTATACACGAGATAGCGACAAACCTTTTGATGATAGTGACACTGATTATTCTGAATTTGACAAGTTGACTGACGAGGAAGTACATCAAGCTGCGCTTGATGATCCTGACGCACAACCACTGACAGAAGAACAGTTAAAAAAGCTTAAACCTGTTAAGCCAAGGAATAAGGGATAGAATTCAATGAAAGAAATAAAATATACACATCTTACCGGCTCTCCCCTGACTTATGAAGGCCAGAATACTATTATTTTAAGGAGCGATGCAGAGACACATCATGCTGCATTAGACGACCCTGATGCGCTGCCATTAACCGAAAAACAGTTGAAGAAATTTAAACCCGTTAATCCCTTTGCTAAAACATCCTGAATATCTCTGTAATTAAATTTACCAGTAATCAGGTTTTATAATCGGTTTTTTCTTAGTTGCTACTTTATCGGGTAACTGTGAACTTTTTAATTCCTCATCTAAGATATATGTTCTCGTCCAGTCGGCATATTGGGCTAATGAGGTACTTGCTAAACGAGATTTACTTTCCATTGTTGTTTTTCTAATGGGCGTAATAATCCCTATTTTTATGGCGCTTCCTAAATCTTCTCTAATCATTTTTAATGCGGGGGATAAATCTGTATCGTTAGAAACAATAACAATTTGATCACATCTCGCCTGTATAGCATCTCTGTACGCATGAAGAGCAATATTCACATCAGTTTGCTTTTCTTCTAACTTCCACACCGCAACCCTGTTGTTTTTATCTGGAGGGTTTCTATATTCAGGCAGATTAGCCTGAGTTAAAGAATAATACCCTTTTATTATTTCAATTTTTCCTGAATATAAATTTTCTAATGCTCTGTGGTATCGAGCTTGAGAATGTAATGCGGTTTTACCCTGAGAAGCCATATTTGACTTTATATCAGCGGTGAAATATTTGATTTTGGTAATTACTGAATCTGGTGACTGGATTTTGAGAACATGATTATTAAAAAGCTGGTGAATATCCAGCCATTTATACTCTGTATACTTCAAACAACCGTAGTATAAATTATACCCATCAATGTATATTTTTGTTTTTATGGTCAACTAAGAAAATCCCTATTCCAGAAATGAAAAAACCGCCCGAAGGCGGTCTTTTCGCCCCAAGCAAAGGTCAACTGAATGACAGCTGGAAGGGGAGAGTCGTATTTAAACTATATACTGAATTTCGTTTTTGTAAAGCAAAAAGCTCAGTTCAGTGATGTTATCGAACATTTAGTCTTTAAACTTAGTTTTCTACCCTACCCCTCGCAATCAGTAGCAAAAACCCTCTGCGGTGGCCTTTATTTATGTAGTATGTAGTAGTATGATTACTACTACATACTACTACTTGATGGGGTGACTTATGGAACGCAAAGCAAAGGTTACACAGGAGATTGTTAACGCGGCTTGTATGGAGCTACTACAGGCAGGCAAGAATATTACTGTAAACGCCGTTATCAACGCCTGTGGCGGTTCGTTCTCTACAGTAGGGCAAATGGTCAAGAACTGGAAAGAAGAGCAAGTGACGCAAAGTACACCCGTTATTGAGATGCCGGAAGCCGTCACCAAGGCCATGCAAAAGGCCACTGCTGACATTTGGAGTGCTGCGGCTGCTTTGGCTAGTGAAACTATTGAGCGCATCCAGAAAGAAGCGGGAGAAGCGATAACCAAGGCTAAGAATGAACTCTCGGAATATGCGGGGGAAGTTTCACGGTTGGAAGGTGAATTAGAAAGCCAAGAAAAAGAATTAACTACCTCTACAGAAAAATTAATTGCTAGTACAGCAAAAATATCTGAACTGGCAACAAAAAATGCAGCATTGGAAACTCGTCTTTCTGATCGTGATATTGAACTTGAACGATTGCGATCAGATTATGAAAAATTACAGGCGGAATTAATCGTAATCGCAAAAGAACAAATCAAGAAGAAAAACGAAGATACAAAGAAATAGCCAAAACTCATTTTAAAAGGCACTGAAGGCATTTAGACCTTCTGTGCTACCTCAAAAATATTCTTGGCAATTTGATTAATCGCACGGCCTCCCTTACCTGATTTAGCCACTAAATTTATGTATTGAAAATCAAAAACGCCCTGTTGCTTACGCAAGGGGGCGTTTTTTGTATAGGATAGCTAAATTAGTACAATTCAATATGTAGCTTTTTACCGATAACTTTTGCAGCACTTTCTAAAGTATGAAGTGTTATAGATGTGTTTTTTGGATCAAGTAATCTGTTTAAAGCTGAACGACTTGTTTCCAGTATTTCAGCCATTGCGGTTTTTGTAATTTTTTCTTGCTTCATTTTTGCAGATAGCTCCCAAGCAACAACACGTTTGATAGCAATAGCATTAGTTTCAGCAAGATCACCTGTTTCTGTTAATAAATCATCAAGTGATGAACCAATATGTTTATTCTTTTTAGCCATTTTCTACCTCTCTTTTCCTTTTTTTTGCCAAATCTAAATCAGGTTTTGGCGTTGCTTGAGATTTTTTAATAAAACCGTGTAAAAGCACCATATTCCCTTGGTGAAAACAAAATAGCACCCTTGCTATTGTTTTATTATCTAAGTTTGTTCTGACTTCATGTAATCCGCTGCCCATGTTTCTGCATGTAGGCATACCGATAGGCCATCCAAACTCAACGGTTTTAATATCTTCACCAATGCTTTTTCTATGTTGATCTGGTAGGGATAAAAGCCATTCTCTGACTGGCTCACTACCATTCTCTGCTGCATAAAAAGCCGCAGGGACTCTTTTTCTTGTTGTTGTCATACTAAAACGTACCAAAATAAGTACGGTCTGTCAAGATAAAACTTAAGCTTCTTCATATAATTATTTATAGCCTGTAGATTTTTTTTGAAAGTTTATAGCTCATTTCTTAATTCTTGTTTTACCTTATTTGCAATTCTTTTTAGGGATAGCATATTGACTATCAAAACAACAACTAAATGGAAGAATATGCGAGTTGATGATCCTATGAACGGTGCTTGGTTGCCCGGTTATGAAAAGGATCTTCCGCATTGGGCAATGCCTGATTCAGTTGCCCATGCATGGTTAAATCATGCTGGTTATCATCCTGACCGGATAGGTCGCAGCTTAATGAGAACACAGGATGATTCATTACAATCGGTTCTTATTGCAAAATTACAAAAAGCTGCTTTTATGCTGCAACGGGAGAAGCAGAATATTCCACGCTCCGCAATACGAACTAAAAAAGATACGGAACGACTCAGGAACAACAAAGCATGACTGTATACAGATTAAGCTATGACAGTTATTCATTCCCGCGTATTGATATTAGTGAGGATGAACTAGAACAAAAACTTCCAAATGGAAGAAAAGATTTATCTATCGGGGTTTCAAGGAAAGCTATTTGGAATGATGAAATTTCAGGGAAATATTATTTTGATCCTGATAACCCGCACCCGAAGCCCTGCCCTGATATAGCGGAATATGGCGGCTGTGAATTGGTTTTTTCCCAATCTGCAAAAGATAAACTGGAGTCAGTTCTTAGTAAATACGGTGAATTTTTAGCCATAAACGTTGAAGATAAAAAACATTACTTGTTCAATCTTCTAAATTTTACGGATGCTATTGATCCTTTTAATAGCAAAAAAGAGATTTTTGACGGGATTGAGGTTGGTGTTGAAAAGATCAGTTTCTTAGAAAATGAGGTTAGTGATCTCTGTATTTTTAGCACACCGTATGATGGATATTCGTATTTATATTGTACGAATGAATTTAAAACATTAATTGAAAATTCTGGTCTTACGTCTGGTTGGCGATATTGCAAAGAACTTCGAGAGAAAGCCAGATTGTAATATCGCATTTTAAAGCCCGTAGAGAGCTTTTTATTTCTCCTTAGCCATCTTTCCTTATTATCTAACTAAATCACACCTACGGCTTTTCCTAACGGCTTCACTAGCCGTTCCTTACCAAACCCACCCCCTCACTTTTGTTGAAGTATCCTAGCAGGGGATTTTTAAGGGGACGGCAATGAGTCCCCTTAAATTAAAAAGCATGAGCGATAGCGAATTCCTTATTGGTGTTTTAGTCATGCAGCGATTAGGAAAATTATAATAAATTAGGGGAAAGTATGAGCAAAGCGAATTGATATAAAAAGTTGTGAGTGTACCCGAAGGGAAACGAACTCATTTTAGGGCTGTGCGAATGCACAGGGCGAGCGGAGCGAGGGTTAGGTGCGCACGTAGTGCGCTTTTTTTAAATTATTTGCCTGTCTGAAAATTTAGTAGTTTTGAAGATATTATTCAAACAACCGATGTGTGAGCAGAGCGAACAGAAAATAAATAAGTTGTGAGCGTATCCGAAGGATAGCGAACTCATTTTTGTAGCAAATAAACCGAGCTTAAAAAGTTATCCACATATACACATCAGGTATAAAAAAGAATAATATTTATTTATAAAGGATAAATAGAGGAAAGGATAAGGAAGAAAAAAGTTTAAAAAATACAATAAAACCAAAGGGATATGAATATAAGGTGAAAGCTATTCCAACTACATTGCACTTATAAAGCAGAATTCGGTTGTCTAAGAAACCTATTCCCACCACTTTTGGTTGGTGTTGCAACCTATTCCAACCACATCTGCAACCTATTCCAACTACATTTAAGCGTTGATGCAACCTATTCCAACTACATACTGGCTCGTATCATATGCTTTTCCTGTATTAAAATAAGTAGTTACAAGCTATTCCAACTACATTCTGCAACCTATTCCAACCACATCTGCAACCTATTCCAACCACATGCTGCAACCTATTCCAACCACTTTATTAAGTTATCCACAGCTTTCTAAAGTAATTTTTCTAACGTCTGCACAGCTTGATTCTTCCGTGCATTAGCGGCCTTTATTTCTTTGATAAAATCAGGATGTGCATGAATTTTATATAGAACATCTTCGATAGAATTTTTTTGCCCACGCCTCTCTTCCTTGGCAAAGCCGTTTAGGACATTAGAACTTACTAATTCATCAAGAACTCGCTCGAAAGCAATGACTCGGTTCGATATACGTGAATGAGGGAATAATCCGCTATCGCGAACTATAGTAGACAATAGAATTTCATATTGAGTAGTAAATCCTGCATTGATGTAGTGGTGTGAAAGCTTTTTTATAAACCAACGTGACGGTTGATTTTTTAGCTTCATCATTTTGGCATAGTTATATTGCCTATAAGAAAGCTCGTTGACACTCTTGCTTACAAGTGCTGGAAGCCTAGCCATCCAGTGAGCACTTGTGTCTTCAATATAGCCTTTTCTTGTGACTTTTGTAAGATCAGACAATATTGGACTTGAGTAAATAAGTTCATTATTCACATATAGCCTTAAAATAGAGCCTGAAAGGATTTCAAGCGATTCTTTTATTTCACTAATGTTTCGTGCCTTCCCTTTTTCTGCAAGCTCCCTACGGATAAGCTGCAAAGAGAACCGAACCCAACTTTCTGATTGCACAACATCGTGGTATCCCATTCGTTGATCAGAAAAAAACTTTCGTAGAACATCTTCAATCATTTCTTCTGAAGAGCTAGGATAATAATCCTTATAGCTCCCGTCTTTCTGCTTGATAGCTGCTGGCTGAATTACAACCTGACATTTTACATCCTTATACTGAAAATCATGTTCCAGAACATTTAAGCGATTTTTTTCATCTCTTAATTTGTCTTGTCTTTGCCTTGCGATAAAATATTTAGGTACTCCATCCCAAAGCTCAACAGTATTAGAAAGTTTTTCTTTGTCACCAAAAAATTGCGTGAAAAGATTATATTGAGGACTATCTGCCTGCGTTGTAGGAGGACTTTTCTTATCTTCCTTTGTCATTACCTAATTACCACCTGTTGGTTAATTGCTTAACATATTAGCTTATTAACATGTTAACTAAATATCTCGTTAACATGTTAACCTATTGATTATAATGATTCAATACAAGCTCAATTGCTTCATCAGCTAGCTCAGGACCACTTTTACCATCAATCTGTTTTTGTTCAAATACTAGCCTGTCAAAGGCTTTCTGTAAGTCGGTTCTAATTCTCAATCCTTTTACTGTCCGCTCTACTTTAGTCTTTTCCTCTTTTTTAATTGGCCTTACAGTAGTATCAGAAACCCCTTTTTTAAATTGCTCCACTTGTGACTGGTCTACTTCAGGTAAGTCCGCATCAAAACCGAAATTTGTTTTCTTACCCATAAACCAACTCCTCACTTTTCGTTGATACTTCGGTATAAAGCAGATCAGATAGTAGCTGTATTTGTGCTTTTGCTTTTGCGTGTGAAGTCTCTATAACTGATAAGCCATCAGCATTTGCGTCTTGAAATACCTTGTAATCATTGATCTTGTTTTGAGCTAGAACTGTAAAAACGTCCTGTCTTTCCTGTAAAAACCTGATTGCATCAGTAGCTGTATTAACTTGTGGGTTTGTATTTACCCTGTTTATGAGAACAAATGCCTCTAGGGAGCGATTTAAAGATTTAGCCTGCTTGACAAGGCTAAGCATCCTTTCCATTGTTTCAATATTATCCTGAGCTGGAAAAAGAGGCGTTAGGACTTTATGAGAGGTAACAAGGGCCGTTCGTAATTCTTCTGAATCCCGACCACCCGCATCAATGATTACTTCTTCATATCTCGTTGCTAGGTCTCTGACTGTTTCAAAAACATCGCCTGTTTTTTGAGTAGAGTTGATCTTCGGTAAATCAGGATGAAGCTTGTTTCTTCGGTTAATCCATTTTGTTGATGTGGCTTGTGGATCAGCATCAACAAGCATGACATCCCGCCCTTTGTGTGCAAGACAGACAGCAAGGTTACAAGAAATCATGCTCTTTCCTGTGCCGCCCTTTTCGCCTCCAACTAATAAAATCATAACTTTACCTCTATGTTAATACTTTAATATGTTAACCCATTAAAACGCTAACTATCTAGTGTGTTAATATATTAGCAGATTAACAAGTTAGTATTGCAATATATTAATACATTTACATATTAACTTGTTAGCTTGATAACATATGTTGCAACATTCTCACACTTTAGCCGTCATTTGTTTTTCTTCCTCGAGTATCTCTAAATAAATTCCGCAAGCATATTAATACAGTCAATCCCCATGAGCTTCACAGTAATTTTATCCATTCACAATCCATTGATGAGCTTTACTAGCCTGACTTGCAGCGGTGAATATTGCGCGTTTGTCTTGCTTTAGTATCTTTAACCAGTGGTCAAGATAGCTTGCATGTTCTAATGTGCCATTGATGTTTAATTCAGCGTTGATGAACGCGCTTCCTAGTTCGGCTATTAATTCCTCGAATGCGTAGGCATCATCAGCAAACCGTTTTCCGAAGTCGCGGTTAAGGCGGGTAGGGTGGCCTGTCCAGTGCGTTAGTTCATGGAATATTGTTGTGTAGTAATCTTCTGTATTTGAAAAGCGCGCTTTCTCCGGCATCACGATCATATCTTGAGAGGGTACATACAAAGCCCTGTCGCCTTGCTCCTTTATGACTGCGCCACTTTGCAAAAGGGTCTTCTCTGCTTTCTCTATCGGATCAAACGTACTGCCTTCGCTTGTTGGTCGTAAATCTGAAAAGTCTATACCGTCTATTTGATCGGCATTAAACAGCCAGAACGGTTTTATCATTGGATAAGTTGTTGTTGATTCGTCACCATCATTATCTTGAACAACGTTTTTAAAGAACACGCATGAAACAGATTTTTCACCTTTGCGTACATTTCCACCTAGCTCTTTTGCTTGCTTAAATGTTAGCCATGCATTTGTTTGATAGCCAACCTTAGAAGCAACCGCCCACAAAACTAAAACATTCACCCCGCTATAAGCCGTCTTTGTTTTGTAATTAGCGGGCATTATTCCAAGTGGTGATTGCTGCCACGGACATTCCCAAGGCTTAACGCCTTCTTCGATAGCTTCAATTATGGAGTTGGTTACAGTTTGATATAGATCATTCGCCATGATGTTTTCCTCTTTTTTAATGGTTTAAAAGTGCGCGATGCACTTGTGCCCATTGGCGAAATCGGGGGGTAGCAAACACAATAAAAAATCACCGGGGGTTACTGAAAAATATTTTCCAGTCTTTTTGGGGAAATATTATTTAGGGGGAAACCGGTTATTTATTGTTGTGAGCGCGAGGGGAGGACACCCCTTAGCAATTCAAATACGCTGCACAGTTGCGACAAGCATCTGTGCCTCAATATAGAAATATAAAGAAAGAACAGTCAGCCATAGCTGTCTGTCTCAATTTGGATAAGGGGTGTTTAATATTTAAATAGGGAGAGAAATAAAGTTACTTGACCTGATGATTTATCAAAGAGAACCTCTTTAAAACGTTTATTTCATAACCCCTTTTTTGTGTTTTTGTGTCGGCCATTTTTACACTTCCGTTTTCGTGATTTTGTTACTTGTTGTTTTATAACGTTTTACTTTAGTGGCTTACATGTTGCCTTACCACGACATATACTAAAAACAGCAGGGAAGCAGTTTCATAATGAATAATAAAATCATCGCATCTATTTTTTCTTTTTTATTACTTTTCATACTGGGAAGTCAATCAGCTCACTCCACAATTATTACCTACGAAGCACAAGACCTTACTGACACAACAGTGGGTGAAGACTTATGGCAATATACTTACAACGTAAGTGATCATAACTTTTCTGCTGATACAGGGTTTTCAATTTATTTTGATTACACTCTGTATAACGATATTCAAGACCCTGCACCATCTGTAAATGCTGACTGGGATATTTTAACCTTGCAGCCCGATTTATTCTTGCCTGATGACGGTATCTACGATGCTTATGCCTTAATAGATAACGCGTCTCTGGCTGATTCGTTCATTGTGAATTTTGTTTGGCTTGGTAGAAATATTCCTACATCACAAGCCTTTGAACTATACGATAGCTCTTTCAATGTTATTGAATCAGGGTTTACAAATTCAGCTATTGCTCCTGTTCCAGAACCTCAGGGAATTTTTCTAATAGGAATAGGAATTATTGGGCTTATGTATTCTCGTAGAACTAAAAGAAAAGTGAATGATAAAACTCTTTTGTGTACATAATGGGCGTGATACAACTAGAAAATATGTAGCAACTTAATTTGACGGAATAAATATCATGGCTAAAGGATTTAAACATTTCGCTTTTATTTTCACTCTCTTACTAACATTCCTATATGTTCCTAATGTTTTTGCTGAATTAACTATAGGTAACTACAGCTTGCAAAGTAAAGAACGTATCAGCCGTTACGAATATTCTTATACCTACAAAGCTGATATAACTAATACTAGCGATACAGTGAAAAATGCTGCCGCAATCGTAAGCAGTGTATCAGTTAAAACAAAAGTTATTGAAAACAGCTTATCTTTCGGTGACGTTGGGGCTGGCGATACAATTACCAGCAGTGATAATTTCACAATTATTCATGACAGAAGGATTCCGTTTGATCCTAATAATCTAAGCTGGGAAATTACTGCTGACCCAAGTATCGATGGAAATGCAGCATTAGAAGGAATTGACTCCGATAATGATGGAGTTAGAGATGATGTCCAAACTTTTATTACTGAAAGGTACCCATCAAATATAAACTCTAAATTAGCACTACGACAATTGGCAAACGCTTATCAAGAAGCTTTAATTGCAGTTTCTAACAACAATCAAGAGGATGTTAATATCTCCTTAGGCAAAATTTCTTCCGCCACTCAGTGCATCTTATTTACAACTAAAAATATTGAAGACACACGCCTTATAGAAAGTAAAATGATGAACACAATTGAAAGAGTTAGGGCTTATGAAGAAGTCAATGCTTTAGCTTCTGGGCAATTTTTTGGGATTAACCTTGATTTAGAAAGCACTTGCATAAGATAAAGCATCTTGGAGATTGAAATGATAGGGAAAAAAACTACTTCTAAAGCCATTATATTCATCTTTGCCTTGCTTGCTGAGTGGAATGGAATTATTGCTGCAGAAACTCAACAATGCCAATCTGCCCCGACTACAAACATATATTTTTCTAACGGCGTTAATAATACCTTCACTGAGACAGTAGCCAGTGCTACAGCAATAGCCATTGCTTATTATGAAAGACTTCAATCAAACAACCCTGATGAAAAATTACATTTTGGAGTTGCTTATAATTATTCAAGAGGTGCTGCTGATATTCTTGAAGTATTTGGACAAAAAATTGAAGAAAATGGCGGTAGTCCATCAGGTCTAACAGCAATACAATACCTTAGAATAATAGAATTTGGAGAAAAACTGGAAATTGCTGATCCTTTGCTGGATACATTATTAAATGCATATATTGAAATCCAAAAAGTAAGATATTTTCGGATTGGCACGACAGAAAATCACGTGCAGAAATACCGCACAGACCTTTTAGAAGGTGATCGAGTAATAATTTTTGCACATTCTCAGGGTAACTTATTTTCTAATGAAGCAGTAGAAACTGTTACAAATGCAAATCCTGAGTATACAAATAGTATAGGTATTATAGGTGTAGGTAGTCCAGCAAATCGCGTTATAGGCACTAATACATATATTACCGCTCATGATGATCGTGTTATAGATGCATTAAGAATTACACATGACGTATTACCCTCAAATATCGATAATGACCCTGGCATATTTAATGATCACAGAGACTTGCCCAACCATAACTTTTTAAAATCCTATTTTGCATCAGAGTTAGAACCTGCATATGCGGGTGGAGAAACACTGCCAAGCAGAGGATGGATCGATACAACGTTTTTTATTCTTTTTAATAATTTGGTACATTCTGACTCAGTTTTAGGAGATGGAGCAATTAAAGTCACTCTTGAATGGGGATTTGAACCCGATCTAGATTTGCATGTTTATGAGCCAAATGGTGCGCACGTTTATTATAGTAATCTCCGAGGTATATCTGGTTTTCTAGATCTTGATGATGTTACTAGTTTTGGACCAGAACACTACTTTGTTTCTTGCGATACTTTAGAAGAAGGAACCTATCGTGTTGGCGTAAATTACTATTGGGGAAGTAATCCCGAAACAGCACGAGTTCAAATTACAACAGCAGATGGACGAACCCAAACTACGCAGAAAACTTTATCTATTGCCGTAGGAAGCTCAGGAGATAACAACCCTATAGCGATTGCAAATATTGTTGTCTCTAAAAACAGCGACGGGACTTACATCTTTCGATAATTATTGCCTTAGAACTAGTTTTGTAATTTTGTTACTTACCGCCCTTGGGTTTTCCAAGAGGCGGTAATCCAAATAATACTCGGTCATCATTGCGAGAAAGATTATCTACCAATAGTGTACATGAGTAATCAATGAGTATAATAAATTACCCTATTCGCTGAAAACCCTTTATTTATAGCCTTTAACACATAAAAACCTATTTTATTCTCTGTTGCCTGATCTGCACAAAGCAGTTACTTTACTCTTATATATAATGTAACATTGGCTTTAAATTAGATGAAATAATAAACAAAAATATATAATTTATTCATCTGGAAATAGCGGTTTATCCATAGATTTGTTCCAGATATCAGGTCCATGTCTCTCTTCTTTCCATTGTTCGATATTTTCTTTTAACTCATCCGCATAAACTGAACTTCCTTCATCTATTGATTGTTCTCCTTGTTCAAGCATTCTTTGCAGAAGTAATTGTTTAATGTCTGGATTTCTTTGCAATTCTTGTAAGGACAGTATTGCGAAGACAGCTTCTGAAGGGGATGTGAATTTATTCTTCCTACCACTCTCTTTTCCTGATTTTCTCGACCATTTCGAGCGGCGCAATGTGATCGATATAAACCGCAGTGGTTGACGCTTTGCTATGTCCAAGCTGTCGCTGAATCACATTGAGATTTTTCCCTTCTTGCACGAGCTCATAAGCATGAGTGTGTCGGAAACCATGCGGATGAACACGCTTTTCAATTCCTGCCCGTTTCTGAATCCGTTTGAGCATTTCACGTACATAGTTAGAATGCATCTTTCTGCCTTTCAGCGTACAAAACACCGGCGCGGCTTTTTCAATGCCTTGTTGCTCGCGCACTTCAAACCATTTTTCCAAGAAAGCAATCGCCTGTGGGTCTAACCCCACCAACCGAGACTTTTTCCCTTTGCCTAACAACACCCGTGCGGTGCACTCTTTGAAATTCACATCCTTCGGTTTCAGGTTCAGTGCTTCACTAATCCGCATACCGCCCCGCCAAAGAATCGTCACCAGCGCTTTATTACGAATTGCCGTTGGCGCACGTTTCGAAAACGCTTTCAGAACCGCATTCACTTCATCGCGGGTGAGGGGTTCAGGTGGGTATTTTTTACCTTTATTGGCGGGAATATGAGCAGTCATGGCATTTTTCCAGTAGAGTTGTGCTTTTGGTACAAAGCGCCACTCTATAGCACCACCATCATAGAAAACAACCACCTTCCCTAAAAGCACAACTATATAGCATTAAGGAGGCGGGAAGTATTTCCCGCCTTTTATATGAGCAATCGTGATTGTATTGTTGTCGCGTAATAAGCCCCCGGTAAAAATAGTTGCGACATTCCGCGCCCTGTTTTTGTCTCTCATTCATATTCATATTTGAAGAATGTTTTTATTTCTTGAGTATTACTAGGTGGAAAACCATGGAAAACACTTTTATAGAATCTATTTCTTTCTTATCTTCGCTTGATACCACCACATTAATTATTGTTCTTCTGTTAAGCATTATTTGTTATGCGCTCTACTTAATGTTCAAAATAACAATTAGGCTGTTGGATTTTCATAGCAATAACAGAAAATAACGGCGAGTAATATGAGCTGAATAATTCACTCACTTAATCAAATGATAGTACCAATATTTTGCAGTAAAGCCTTGCATTAAAGTGCATGGTTTTGACTAGCGTATGGGACCAACAAAATAAGTCTAAGCATAATATTGCCATATCGTGCGTAACGATTAGTTTTCATGCGCGATACAGCTTGACAGCGCATATCAATGAAGTATAGTGTTTCAGGTATTCAAGAGAGGAGCTAAACCTATGGCATTTAGAGCAGATGAATCCGCGCGCAGCGGGTTTGAAGCCGTAAAAAACTATCTCATTACAAGAGGTATTGAAACGGGCGAAAAAGAGCGAAGTGAAAGTAAACTTTACGATATTGTGGAAGATTACGGTCCCGTTGTTGATGGCTATCCCTCATGGCATCCTTTAGTTACCCATCATGACGATAAATGCCCAGAAACCGCACCTAGTGATCGATGTGGTTATAAAGGCTTAGACCATACTAGATATTTCTTAAATGCTTTCATTACTTGTCCTTACGATGATGGTCAGAAGATAATCGATTCTGTTGAAGCATTGCCCTATAGCTCTGTTGCTACTATCAAAGCAGAACGGCTTGATGTTCAATTCTATCAACCAAATGCAAACCCTATACTTGTGTACTGTGATTGGGGGAAACCACTCGCTCAAGATGGCATGATACCCGCGTCGTTAGCAATTCCACTTATGCTTCAAAAAGAAGTACCGTGCTGGGAATGGGCAACACTCGGAGAAACTTGGGAAACAATGCGCCCTTATTTTTTAGGTTCTCCCCATGGCAGCAGGTCGTCACTTTTTATAAATCAAGAAACAGCTTTAACAATGAAAAAAATCTGGAATTTACTTATTCACACAGGAATGTTCGGCCCTATTAAAGTTTCTAACCAATAAGAATGCTTTCCACTATATCTATAGCATAAAAAGGGGTGAAACGTTTCACCCCTTTTATATGAGCAGTCGTGATTGTATTGTTGTCGCGTAATAAGTCTACGGCAAAAATAGTTGCGACATTCCACGCCCTGTTTTTGTCTCTCATTCATATTTACACTTGAAGAATGTTTTTATTTTTTGAATATTATTAGGTGGAAAGCATGGAAAATACTTTTCTAGAATCTATTTCGTTTTTATCCTCACTCGATACCGCCACATTAATTATCGTTCTTCTATTGGGTATAGTTTGTTTTGCACTCTATTTAATGTTCAAAATAACAATTAGGCTGTTGGATTTTCATGGCAATAGCAGAAAGTCGTGATAAAGAATGTATTTAAGGCGACAAAGCGGAATGCCTTTCTTCACAGCTCTAGCGCATAAAGTGCCTGTATTTCGTGCGATTGGATACCGAGATAATCCAGTGTTTGTTTTTGAGTGGAATGCCCGAAGGCTTCCATGAGCAAGGGAACAGGGGCGTTTTTCTGCACACGCTGATGATAGCCCCAAGTTTTACGCAAACTGTGACTTCCATAATTCCCTTTCAGCCCAACATCCAAACACCATTGTTTGACGAAGTGATTAACTGACTCAACCGTGAGCTTGTCCGCTCGTTGGCTGTAAAATAAGAAATCATCTGGATGATAAATGCGAGAAGAGAGCAGGGCGGTAATTGCTTCAATAACATTTGTATTGAGTGTTACCCCGCGATATTTATTCACCTTGGATTGTTTAACCTCTAAAACCCCGCCAACATTTAAATGCTCAACATCGCGCACTTTAATGGAAAGAATTTCATTTGCACGGTAGGCGGTATTAATACCCAACGTAAACAAACAAAAATCACGAGGATTATCAGCCAGAATTTTTTTAATTCGCCTAATGGCTTTTACATCTCGAATCGGTTCAACTTTGATCGTCGAGCCTTTTTTAGGGTGATTTTGTGCTTGGGTCATTTTTCGTTCATCTCATCAAGTTTTACCATTTATTCCTACAATACTTGATGAGTATAAAATCAAACGATCACTGAAACAAGCAGAAAAAGTACTGATTCTCTTTTTTATTCAATTACTTATAGATTATTTCATCTCGTCAACTTTTATCTAATAGTTGACGAGTTGAAAATCAAAAAGAGAATAATTTCAGCATTTCAAAATAAGGTCGACAATATTCCTTATTGACATATAGTATTCCTTACTATAGTATTTATTACTACAGTTAAATAGGGATATTATGCGTGTTTTCACAGTAAAAGCCTTCAGCCGATGGGCAAAGAAACAAACTCTCGGGAATGAAGAGCTAAACACCGCAATTCAGGAAATAATAAATGGGCTTTATGATGCTAGGCTGGGTGGAAACTTATATAAGAAACGCGTTGCTTTGCAAGGACAAGGAAAGCGGGGTAGCACTCGTACCCTCATTGCTTTCAAGAAAAATGATAAGGCATTTTTTATATATGGGTTTGATAAAGGCTCACGTAGCAACATAACGGAGAAAGAAGAAAAACTTTTAAAAGTCTTCGGAAATACATTGTTGAACTGGTCGGACAAAGAACTTAACAAACGAATTAAAGACGGCGAATTAGTTGAAATTACGGAGGTACAAGATGGACGGTAAAAACATTATGGAATCAGTTATTGAATCTGCTAAGGATTTGAAATTTGATAAAGTAACTATGCATGAGTTAGAGGCACTAGCTTTGCCAGAAGTGAAAGAACTGTCTCCTAGAGAAATAAAAAAAATTAGAGATAATGCCAATATTAGCCAGAACATCATGGCAAAATATTTAAACGTAAGCCCTTCCACATATCAAAAATGGGAGAGAGGCGAAGTGTCTCCAAACGGAGGAAATCTTAAACTTTTAAATCTCGCGTATGTAGGTGGTTTGGAAGCTATTTCGCTTTAAATTAAATACAGTACAAAGGAAAATGGGGCTATGCCCCACCTTACTCAATACTTCTTATCCCTTGGTGGAAATGGGTCATTGCCGTAACTGTCACTATCTCGGATTTTTCCATCTTTTCCGTGGGTCACAACTTCCACTCGTTCCCGCTTAGCTTGTTCACGAGCTTTTTGTTGAGCTTCCTTCTGTGTATCGTGCACACTACCTGCACGTGAAGAACCTTCTTTCTTCGTTGCCCAGCCATCTGCATGGGGCACAACATGAATATCTTTTTTCTTAGACATAATAGATCTCCTTATTAACAGCCTGGTAAATCATCAAGGTTATTGCGGGTCGTATTGTCGCGATCTGTCCGCAAATATTTTCCGCTACTCCCATTCACAACATGAATGTCAGTCGCATTTCCTTCAGGCCAACGCACAAAATAACGGTGAACTCGACTTTCTATATCACTAATTACATCAACTTTTCTGCGAGGCGACCAATGTTCACCTGTATTACACAAGGCCAATATGTCGCCTTCTCCATCTTTTTTCGTTTTTTTTACTTCTCTATCAGACATTTATGTTCCCTCTTTAACATTGAATTAACTACAACCGTATAGTATTGTATTACTATAATAACAATACCGTTTTCGTAAACGTATTATATACGGAGGTGTATACATGTCAAGTAATCCGACAAAAGAATTTTCCGCGCGCTTGAAATATGCTCGAGAAGAACTAAGAAAAATAAGTCAGGGAAAACTAGCGGGGTTAACAGGGTTTCAACCTGCCGCAATATCTCACTTTGAAACTGGCTCAAGAAAACCATCGTTTGACAACTTAAAGCGTCTTGCCGATGCTCTAGAAGTCACAACAGATTTTCTTTTAGGCCGCGCAGACAACCCCGAAGAAATAAAAAAGGCCGACCAGCTTTACAGAGATATTAAAAATCTATCATCGGGCGATAAGGAATTCGCAGAAAAAATGGTTGCTGAAATGATGAAAAAAGGAAGAAAATAATGGATGGAAGAACGGCAGAAAAAGCAGCAGAAAAATATCTTGAAGATAATAACTTGCTTCACTTACCTGTCGACCCAATAGCCATAGCTGAAAAGAATGGAATAATAGTAGAAGCCAAACCTGCTTCTAATGCTGGTGTATCCGGCATGCTAATAAAGTACGGTGATATTTTTGGTATCGCATACGCAACTCATATCAATAATGAAGGATTTCAGCGCTACAGCATCGCTCATGAACTCGGGCATTATTTTTTATCAGGTCATCCAGAAAGTCTTTTTCCTGAAGACGGCATACACGAATCTAAAGCAGGATTTCTTTCAGGAAATAAATATGAACGAGAGGCTGATCATTACGCAGCTGGTCTTTTAATGCCAAAAAGCCTTTTTAAAAGGGAAATTGACCGACGAAAAACTGGCTATGATGCAATAAATATACTTGCTAATAAATGTAAAACTTCACTAACTGCAACAGCTATTCGGTACACACAATTTACTGCCGAACCAATGGCAGTCATATTAAGCGAGGGTTCAAAAATTGATTGGTGCTTCATGTCCGATGAACTCAAAGAAATAGGTCAACTAGACTGGCCTAGAAAAGGGCAGACGCTTCCAAGCAATACCGTTACATTTCAATTTAATATAAAACAGGAAAACATAGATCAATGTAAAAAAGAAGACGGAAATTCCAATTTTATAGATTGGTTTGGTGGTAAACGTGACTTTGAAATTGAGGAAGAAGCAGTTGGTCTCGGCAATTATAGAAAAACTCTTACTATACTAACAGTTACTGAAAACTTAGAGGAAATGGAAGAACAAGACGAACTGGAAGAAAGCTGGACACCTCGGTTTAAGCGTTAAAATGGAACACAATTTTGAAAGGCTAAAATCCCATATATTGCCTCTATCCGAAGCAAATGATTTTCATGTTGCAAGAACTGAATGGCGACTTGTAGGAGTAGAAATGCATGAGGATTTTGATAATTGCCCTTGCGGGAAACCAATCAAAGAGTTGTGCTACATCGAAAATCAACTAAACCACAAAAAAACCTATGTTGGCAATGTTTGTGTAAATCGCTTTATTGGCATAGATACTGGTAACTTATTTTCTGGGCTAAAACGTATAGCACAAGATGACACGGCCAACGCCAATGAAGACCTTATAATACATGCATATCAACTAGGTTATATCTATGAAAAAGAATATCTGTTTCTAATACAAACAAAAAATAAGCGGAAGCTTTCTGATAAGCAGATTGCTTGGAAGAAAAAAATAAACCAAAGAATTACAAATCAAACAATAGTTCGTCGATAGAATACTCCATATCTCGTCAACTTTAATCCAATAGTTGACGAGTTAAGCGATAATAATAGGCGGGATTGCTCCCGCCTATTTAAATTAATACTCCTCTGCAAGCATAATAGTTAACACTCGTTTTGTGACGCTTGAATCTTCTGGATTTTCACTGCCATATTCAAAATTCAAATCATAATAATCAATTTTCCAGAAAACCGTATTTTCCTTATAGTCTATTTCTCCAAAATCATGTTCGCCGTATGGATCATTATCCTCTGTGAAGTTGTTAAATTGGCGTATTTTGGTGATAATTTCATCTATATCTCTAGAGGGTGCGTATAGCGGCCCATGTTGAACACCCATTCCGAACGAAGATGAACACCTATTCCGATTCAAGATGAACACCCATTCCGGGCTGAAGATGAACACTTTTAGCTGATTTCCCGGAATGAGTGTTC
>Ga0316204_10002383_pt1 | contig 42981 bp, 41 predicted proteins | sample 6monrhotite_MG_2_FD_205661 | JGI IMG/M metagenome (GOLD analysis project Ga0316204, IMG submission 205661) | Microbial mat bacterial communities from mineral coupon in-situ incubated in ocean water Damariscotta River, Maine, United States -... | ecosystem: Environmental > Aquatic > Marine >... | reverse complement strand
GGCCTCGATTCAAAAGTATTGCAACCGATGGAGGATCGGACCGACTCCCTTGCACCGTGAGGCAGGTAGAGCGGACCGATGTGCGATCTGTGTGCAATGCGATTCGCCAAGAGACTTACGATTTCTCAGATACTTAGCCCTGATCGGCATCCAGAGACTTCGATGGGTCTGGTTTCTTGCGGTTCGCCCTCGATCCCGTTTTCCGCGCTGCTGCGAACCCGCGGTCCGTGGCCATGAAGCGGGCAAGCATTGGGGCGACGAGGCGGGCGGGCTCAAGGTCCTGGCCGGTCTGGTGGCTCAGGACAGCCGCGTAGTCGCAGAGGTCGCGGTGCACATCGGCGGGAAGCTCCACGGTCAACTTGACCGGTTTGTCGTCATGGATCGGTCCAAGCTTCAGCTTCGTCATCTTACTTCTCCCAAAGGCTCGAGGATCAGGTCGCGGGTGACCATGACGCGAACGGGGAAGCCCGGGCGGATGGTCAGTGTCGGCGGGACGGCGAGCTGCTGCCGGACGATCTCGTCCCCGGTCCGTCCGATCGTGTCCTGCGCGGCCTCGCGGATGGCACGGGCGACGTCATCCTCGCTGTCGGCCCCGCTTTCCAGGCCGAGGTTCAGGATCGTGGCGAGGCCAGCGGCGAGGAAGACGCGACCCCAATGGTAGTTGACCCGGTCCTGCAGGCCGGATGCGCCTGTTCCGTCAGTGCCGGGCGCGCGTTCCAGCACAATGGAGCGACCATCCGGAAGGATGAGGCGGGTCCAGACGAGGAGCAGGCGGCTTTGCCCGGATGCGATGCGGCTGTCGTATTCTCCCAGCAGGCGCGCCCCTTGCGGGATCAGCAGGTAGCGTCCTGAGGGGCTGTCATAGACATTCGAAGTCACCTGGGCCGAGATCTGGCCGGGAAGGTCTGAGCGCAGGCCGGTGATCAGGGCGGCCGGGATCACCGTGCCGGCCTGCAGGATGTAGGGGCTGGGCGGCGGCACCATGCGCTGCGCACTGACGGTGTCCGTATCTCCGGGACGGGTGAGGAACGCCTCCCGGTTTGAGACCGGATCGTTTGCAGTCGGGCTGCCCAATGTGGAGGGGAACAGCGCGCCGGTCGCGGGGGAGGTCGGTGTGGCCCGGGCTCCGCCGCGGGGAACGGTTTGCGCCTCGGCGAAAAGGGCGCTCAGCCGGGCGGCGTCGAGTTCCTGAAGGCGGCGTTGTTCCTCCGGATCGACTGTGGGGGCCAATGGACCGGAAAGGGGCGGTGCCGGGACCGGCTGGCCGCGATCTTGCGCCCCAAGGATGGCGCGGCCCAGTTCACCGGGCAAGGGCGGGCCGAGACGCGGGATTTCGGCGTAGTCCCGAGGCAGTGTGGACAGCCCTTCAGCCGCCTGAATGCGTTCGGTGGAAAAGAGCTCGGTCTGGGTGCCCTCCTGCCGGTTGTTCTGCAGGGCCACGATCAGGATCGCGCCCAGACCCAGACCGCCGATTGCGGTGGCAAGGGCAATGGCCCGGCGAGACAAGCGCATGACACGGGGCGGATCGGGCCTGAGGCGAAGCTCCTGGGCGATGTCTTCCTCGGTCCGTGGCGGCTCTTGGATATCAGGGTTGTGTGTCATCGCTCCGCCTCCGGCTGTGGCGCGCGCGGTGGGCTCTGAGCGCCATCTGTCCGTACGATCCGCACGACCTGCTGTTGTCTTTCGCCGAGACGCAGTTCTGCGGCCCCGAAGAGCCGGTCGACGATCAGCACGTTGCCGAGTACGCGTGTGTTGACGATCTGGCCACGTCCATCCGCGCCGATCACGAAGAGCGGGGGCATTTGGCCCTGGGCGATGCCGGGCGGGAACACGACATAGACACGGCGCCCGTCGTCGAAGACCGAGACCGGCCGCCAGGGTGGGGCGTCTCCCTGCAGGCCATAGCGGTAGTGCCGCTCGGCCTCGGGTGGGATCGCGGGACGGCGGATTGTCGGGGTGCGGGGCGTGGATCGCACCTCTGGATAGGCCCATGCAACGCTGGGCATCCAGGTCTCCTCGTCGGCGTGCAACTCGATGTGATAAGTGCGCCGGTCGGTGTTGACGACGAGATTGGTGGAGATGTCGGGGCGGGTGGGTTTGACGAGGATATGGACGCGCTCGGTGCGGCCCGCACCGCTGGTGGTGTCGCCGATGATCCAGCGCGTGGTGTCGCCGGCCGCGATCGGGCCGGGGCCGGTCAGGCGTTCGCCGGGTTCGAGCGCGATATTCGTGATCTGCCCGGGTGCTGCATAGACCTGGTAGAGCGCGCCCTCGCTCCACGGAAAAACCTGCATGGCGTTGTAATAGCCCTGCTGGCGGGGTTCGACCCGGGCGGCGGCATTGGCAGCGATGATGCGCGCCTCGGGCGTATCCGCTTCCGGATCGCCGCCTCGGGAGGGCGTCCACGCTGACGGCGTGTGGACGGGGCGGGGCGGCCCCTCGGCCGGGGGTGGCGCCGGCGGCGGAGCGAGGGCCGGAACGTGGTCGTCATAGGCGATTTCGGGCGGGCGTTGCCCCGTGCAGGCGGTCAGCGCCGTGGCCGCGAGGAGAAGAACGGGGATGGGGCGAAGTCGTCTCATTGGGCGTTCTCCCTCGACCAGTTGATGGCATGGACATAGACGCCAAGCGGGTTGGCCCGCAGGCGCTCCGCATCGCGCGGCGGCTGGATCACGACGGTCAGGATGGCGGTCCAGCGTTCGGTTGTGGCGAGCTGACCGTTTTCGTAGCGCCGCTCGATCCAGGCGATGCGGAAGCTCGTGTCCGAGGCGCGGATGACGCTTGAGACTTCTACGGAGACCTGTGTGTCGCCGACCTGCGCGAAGGGATCGTTCACCCGGGCATGGTCGTTTAGCGCGACAGCGCCGCGATCCGTGGCGAAATCGTAGGCGCGCAGCCAGTTCTGGCGCAGAACGATCGGGTCGGCCGGGACCTGCCGGACATGCTCGACGAAGCGGGCAAGATGCCAGGCGATCTGCGGATCGGTCGGGCGATACTCGGCCAGCGCCGGGGCAACGGCCTGCGCCGCACCGAGATTGTCGACCTCGACCACGTAGGGGACGACGCTGCTGCGCGTCGATTGCCAGGTGAGCGCCGCGCTGAGCCCGGCGGACAGGGCAAGGCAGCCCATCGCCATAAGGCGCCAGTTGCGGGCCTGCACACGAGCGGAGCCGATGCGCTCGTCCCAGACCTGAGCGGCCTTCTGGTAGGGGGTGACGGGCTCGGGCGTGGTACCGTAGCGGACACTGGGGCGTCGGAACATCAGGAGGACCTTTCGGAGAGGCTGACGACCGTGCCGCCCCCGCCATGATCACCAGAGCGGACGACATGAGCGGCAGTGGAAAGGCCGTGTTGAAGGGATTGCTGGCGCTTCATCCGGCGCGCCCAGTCGGGCGGACCGTCATTGGCCGGGGAGGGCAGGGCGCCACCCGCCATGCGGCCGCCGGTAGCGGCATAGGCTGCGCGGGCACCGGATTGCGCGCCTTCCGAGATTGCGCGTCGGAGCGGGCTGAACGCGGCGACGGCACCGGTCTTGCCAATAGCGGCCACACCGCCGACAGACTTGCCCATCGCCGTGCTGTGCGAGGCGGCGCCAAGCTGGTATGCAGTGGCGGTTCCGCTGCCGACCGCACTGGCACCACGCAGGGCGGCACCGCCAGTGCCAAGGGCCATCCGGGTCCCGGCCATACCGGCGACTGCAGCCCCGCCCACGGCAATTCCGGTGCCGACCGCAGCGCCTGCGCCAAGCTGCGGCCCGCCCGAGACAATGCCATTGGCGATGCCCGGTCCGAAGATGCCGAGGGCGAGGAGCGCCAGCGCGCCGAGGACCACGGACATCGCGTCGTTGATTGTGGGCTCGCCCGCAAACCCAGCGGTGAACTCGCTGAAGATGGTGGAGCCGATGCCGACGATCACGGCCAGGACCAGCACCTTGACGCCGGAGGAAATGACGAGGCCCAGCACGCGTTCGGCCATGAAGGCGGTCTTGTTGAACAGGCCGAAGGGCACGAGGATGAAGCCTGCCAGCGTGGCCAGCTTGAATTCGATCAGGGTGACGAAAAGCTGGATCGCGAGGATGAAGAACGAGAGCAGGACCACAAGCCATGCAAAGAACAGGATCCCGATCTGGATGAAGTTCTCGAAGACGGCGACGAACCCGGAGAGTTCGGCGATGGAGGTGAGGATCGGCTGCCCGGCCTCGAGCCCGACCTGCGCGATGCGCCCCGGCTGCAGGAGCTCCCCGGCGGAGATCGTGCCACCGGTGGCGACCAGCCCAAGCCCCGCGAAACTGTCGAGGACGATCCGGGCGAGCGTGTTCCAGTTGCCGATCATATAGGCGAAGACCCCGACAAAGAGGGTCTTTTTCACCAGCCGGGCGATGATGTCGTCATCCGTACCCCAGGCCCAGAACAGCGCGGCCAGCGTGATGTCGATGACGATCAGCGTTGTGGCGAGGAAGGCGACGTCGCCACCCAGAAGGCCGAAGCCGGAATCGATATAGGAGGCGAAGACCTCGAGAAACCGGTCGATGACACTGACGCCGCCCATTGCCCTACTCCGTACCGGCCGGCTCGGGAGCCAGATCGAAGAAGCGCTGCCGGGCCGCCTCCCAGGCGGCGCGGCACTCGGTGTCGGTGGCGTAGGCTTCGGGCGTCAGGTCACGGCAACGCGCGAGGGTGCCGCGCAAGGCGTCATCCCTGACCACATGCCCGGTGTCGGTGGGCAGGACCGTGCGTGTCAGTTCGACCACGGCGGCGATGGCGGCAAGGCCGCCGATACCGAAGGCGACAAGGCGCAGAGTTCGCGGGGTGTCGAGGGCCATGCGCTCAATCCCCGAAGAACCGCACGGTGCCGGGGGAGTAGCCGTCGCCGTAATCGAGGAACCGGGCGAGGTTCTCGCGGCCCTGCGCCTCGGCGGAGGCGATGCGGGCGGCTTCCAGCGCTTCGGCGCGGTTCTGCGCGGCGATGGCGGCGGTCAGATCGGCGATCTGTGTCGATTGCAATGCGAGCAGCTGGTTGCCAGCCTGCGCGACCTGCAGGGCCCCAACGGCTCCTTGGCTCTCGCGGATGAGTGCGTCCATCTGGCTGCGGGCTCCATCGATATTGCCGACGACCCCGGCCTGCACGCGCAACGCGTCCTCGAAGCCCGTGACGGAGGTTTCCCACCGCTCGCGCGCGCCGGCGATCATCGCGTCGAAATCACCCTGCGCTGCGGCAGTGCCGTAGTCCTGCGCGAAGGCCTGTTCGATGGTCGCCACGTCGAAGGCGAGGCTCTGGGCATCGGCCAGGAGTCTCTGGGTTTCACCGATGGCGGCCTGCAGTTGCGCCAGCGAGGAATGCGGCAGGTTCGCAAGGTTCAGCGCGTCGTTCATCAGCATCTGCGCCTGGTTCTGGATCTGCGCAATCTGGTTGTTGATCTGCTCCAGCGCGCGGGCGGCCGAGAGGATGTTTTCGGCATGGTTACGCGGGTCGTAGACGATCCGTCCGCCACCGCCGAAGAGGAAGGCCTGGGCCGGTGTCGATAGAACCGGTGTCAGGACGAGGGCGCTGGCCATCAATGCGGCGGCGAGTTTGCGGGGCCGGGCAGGGCGCTCAGGATTGCGGGTCATGTTCTGTCTCCTTCTGGTCAGGGTGAGGGGGTGTCGGATCGGCTGGTGCGATGTCGGGCCCGAGCAGGTCGATGGCCCAATCAAGACCGCGATGGCGTAGCCAGGCGGCGGCGAAGCCGTCCCGGCGATGGTTGGCGAGCAACTCAGTGATGGCGGTCTGGTCGGCCTTGGAGGAGGCTGCAGTGAAGGCCAGCGCCACCTCGCCGAGACCGAGCGAGAAGAGCCGGTTGCCGCGGCGCGACTGGCAGTAGTAGTCCTGCTTCGGCGTCGCGCGGGCGACGATGTCGATCTGGCGGTCGTTCAGCCCGAAGTTCCGGTAGATCCGTGCGATCTGCGGCTCGAAGGCGCGCTCGTTGGGCAGGAAGATCCGCGTGGGGCAGCTCTCGACGATGGCGGGCGCGATGAGGGACCCGTCGATATCGGCCAGCGATTGGGTGGCGAAGATCACCGAAGCGTTCTTCTTTCTCAGCGTCTTCAGCCATTCGCGGAGCTGCCCGCCGAAATTGGCGTCATCCAGCGCCAGCCAGCCCTCGTCGATCAGGATCATCGTGGGCCGCCCGTCGAGCCGGGCCTCGATCCGGTGGAAGAGATAGGCGAGCACGGCGGGGGCGGCCGCTGATCCGATCAATCCTTCGGTCTCAAACGCCAGCACCTCGGCGCTGCCCAGGTTCTCGGCCTCGGCATCCAGAAGCCGACCGAAAGGCCCGCCGAGGCAGAAGGGCTTCAGCGCGCGCTTCAACTCGGTTGATTGCAGCAGGACCGAGAGACCGGTCAGCGTGCGTTCCTCGCGCGGGGCCGAGGCGAGCGAGGTCAGCGCCGACCAGAGATGGTCCCGCGCAGCAGGGTCGATCGTCGCGCCTTCGCGCCCGAGGATCCCCGCGAGCCAGTCCTGCGCCCAGGCGCGTTCCGACGTCTCATCGATCCCGGCGAGCGGCTGCAGCTGCACCGCTGGTGCCTCGTCGGCCAGTGCATCGCCGATGTTCTCCCAATCGCCATCCATGGCGAGTGTGGCACAACGGATCGATCCGCCGAAATCGAAGGCGAAGACCTGCGCAATGGCATAGCGCCGGAACTGCAGCGCCATGAGGGCCAGCAGGACCGATTTGCCCGCCCCGGTCGGGCCGACGATCAAGGTATGGCCGACGTCGCCCACATGTGTGGAGAAGCGAAACGGGGTCGTACCGTCGGTTTCGGCGTGAAACAGCGGCGGGCCGTCCAGATGGTCGTTCCGGTCCGGCCCCGCCCAGACCGCCGAGATCGGGATCATATGGGCCAGGTTCAGCGTCGAGATGGGTGGCTGACGGACATTAGCGTAGAGATGGCCGGGCAGGGAGCCGAGCCAGGCCTCGAGCGCGTTCAATGTTTCCGGGATGCAGATGAAATCCCGCCCCTGCACAATTTTCTCGGTGGCCTTGAGCTTGGCTTCGGCCGCGCGGACATCCTCGTCCCAGACGGTGATCGTGGCGGTGACGTAAGCCGCGCCCGCCACGTCCGCGCCGAGTTCCTGCAGCGCCTCGTCGGCATCCGACGCCTTGTTGGCCGCGTCGCTGTCGAGCAAAGTCGAGGCTTCGTTGGTCATCACCTCTTTCAGGATCGCGGCCACGGACTTGCGCTTGGCGAACCATTGCCGGCGAATGCGGGTGAACACCCGGGCGGCATCCGTCTTGTCGAGGCAGATCGCGCGGGTACACCAGCGATACTCGAAACCTTGCCCGTTCAACTCGTCGAGCAGTCCGGGCCAGGTGGCGCTTGGTAGCCCGACGATGGTCAGGGTCTTGAGATGAGCGGCTCCGAGCCGGGGTGTCAGTCCACCCACCAACGGTTCATCGGCCAGCACAGCGTCGAGATGCATCGGTACCTCGGGCACGCGGACGTGCTGGCGCCGGGTCGAAACGGTTGAATGCAGGTAGGTCAGGGTCTCGGCATCGGAGAGCCAGGCGATTTCCGGCATGAACCCGTCGAGCAGATCGATCAGCCGGTCGGCGCGGCCGACAAAAGCGGAAACCAGGTCCTGAGGCTTGGTGCTGCGATCCGGGGCGTTTTCGAGCAGCCAGCCTTCGGCGCGGCTCGCGTCGTCAGCGGGCGGCATCCAGACCAGCGTCAGGAAATACGCGCTCTCGAAATGCGCGCCCGCTTCTTCGAATTGCGCGCGCCGCTCGGCATCGACAAGGGCCGAGACCGGATCGGGAAACTCGGAGGTCGGGTAGTCCAGTGCCGGGATCCGCTGCGCCTCGATGAAGACGGCCCAGCCGGAGCCAAGCCGTCGCAGCGCGCTGTTGAGCCGGGCTGATGTGGCGACCAGTTCGGCGGGTGTGGCGGAATCCAGGTCCGGCCCTCGAAACCGCGCCGTACGCTGCAGGCTGCCGTCCTTGTTCAGGATAACGCCGGGTGCGACCAATGCAACCCAGGGCAGAAAATCGGCCAGTAGGGCGGATTTGGAGCGGTATTCGGCGAGACGCATCATCGTCTTAGACCCTGAACCAGGACGGGTAACGGAGATGCCGTCGCGCCACTTCGGCGATCTGTGCGTCCCGCTTCGCGGCCCAGACCGCGAGGAGGTGGCCGACTAGCCAAAATGCGAGGCCTACGAGCCAGAGCCGCAAGCCGAGCCCGATGGCGGCCGCGAGAGTGCCATTGGCAATGGCAATGGTGCGCGGCGCACCGGCCAGCAGGATCGGATCGATCAGGGCTCGGTGTACCGGCGCGAAATAACCGGGGAAGTCGGTGTGGTTCTCCATCAGATCAGCGCCCCGCCGCCGAAGGAGAAGAAGGACAAAAAGAAGCTCGAGGCGGCGAATGCGATGGAAAGGCCGAAGACGATCTGCACCAGACGCCGGAACCCTCCAGAACTGTCGCCGAAGGCGAGCGTAAGCCCGGTGACGATGATGATGATCACGGCGACGATCTTGGCGACCGGGCCTTCGATCGACTCGAGGATGGTTTGCAAGGGGGCTTCCCACGGCATGCCTGACCCGGCGGCGAGCGCCGGTTCGGGCAGGGCAAAGACGACGAGGCCGAGGGCGGTTGCGCCAAGGGCTGTGCGAAATGATGGCAGAAGGGTCATGGATGGCTTCCTTGTGTTGGTGGAAAAAGGGGGGTGAGGGCGTAATCGCCCGTGGCGGTCAGGCCGGTGACACGCGCCAATTCAGAGAGGCGACGCTCGGCGCCCCGTCCGGACAGAACGGCGATCAGGTCGATGGTTTCTGCGATCAACGCGCGCGGAACTGTCACCACCGCCTCTTGGACCAGCTGTTCGAGCCGCCGCAGCGCGCCGATGGCGGACCCGGCATGGATCGTCCCGATCCCGCCCGGATGGCCGGTGCCCCAGGCCTTGAGCAGGTCCAGCGCTTCCGGCCCGCGCACCTCGCCGATGGGGATACGATCCGGCCGCAGCCGCAGCGACGCGCGCACGAGATCGGACAGGGTCGCGACCCCGTCTTTCGTGCGCAGGGCCACGAGGTTCGGCGTCAGGCATTGCAGTTCGCGCGTGTCTTCGATCAGAACCACGCGGTCTGAGGTCTTGGCGACCTCCGCCAACAGCGCATTGGTCAGGGTCGTCTTGCCTGTCGAGGTCCCGCCCGCGACAAGAATATTGGCCCGGTTGGTGACCCCCTCGCGCAGGTGACCGGCGGCGTTAGGCGAGAGAATGCCGCCAGAGACATAGTCTTCGAGGGTGAACACTGCGACGGCGGGTTTGCGAATGGCGAAGGTCGGCGCAGACACGACTGGCGGCAATAAGCCCTCGAAGCGCTCGCCCGTGTCCGGCAATTCAGCCGAAACACGCGGGTTCGCGGGATGGACCTCCGCCCCGACGTGATGCGCGACAAGACGGATGATGCGCTCGCCATCTTCGGGAGACAGCACCGCGCCTGTGTCGCTCAGCCCATCGGCCAGCCGGTCAACCCAGAGCCGCCCGTCAGGGTTCAGCATCACCTCGACGACGCCAGCATCCTCGAGCCAGGCGGCGATGCCCGGCCCAAGTGCCGTGCGCAACATGCGTGCGCCGCGGGAAGACGTCTCGGTTTTGAAAGGGGTAACGGTCATGAGTGGCCTCGCGATGGATCACGAGACCGATCAAGAAGACCGCTATTTGGTTACGGGCAACAGCTGAGAAGGCGTAGTAGTGCTATTGGTTAGAACGGCAGGGTTCCGGCGGAAGTAAGTCCCCCAAACCGGGGCGTTCCGGCGCGACGATTTCCGCGACCACCGGAACGAATACGAATCCTATTCTACGCTCACGGCTTCGAAGCTCGCGAGGGCTGCTCGAAGGTTTTCCATGATCTCTTCTGCCAAAACGTCAGGCTCTGGGAGGTTCTCGAGATCGGTCATTGACGCATCACGAAGCCAGAAAAGGTCGAGGCTTGCCTTGTCACGTGCCAGTAGTTCTTCCCGGTCAAAGGCGCGCCAGCGCCCATCGGGGCTTTCTTCGCTCCAGGTTGGGCTGCGCCCATGTCGGTTGCCTGGTGCGTAGCAGGACACGAAGTCCTCGAGGTGCGCATACGTCAATGGCTTCTGTTTTAGCGTGTGATGCACGTTCGTCCGATAATCGTAGTACCAGACCTTAGACGTCTGCGGATCGGGGCTGGCGGTGCGGTTGTCGAAGAAGATGACGTTTGCCTTCACGCCTTGCGCATAAAAGATGCCCGTTGGCAGGCGGAGTATGGTGTGCAGGTCGGTCGTCTGGAGCAACTTGCGCCGGATGGTTTCTCCCGCACCGCCCTCAAATAGGACATTGTCCGGCACGACAACAGCGGCACGGCCCGTTGTCTTCAGCATGGTCCGGATATGCTGGACGAAGTTAAGCTGCTTATTCGAGGTGGTAGCCCAGAAATCTTGTCGATTATACGTCAGGTCGTCCGTTTCCTGCTCACCTTCGGCATTGGTAAAGCTCATTGAGCTCTTCTTGCCGAAAGGCGGGTTTGCCAGAACATAGTCGAAGGTTTCTGATGGCGGCGATATCAGTGCATCGGCGGGTGAAACCAACGTGTCGCCAGTCATTTCGCCAATGCCGTGGAGGAACATGTTCATCAGGCAGAGGCGCCGTGTTCCGGCGACGATCTCATTGCCGAAGAAGGTCGAGTGCTTCAGGAAAGCCTTTTGGTCCTTGTCGAGCGCATGGTTGTCCGGGTCCGTCAGGAAATCATGCGCGGCGAGGAAGAATCCGCCGGTCCCGCAGGCCGGGTCAGCGATGGTCTTGCGAGGCTCGGGGCGGACGCATTCGACCATTGCGCGGATCAGGGCACGCGGCGTGAAATACTGACCGGCGCCTGATTTCGTATCCTCGGCGTTGCGCTCCAGCAGCCCTTCGTAGATGTCGCCTTTGACATCGGCCCCAAGCGTCACCCACTTCGTGCCGTCCACCATGTCGATCAAACGGAACAGCTTCGCCGGATCGGTGATCTTGTTCTGTGCCTTGGTGAAGATCTGGCCGAGCATGCCTTTCTGCTCGCCCAACTTCCGCAGCAGCATGACGTAGTGCGCTTCCAGCTCCGCCCCGCGGCGTGAGGTCAGGCTGGTCCAGTCGTACCCCTCCGGGATTCCCACATCCCGGTTATAGGGGGGCTTGGCGTATTCGTCCGCCATTTTGAGGAAGATCAGGTAGGTCAGCTGCTCCAGGTAGTCGCCATAACCCACGCCGTCGTCACGCAGCGTCGTGCAGAAACTCCAGACCTTGGAGACAATTGGGGCCGTGTTCATGAGTGATTACTCCAGGTCGATCCAGATTTGAGCTGCCATAGCAGCAAGATGTTCTCCACGCTCCCGGATTTCCGCCTCCGTCCAGTGGCCCTTTTTAGTAAACCACTTGTTCAGAAACAGCCCGGTGTGTTCTTCGAACTTTTCCTTCTTCACTGCAAAGCCAGAGTTTCCAGAAGAGATGTTCAGACCGCCAGTAAGCAAGGTCAGGTTTCCGAGGGAATGAACGAGGGTACGGCGCGCCAAGGCATCTGGTTCATCAGAATAGACTTCATGGGTCTGCCCATCCGGGAAAGGCCATTCATCGGTCCAGGTCTGTGGCAGAACGTGCTCGACCCAAAGGCCGTTGGGCTTAGTGGCGCTCTCTGCCATATGCGACCTGCTCGCCATTTCCAGTTCCCACAGTATGTCAACCAAGCGAGTTCGAGGGGCGATGCTGTAGGCGTTTCCATCCAGGATACCGCGCCGGAATTCGTCATTGCGCGGGAATCGGGTGCTGTCGCCAGACCTCTGATTAAAGTATCCTCGAAACGCTTCCACCGAGGGTCCTTGGCGCAGGAATACCTCTGCAATGGACTGGAAAACCTTGTTCAAGTTCTTCGTTGTCAGCCCGCACATGGCACGCCGCGCCAAGAAAGAATAGATCAATTGGGCAAGGTGCATCTTCTCTTCCGCAGGCAAATCCGATCCACCTATCTGCAAGGCAGCGGGGAAAACCGTTGTCACCTGCCAATCCGCCAGCTTTCGCCCAAGCCAGTAGAGCGCCGGGTCTTCCTCGGCCCTGCCTTCTAACGTTTCATACAGGGGCGCATACCGCTCCAGCAGTTTCAGTTCATGCTCAACATCGTCAAATCGAGGTTTGCCCTTCGGAACCGCGAAGGCCCGGTACTCGGCATAGAGTTCGCGCACTGAGATTTTTTTGCCCGTTTCGGCAGTCAACACATGCGCTAGGAAGTGGTCCAGACGCGGACGACGTGGGCGTGCATTGGGCGCAGGCTCACGCCACCACATGTCGTCTAGAGGATCCCACAGCTTGGCATACAAGTCCTCTACAGGCGCGTCCTGTTTCTCCGCTCGGTGAAAGATGTTGTTCCGCACAAGGTCCATCGCAAGCAACGGCTCGCCCTTTGAGTTCAGCGTCTCAAAGATCACCTGCGCATCGTCGTTTTCACCAAGCGTGATAACCACTAGTTTCAGCCGATCCAGAACAGCGCTGAGTAGGGCTTCAAGGCGTTCTTCCAACACCTCAAGCTCGACTTCGTCCTCTCCGCCGGTCTTGCTCTCGCCTTCCAGATCAAGTTCGCTGTCTTCCTCCGGGCCGTGAAAAGCAAATTCCTCAATCCAGGTGCAGAAAAGATGGTAAGCACGGAAAGCCGGAAAACTGGTGTTCTTGGGCACACGCTGGCCGTAAAACAGGTTGCGGTGCTTATGCGTTACATCCTCGTAGGGCATCTCGATTATGTCGTGAAAGATGTCCCGGTCCGACGGTGTCGGTGTCAGCTTGAACCGTGTCAGAGGGTCCTTGTCTTTGTTCTTCGGCTCATTGAACAGATAGCCGTTGATGTGCCCCATTAGGTCTTCAAGATCATGGTCCCGCGCCACTTCGCGCAGGGCGGCCAGGAAGATCTGAAAGGTGGTCAGGCGCTGCTGGCCATCAACCACCTGCACTCGGGGCGTACGGGCGATCTGAGAGCCTTCCTCGACCGGAGACAGGATTAGCGCGCCCATGTAATGCTCGAACTTGCTCTCACCGTCTAACACCTCGGCGGCTTTGGCTGAGACATCATCCCAGAACGGCTCCAGCCGCTTGTCGCCCCACTGATACTTGCGCTGATACAAAGGCACCATGAAGCGGCGGGCTTCTTTCAAAACAACTTCTACGGGGTGATCGTCTGCGTCCATGAAATGGCCCTCTTTTTGTGAGGCTGATGCCGGTCGCCTCACCCTTTCAAACTACTTTTTTCTTAGCTTAACGTCCTCAGAATTCCAGGAACCCAGACATAGTGGCGATATCCATCGAGCATTCGGCGTGCAAATGACGACAGCTCAGCGTTTGGAAGCATCATTTTTCCTAGTAATCGGACATTTTCTTTGAAGGCACTGTCAACATCAGGGTCGCCAGCCTCAGTTTTTGGGAACAAGCGGTTTGTGGTTTCAACAATACTAGTTATCTCCGCTGCCAAAGTTAAACGCTTATCGACAAGGTCTTGATGGTCCAGGTGATATAGTCTTATTGACTCAACCGCTCTGCGGTGGCGGTTAGCATGCTGGTCGCTTGTAAACGTCGGTATTGGCCTGCCATCGTCGGTAAAATCAATTAGGCTGGGCTCGTCAGATTTATACGGATCAAGAAGAACCGGCGCTTCATTGCATTCCTCTTCGCAGCAAGTTGCGCGGTTTTCTTCAATAAGTAAGGGGAAATAATCCCCTTTACCTCCGGTTCGCCCATTTTCGATGTCTTTGCGCCTGCTGTTGCAATAGGTGCATGCAAAGCGGAAATTAAGTGGATCGAATGCAGACCAGGGATAGTGTTTTTTTGGTCTAAAGTGATCGACAGCATTGTCGGATCTGATCTGCTTTACCTCGCAGTAGAAGCACTTGTCATATGAGATCTTTTTCAGGCAAGGTTTGCATTCTTGCCAGAGGCTTGCATTGTTGTTCACTTCGGACGGCCCGGCATCGCGAGCGGCTTGAGCCCGTTCCTCCCAGCCCTCAGGTAGTTCCAGCAAATCCTTATTAAGAACTCTCACTATCGCCTCCGTCATTGTTGGGCGACAGCGCCTCCTTTACTAGGCGTTCAGCTTTCGCCGCATCATCCGGAGAGCCGGGCGTCTCTAGGTCGGATCCATCATCAGAACTCAACATTTGGTGAAGTCTCTTGGCTTCTTCCGGGTCGCGGACTTGATATCGGAATCCGTAACCGTCAAGCTCATGCGTAAGTTCTCTGAGCCGTCGCAAGTCTTCCGAACTCAAGTCCTCTTGCGAGCTTAGTTTGCGTTTTTCCTCAAGAAGGTCCTGCGTATATGTGTCCAAAGCGGCATTGAGGTCGAACAATTCACTTGTGACGACACCAGCATAACCCATGCCCCGAGGGTGCGTGTCCGGTTCAAAAGCGATAATTGCATGTGTTTCAGGATCACGCTTGAGGATTTGGACCTGTTCTTTGACAAGTTCGGCTACGGCAATTGGATTGTGCGTCGCCAAAAGCACATGGCTACTTGGCTGCGCTCCACTGTCATCTGTCAAAAAGTCGCGGATATGTTGAATATATTCAACGCTCCAGCGGGGATTAAGGTGTGTGTCCGGCTCATCCAGAAGGAACAAGCTTTCTTCTGCAGAGGTGAACTGCAACAAGCCAAGCACCGTCAACAATTGTTGTTCACCTTCGCTCAGCTCGCGAAAGGTCACAGATCCATCATTCTTCTTCAGCTTGACCCGAATGCGGACCTCGTCGATCAGATCGGAAACATGTGTGCTCTCGAGATCGCGGAAAAATTCTGCTGGTGTCTTGCCTTCCGCCAACTCGCGCAACGCATCTATGTCTTTCGCAAAGAGGTAGAGGTATTCTTTTGTTCGCGTCCTGCGCACATCGTAAAATTCACGACGCTTGATCCGAATGGGTGCAAGGGAGATGTCGTAGAGTTTGGCAAGAAAGTTACGGACGATACCGCGAGAGTTCCAGAATCGGGCGTCACCCTCTTTCGACTTCCAGTAGGGCTGCTTGAGCACGAAAAGGACGGACTCAATGCCACCGTCTTCCAACCCCAACTGCTTTTCAAGGAAAGCGTTAGTCTGCTCTTTGTTGTTCACAATGAAGGAAAGGAGCACAAAGTTACTGTGGACGGGTTCCGCGAAGAACATGCGTTTAGCGCCGGGGTCTTCGCCGGAGACCAACTTGCGATCATAGCTTTCCAGGTAAGCTCGGAAGAGTTCGCTCATCCGGCGGCTTTCGCCTGAATAATATCCAAACAGAAATCTTGGTAGATATGGTGAATTTTCTCCGACCAGCTTTGTGCGGCTGATAGTCGTCCCGCTGATTTTCTCGAAATTGGCACCTACTTCAAACGGATCCGGTTGGTCATTAATGGTGATTACCTTGGCTCGGTAGGGATCTGCGGCCCGTTCCGGATCGGCATCAATGAAAACCCAATGATCGCCGATCTGATATGCAATGCGATACTTCATCGAGGGGAGGCGCTCGCCCATGATCAGATCGCGGAAGATAACCGTGAGCGCCTCGAGAACGTTGGATTTACCCGTACCATTGCGCCCGATAACGACTGTGATCAGGTGGTCCTGCGCGAAATCGATCGTCAGATCCCGCAGGTTCTTGTAGTTGTCGATCCACAGCCAATCGATGCGCATTAGTTCGCCTCGACTTCGGCCAAACGCAGCCAGTCTTCATCGCCGCGCCGCTCAATTTCTATCGCGGAACTTTCGACGTACTGTTTGAGCTGGTGGTAAAAGGCCTCGATGTCATCGGAAGATGCTCCGTCGCCAAGGCCAAGCCCTTCTGCCGCTTTCGATGCTGGTATCCAGGATTTCTGCTGCTTCAATACGTCCAGAAGGTCGGTCAATTTGGGTCTCCTTGGTTCAGCCACTCGCACGGGCCTGGACGTGCGCGCTTCCTTTGCGGAGTTCTCGCGCTCTTTCTTCTCCGCCTTGATCCGCTCAAGCAGGGCCGAGGCCGGTTCATCGTCGGGGTCCTGGGGGACGAGCTGGCCGGAGAAGGCTTTTTTCAGGATGGATTGGCGCAGGGCTTCGGCGCAGGTGAGGGCGGCGTCGATCTCGGCCTCGAGTGCGTCGGCGGCTTCGAGCCGTGCGTCGAGGATGCGGACGATTTCAGATTGCTCGGCAGCGGAGCAGATTGGGACTTGTAGTTCCTGCAGCTCCTTCGCGTTGATGTTGTTGACGCCGCTCGTGGACTTCGCCTTGTTCTCGATTTGGCCGCGAACGGTCGGCTCCATCATCAGATAGACGAGGTTCTTGGGAACCAACGAGCTGGGTATGGGGCGAAGGCGTATCAGATAGCCTGCATAGACGAATTGCGTGTCAACTGGTCGAACCAATGCTGGCTTGCCGACCAATGAAAGGCTTCCGTTCGACCGAATGGTCAGCACGTCGCCTTCGATCAATTGGTATTGCTCAAGCTCCGCCTCGTCGAAGTTCGAAGACTTGAGGTCGGTCGCGTCAATCACCCCAGCCGCGATGTTAGGGATGCGCAGAACGCCCTTACTACCACCATCGTAGTCGCTCTTCTTCGACGTCCCGTATGCCGGTTCGTCGATAAGCAGGCCGAGCGGCATCATGGTCCATCCGTGTATGCCGATGTCAGTTGCTTTGGCTGGAATGTCCCGGGGCCGCTTCGGCTTCGCAGGTTTCTTGCCCTTCTCGCCATCGGCGCGCCACTGGGCGAGCGCGTCTTGCCAGGCGTCGAGGGCGGTTTTGTAGCGGGTGTCGCGTTCGCGCTGGATGCGGGCGAGGAGGGTTTCGGGGGCTTCCAGCTTGTCTGCGTTCTGCGCGCGCCAGTCGGCGGTGAGGCGGCCTTCGAAGGCGGATTTCAGCAGGGACTGGCGGTAGAGGCCGAGGGTGGTGCGCGCCGTTTGCAGGCTCTCGACCCCCTTGTCGATCTCGTCGAACATCGCCTCGATCTTCTCCACGATGCGGCGTTGTTCGTTGAGTGGGGGCAGGCAAAACTCGCGCTCAAAGGAAGCTTTGGTCTTCACGAACGGCTGTCCGCTTCCGCCTCTTATCCAGAAATCCTCATCGTTGACCATCCACCAAAAGAACTTCGGGTCCAATGCTTCTGGTTCCGGCCAAACGACATGAGTATTGGCGACCGCACTCCATTTCCCTTTCGCAAAAAAACACTTCCCACACCTTGCCCCGACCGCAGAAACGATGATTGCAACACCCTCTTGCTCAAAGTGATCGAGCCAAACGTCTTGACCTGATGCGCTGAAGCCTGGGAAAAGATTGGGCGCAGGTGTGCTAAATTGCTTGCCTTTGATAAGTTTCGAATTTCCAGAATGATGCGTGGCAACCTCGTCGAAAGTACAATAAGCCCAACCGGAGGGCGCTTCAGTTGGAACTATGAGCCTCATGCCGAGAGCGCCTCATTCATCTCGGTCATGACCTCGTCCATCCTATCGCCAAACAGCGCGTACATCTGCCCCATCCCTCCCTTGCCATCGAAGGGGGCCATTTCCAGATCGTCGCGCTCGATGGTGAAAGAGGTGGCGAGGTGGTCGCGGATCATGCGCAGCCAGTCCATCTGTTCCTCGGTGAACTTCTCGCCCGCACCCGAATGGCGGTTCAGCACCCAGTTCTGGAAGTTGCGCCGCACCCGTTCGGAATGGCGGGTGAGGGTTTCATCCAGCCCCGTGACCCGGCGGATCAGCGCCACAATTGCCGTCAGGTCGCTGGCCGGGTTGCTGCCCTTGTAGTCGTCAAGATGCGCATAGGCGCGCCAGACGGTGAGCGGGGCGAGGCGCGGTCGATCCTCAGTCAGCTTCTTCAGCACGTCCTTGACCATGGCGAAGGTGACTTCGGACCGGCGGGCAGGGGTGTTGAAGTAGATGGCCAACGCCTCGATCTCGTCCCGGTTCTCGGTCAGATACGCCTCGAACTCCTGCGCGATCTGTTTCGCATTCTCGGCCACGTCGCCCGCCCATTCGGCGCGTAGGAGCGTGTCGAGGTTGTCATGGTCGATGGTCTGTTCGTTGTCGCGGCGGATGGTGTCCATCAAGGTGATGAGCGGGCCGGTAAAGACGTTGGCGGCGTGTTTGATCCGTTCCTCACGCGCGGTTTGCATGGCGGCATCGTCGGGCTCGGGGTGGCCCGCCGCCTTGGCGTCGGCCTCCACCTTGTCCGGGTCGATGGCGTCGAAAAGGTCACGGACGATTGCCGTCAGGGATGTCCCGGCCTCGGTCGTGATCTTCTCCTGATCCTCGGCCCCGAGCTTGTTGTCGAGCCGCGACAGGCGGGCGGCGAGCGAACTGACGGTTTCCTCGGACCGGTCGCCCATCATCAGCCCCATGGCGAGGTCCTTGAAGGGGATCGAGGGCTTGGTGTCGAGCGGCTGGCTGGCGGTCTTCAGCGATTTGGTGACGCCGACGGCATCGACGATGACGTAATGGGTCTTGGCCTGGGCGGAAGGGGAGACCTTCTTCAGGTCGTCGGGTTTCAGGACACGGGTGCCGCGGCCCTTCATCTGCTCGAAGTAGTTCTTTGACTTCACGTCGCGCATGAAGATCAGGCATTCGAGCGGTTTCACGTCTGTGCCGGTGGCGATCATGTCCACTGTCACGGCGATGCGCGGGTAGTAGTCGTTGCGGAATGCGCTGAGCGAGGATTTCGGGTTCTTGGCCCCGTTGGTGATCTTGCGGCAGAAGTCGTTGCCTTCGCCGAACTCCTGCCGGACGGTCTGGATGATGTCGTCGGCGTGGCTGTCAGTCTTGGCGAAGATCAGGGTTTTTGGCAGTTCCTTGCGGCCGGGGAAGATTTCGGGCCACTTTTCGTGGAAGGTGCGGATAACGGTGCGGATCTGGTCAGGGTTCACGACGGAGCGGTCGAGCTGGGTGGCGGCGTAGGCCTGTTCGTCGTCCTGCGTTTCCCAACGGCGCGCGCGGGTTTCGCGTTCGCGTTTCTCGACCAGTTGCTCGGCCTTGAGCGTCTCACCCCCTTGAGTGATCTCGGTTTCGATCAGGTAGATTTCGTTGCCGACGTTGACCTTGTCGGCGACGGCCTTCTCATGGGTGTACTCGCTGACGACGTTTTTTTGGAAGAACCCGTAGGTGCGGTTGTCGGGCGTGGCGGTCAGGCCGATCAGGTAGGCGTCGAAGTATTCGATGACCTGGCGCCAGAGGTTGTAGATGGAGCGGTGGCATTCATCGATGACCACGACGTCAAAGTATTCCGGTGGCAGCTTGGCATTGTAGACGACCGGCAGAGGTTCCTTGCGCCGCCATTTCTGCTCGGCCGGGTTTTCTTCTTCGGCGCCCTCGTTCAGTTCCTCGCCCTTGAGCGTGGCGTACATGCGCTGGATCGTGGAGATGACGACCTGGCTGTCGTTCGCGATGGAGGGCGAGGTGAGGCGCTGGACGTTGTAGAGTTCGGTGAACTTGCGGTTGTCGTCGTTGGGTATGAAGGCCATGAATTCCTGTTCGGCCTGTTCACCGAGGTTCTTGGTGTCGACGAGAAACAGGATGCGGCGCGCGCCAGCGTGTTTGAGCAGGCGGTAGACCTGCGTGATCGCCGTGAAGGTCTTGCCCGACCCGGTCGCCATCTGAACGAGTGCGCGCGGCTTGTCCGTCTTTAGTGAGGCCTCGAGGTTCGTGATCGCCTTGATCTGGCAGTCGCGCAAGCCGTCCGGGTTGAGACCCGGCAGGGCTGCGATACCCGCGCGAAGGCTCTTTGGCGCTTGTGCCCAGGATTTTAGGGTTTCGGGGCGGTGAAAGGTGAAGACCTCGCGCGAACGAGGATTAGGATCGCGGGCATTGGTGAAGCGGGTGACCTGGCCTGTACTCTCGTAGAGGAACGGAAGCGGCTCGGCGTTGGTGACCCATTTCAGCTTGGCGTTGGCGTACCCCTCGGATTGCTCCTCGACCGAGGTCAGGCGGACCCCCCATTTGTCGGGTTTAGCCTCGACCACGCCGACCGCCTGCTTGTCGGCGAAGAGGACGTAGTCGGCGGGACCGATGTCTGTCTGGTACTCGCGAACGGCCACGCCAAGGCCGGCGTTGAAATCGAGCGCGTCCTTGTCCTGAACATGCCAACCGGACGCCCGCAGGCGTTCATCGATCCGGTCCCGAGCGAGCTGCTCGGGGGTCTGGTTGACATCAGGTGACACTCATAAGGCCTGAAATTGCTATACTTTTTCAATCATGGCGTTCAAGGAGCGAAAAGGCAATTGGCGAGCGCGCTGGTGGGGCCGCTATTTCCATTGATTGGGGCGATATTCGTCTGAATAAGGCTATCCGTTGATGCCGTCGGATTGGTTGGTCTGTCCTACCGGCAAATCTTGTACGAGTTCCTTGGTCAGAGTTGATCCCTTCGCCAACCGGCGAGAGAGCGTCTTAACGAAGCCTCCATACCGCTCCTTTCCCTTTGCCTTGGCCGCTAAGTATGTGTCATCGGGCAGCGGCGGCGTCGTGGTCAGCCAGAAGCGAACAAACAGCGCCAGCGCCTCGGTCGTGATTTCCTGGTCGCGTTCCAGCCGCTCGAGCGATCGGCTCAGGCGGTCGAGCCTCCGGACGATCGCGGCCTCACTCTGTTCGGCGCTGTCGGGTGAGAGGAACGACGCCAGGGCCGCCTCGATGATCTGGGTTTTGGGGACGCGCCGCCGTGCGGCCAGTTCGTCGATTTCATCGAAGAGGGCTGCGTCGACATAAGCGGTGATCTTGGCTTTCTTCATCGCGTCACCTCACAATTCGATGCCGTCGTCGGGATCGAGGGCCGCTTGACGCGCGACGTTGCGGAAGCGGGTCTGCATAGCGCGGGCGCGTTGGGCCTCGTCGTCAGGTTCGTCTTCGAGGGCGGCGAATTCCTCGCGCGGGAACGGCAGTTCGGGCGCCACATCCTCATGTTCGGGGATCTCAGGTTCTCGTCGGATGCCACCATCCCCGTCGTCAGCGGGCTTTTTCGTGGCAGCTTCTTGGGGTGGTGCGACTGGCTGAAGACTGCTCCAATCATCGGTTTCCACGGGGCTGACGGGTGCTGATGCTTCGACGATAGGCGGCTTTTGGATTCTCGCCGTAAGTTGCGCATCGCGGAAGTACCGCACTTTTTGTGCCCTGATCGGGGCTGCGCCCGACACGAGGATGATTTCGTCGTCGGATGGCAGCTGCATGATCTCACCGGGCGTTAGTAAAGCGCGGGCGGTTTCCTGGCGCGAGACCATCAGATGTCCGAGCCAGGGTGACAAGCGATGCCCGGCGTAGTTCTTCATGGCGCGCAGCTCGGTCGTGGTGCCGAGCGCGTCCGACAGGCGCTTGGCCGTGCGCTCGTCATTGGTCGCGAAGGCGACGCGGACATGGCAGTTGTCGAGGATGGCATTGTTCTGCCCATAGGCTTTTTCGATCTGGTTCAGCGACTGGGCGATCAGAAACGCCTTGAGACCGTAGCCCGCCATGAAGGCCAGTTGGCTTTCAAAGAAGTCGAGGCGCCCGAGGGCGGGGAACTCGTCGAGCATGAACAGAAGGCGGTGCTTGCGGTTGATGTTGTGCAATTCTTCCGTCAGGCGGCGGCCGATCTGGTTCAGGATCAGCCGGACCAGCGGTTTCGTGCGGGAAATATCCGACGGCGGCACCACGAGGTAGAGGGTGAGTGGCCGCGCATTCGAGACCAGATCATCGATCCGCCAGTCGCAGCACCGGGTCACGGCGGCGATCACGGGGTCGCGGTAGAGACTGAGAAAGGACATGGCGGTGGACAGGACGCCGGAGCGTTCGTTCTCGGACTTGTTCAGCAGCTCGCGAGCGGCCTGGGCGACAACAGGATGCGGGCGATCTCCGAGATGGGCAGTCCGCATCATTGCAGTCAGTGTGGCGGCGATGGGACGCCGCGGATCAGACAGGAAGGCGGCGACGCCTGCCAGTGTCTTGTCCTTCTCGGCATAGAGGACATGCAGGATCGCGCCGACCAGAAGGGAATGGCTGGTCTTCTCCCAATGGTTCCGCCGCTCGAGCTGGCCTTCGGGATCGACGAGGATATCCGCGATGTTTTGCACGTCCCGCACCTCGCGCTCGCCGCGGCGGACTTCGAGCAGCGGATTGTAGGCGGCGCTGGCCGCATTGGTTGGATCGAAGAGCAGGACACGCCCGAACCGCGCCCGCCATCCGGACGTCAGTTGCCAGTTTTCGCCCTTGATGTCATGGACGATGGCGGAGCCGGGCCAGGTCAGCAGGCTTGGGATCACCAGGCCGACGCCCTTGCCGGAGCGGGTGGGCGCGAAGCACAACACATGTTCCGGTCCGTCATGCCGGAGGTAGCGCTTGTCGAGGCGGCCGAGCACGACTCCGTCTTCCGCGAATAGTCCGGCGGCGGTGATATCCTTGAGGCCTGCCCATCTGGCCGAGCCATAGGTCGTCACGTCGCTCGCCTCGCGCGCCCGCAGGACCGACAGCAAGATCGCGACGGCAATGGCGGCGATCCCGCCTGCGCCGGCGATTGCTGCTCCTTCCATGAAGACGCGGGGCGCGTAGGCGTCGTACCAGTACCACCAGGTGAAGACCTGCCACGGGCGGTAGATCGGCAGGCCGAACAGGGCGGTGAGAGGCGCGCCAAGCTGGGGTTGGAACCCCAGACGAAACGCGACCCATTGCGTCGCCGCCCAGACGAAGATCAGCGCCACGATGCTGACGATGAGGATCTGGCCCCAGAGGATCTTGGTGGCCGATGACGTGTCCTGACGGCTCATGGTGATGTCCTTTCTGCTCAGAGGCTCAGCCCGCGCTTGCGCCCGAGGCTCCAATCGATCCCGCCGCCGGGCGTCATCGTGCCCGTGACGGTTTGGCCGAGATGGCGTTCGAGTTGCGGGGTCCAGGGGACGAGCGAGAAGCCGAGACCATCATCGATCATGGCGAAGCGGCCCGAGGCGAGATCGAGGCGTTGGCGGAACGTCCCTGCGACGGGTTCGCCCTCGGTCGGCTTGTGGTGGGGAAGCCCGGTTTGTGTGCTGAGGTCTTGAGCGATGGCGTCCAGTTCGCGGTTGCGCAGGGTGGCCAGAAGATCGCGGGCAAAGGTGACCCGCTGACCTTGCCGTCGGGCGAGGCCTTCGGCGACAAGGTGGTCCGAGCGGCACTCCAATGCCCGGCGAACCTCTGCGCCAAATCCAGCACCGCTCAGCGGTGCGCGGTCTCGGGCAAGATGCAGGCGGTCGAGCCAGGTGGCGCCATCGGCCTCGATCTGGGCGGCAAGCGACAGATCGGATCGACCGACAAGCGACAGTTGTGGTTCTCGGTCGGTCTTTCCTGTCCAGAGCCGGGTTTCGACAATGCCACCTTGCGGCGTGTCACCGGTCGCATCGAGATCCCGGAAGCGTAGGTGATGAACGCGACCGTCAACGCCGTCGATGATCGCGTAGCCGGTCCCGGCGTGGTCGTCATGAAAGCCGCGTTCCACCAGCCGCCCGAGGATCGGCGCGGTGGGCGTGCCTTCGATGGCGAAATCACCCGCCGCGCGGTGGCGCTCGGCACCCATGGCCCGGTGCATCCGTTTGATGATGTCGCCGCGCATCCCAAGCTCGCGCAGGGTGTCTTCGGCATTCGGTTTCAACTCCCAGACGGCAGGGGCGATTTGTTCGGCCAGCCCGAGCCTCTCCAGTGACTGGGCACGCCCGATCATCAAGCGGCGCAGCAACGGATCGCGGGGTTCCTGCGTTCCGCGGCGCAGGTCGGCGATGCCGGCGTGATCGTCCGCAATGGATCGCAGGGCGCGGTCGAGATCGGTCCAGCGCTCCGCCGTGACCTGCGTTTCGAGCGCTTGGGAAATCTCTCGCGCGCTGCGGGGCCCCAGTTCTAGTTGTACGAGGTCTTCTGCGCGTGCTCGAAACCCGCGGCTGATGTAGTCACGCGAGATGACGAGATCGCGGCCGTCGTCGGCCTTTCCGCGCACCAGGATGTGGACATGCGGATTGTCGGTGTTCCAGTGATCGACGGCGACCCAGTCGAGTGTTGTGCCGAGATCCCGTTCGGCTCGGGCCATCAGATCACGGGTAAGGGCGCGCAGATCCTCGAGATCGCCCGCGTCCTCCGGCGAGATGATGAACCGGAAATGATGCCGGTCGTCTTCGCAGCGCGCCGCAAATCCGCCCCGGTCGAGATCATCGCGTTCAGACCCGAACAAGTCGGCGTCGCGCCCGTCCTGACCGACGCCATCGCGCTGCAGGTAGCCGAGATGCTTGGCCATGGGCGCGGAGCGAAAGCGCTTGCCCTGGTGGCGCACGACGCGGGCCTTCACGACAACGCGTCGGGACGTGCGGGTCAGGCCTTTGGCCGTTCGGGCAAACCGTCCGCGCCCGAAAGCGGCGTTGCCGGAACGCATGCTGCCCGCGCCGATACGATAGCCGGTATGTCCGGATTTCCGCGCGGCACGCATCACCTCTTTGACGAAACGTGTCGGTTGCTTTGAGGTTCTGCCGCCGTCGCGGATACGTCCGGGACGGATGCGCAGGTCATTGTCGCGCCGGGTCATGGTTGCACTCGCTTCCACGACCAGCTGCCGCTTGAAAAACTAAAATATATCATATCTCTAGATGAAGTCCTGCGGCATGCAGCTTGGATGTGCCGCGCAAATCCTCGCAGAGAAACAACAGCTTGAGGTCCGCTTGCGGCACCTCTTTTATCTCGCGCTCTTTCTGTTGAGACCCTGCGCGTCGACCCGCCCCGGCACATTCCTGCGACCGGGCTTTCCAGACCTCGCAATGGTGCGATTCCGCGGATCATGGCGTTTGCCCCCGGCTGAGAGGCACGAAGATGCCGTACTGAGATGCGTCAGACGCAATCCGTTGGGCGTCATCAACTTGGGTTTGACCCGCCTCAGCCGTTGCCGCGAACAGCGGGGCGTCGCGCCAGTCCTGAGTCGTCTGCGGGCGGCTAACTGCCCGCGCGACGTCGGTTCTATCGGCGATGAGTGGCGCGAGGATGGCGAGGTAATTGCGGGTTTCAAGCGGCAATGCGCGACCGGTATCAAGGTGCTCTTGGTAGCGCGCAGGCCCGGCATTGTAGGCAGCGAGAAAGCCGGGTGACCCGAACCGGTCGTACATCTGCCGTAGATAGGCGGTACCGGCCAGGATGTTGTCGCGTGGATCGAAGGGGTCATCGCCAAACCCATAAGCTGCGCGCAATTCGGCCCAGGTGCCGGGCATGATCTGCATAAGCCCCATGGCGCCTGCGTGGCTGACCGCGCGTGGATTGCCCGCACTCTCGACCTCCATGACGGCACGGATCCAGAGCTGCGGGATGCCGAACCTGCGCGCGGCGTCTGCGATATGGATGTCGATGGGTTGCTGCTCAGATGCTGGAACACTGCGGTCCTGAGCGATCACGGCGGACGGTGCTACGGTGATCGGCATGCAGAGGATCAGCACAAGCGCGGTCGTGACGCCCGCGTGCCGACGGCTCTGCCCGGGTTCAAGACGACGCATCTTCCGCCCCTCCAAATGTCCAAAGAGGGATGGCACGCCCGAGGATCGTGTCCGCTGACAAAGGGCCGAAATAGCGTCCATCAAGGCTGTCTGCGACACCGGCCACGAGCAAGAAAACCTCGTCCGAGCCGAGCGTGACACATCCCGTCCAACGGGGAAGCGGGCGGCCCTGTTGGTCAGCCGATGCTGCCTCGGCAACTACTCTGCCGTCGAGGGTGATATCGAGACCGTCGCGACAGACGGTCATGCCAGAGATGGCTGCGACGCGTTTCAACAGCAAGGTATCCGCACCGACATAGCCGCGCTCAACCACCAAGGATGACAGGTCTTCCGGCAGGCGCACGGCAAAGAGATCGCCCAGCGATGGCGGGTTTGACGCTCGAACGAGGTAGAGGCCGATCGGCACGCTTGCTGAAGCGTTCCAGACCAGCCACGGCGCGTGGTCGATCTGTGCAGCTGCGAGCAAACCGAGGGACAAACCGGCCGCGAGGAGGGGAGGGGCCGCCGCGCTCATGTCGTCACCATGCGACGCTTGAGCCAGGCCGCATGCCGGGCAGGAGTGTAGGGCCGGGGCTCCAATGCAGCGGTCAGGCGGTTGTGGACGTGCCGCCAATGATCGGGGCAGACTTCTTCCGGCGCGATGCCATAGCTTTCCACGCTATCGACGGACCGCAGGGCCGCCTCGACCTTGGGCCAGCTGGAGAGGCGCAGCAAAATCTCGCCACCCGGCGTGACGCAGGGCACCGTCGAGCAGGGCTCGCTTGCATCGACGGCGCGCAGAATATCTATCCGGCTTTCAACGGTGCCATAGTCGTTCGACGACCAGCGGACGAGCGCGAAGATTGCGCCGGGGGCGAAGGCCACGCGCTTTTCCGTGCGCGTCAGGATGGTTTCCTCGGCAATCCGGCCGAAACGGATCCAGCGCTCGATGCGCCCTTCGATCCAGGTGAGGTGGACACGTGTCTGCATCGGCTCAGCGCCCCCGCCGCAGATAGGCCGGCGAAACGGCGGCATGGCGTTTGGCGGGCAGAACGCGGTCTTCGGTCTCGTCCGAGGTCGAGGTTTTCTCGCCTCGTGTGACCCAGGCCTGCAGATCGTCGACCGCATAGACGACACGCCCGCCGATTTTCGAATAGCGCGGGCCGGTCCCGTAGGTCCTGTGTTTTTCCAGAGTGCGTCCGGAGAGGCCGAGAAAGCGGGCGGCTTCCGGGGTTCTGAGGTAGCGGGGCGGTAGTCCTTCGTTGGGATCGGGCATTTGAGCATCTCCGGTGGCTAGGCCGCGCGACGCCGCGTCGCGGGCTGTCGGAGGTCATCAAAACGGAAGAGTGCCATGGGGAGGGATGACGAAGATCGCGGCGCGAAAACGTCACCCCCAAAGGCCAACAGGATCAGGGACTGATGAGGGTTCGATTTTCGGAGATCGCGCGGTGATCACTTGCGCGGCTTGGAGCGCCCCGTGGGTCCTTTGCCGAGAAGGAGAAAGCGATAGCCTTTGGTGGTCAGATGCGTGCCATGGACTGTCAGTCGGGTGATCTGGGCCTTGAGGGAGCTGGTCTTCCAATGCTCGCGCGAAACAGCCTCGGCGCCGAACAAATGCCCCGCGATCGTCTGGTAGCTGGCGCGGTCCCGGCGCGCGTCGAGCGTGCGCAGTGCAAGCTGAATGCGCCGCCGCTGCTGCGACGTCAGGGGCGGAGGGGATCGTTTGTGATGAAGCAGTTGCGCGCGGAGCGACTCGAGCGAATTGATCCGTGCCGTCCAATGCTCGTCCAGCGGCACCAGGATGCCGAGGGGCCGGTGCAGGTTCTTTGCATCCAGCACGAGCAACGCGCCCGTTGCGAGGCGCACATACATCAAGCCGTCCTGCGTTCCGATGACGGTCAGATCATCTGCATCGATGTGCGGCGCGGCGGTGTCGCCACCGGGGACCGGCACAGCATACCCGACCGCTGCCGGGGCGATTGAAGGCGTCCAGAACACTGGTGCTTTGGGTGCGTCGATGTCCGGATCAACCGGGAAATCGCAACCCCCATGCAGCCGGTGATCTCAATCCATCCCGCATCTGCGGGTAGGTTGCGCGATAGTCGGAATTGCGGCGCAAGCATTCCCAGGCCAGCCCGGACAGGTCGAGACTGTCGAAATGCCGATACGCCGCTTCGTCTTGCCAATCCCTGGTCATGGCGAAGCTCCGCGTCAGAGGTTTCGATGGGGAAAGAGTATAGCCGGGAGGTGCAAGAAAACGACGACACCAATGGCGAACATGCGCAACCTGCGCGAGTGTTCGCCGATCTGGGCCGAATTGCGCAAAGTTCAGCCGTTACCGCCCTCAAGCAGCTTGCGATAGCCGTGTTCGGTCATCCAGCGCGCACGGGCGAGGTGGCTGTCATAGATTTTTCGGGCACGCTCCGGTTCCTTGTCTGCATCGAGGCCGAACAGGATCTGGCTGACTTCCTGCAGGCTTGCACCGCTTTCAGCGGCGTCGAACAGGCGCAGGTAAAGCGTCATATGTGCATGGTCGTAGTCGGTCAGATCATCGCCTTGTGGTGCGAGATCAGAGATCGGCGTGGTGCCGGTGGCAGACATGATTCCCCCTCGCCGTTTGGCGTTAAGGTCCATAAAAGCACATCGGATTGCCTGTGCAAGAACGGATCGCGGTCAGTCAGATTGCAGATGAGCATTATAATACGTCGCACCAAAATACGCGATAGGCTTTTTAGCTGCGGATGGATATCCGCGTTGTTTTTGCAAGTAATCTCAAGCACTACCGCCAGGCGCGTGGGCTGACGCAGGCCGCGTTGGCGGCGGCGATGGATGTCGACCGTGCCCATGTCAGCGCCATGGAACGCGGCCAGCAGAATGTCACCTTGCAGACTCTTCAGCGGGTCGCGGCGCATCTGGATGTAGCACCAGCACAGTTGATCGAAGAACGCTCTGAAGGCGATGTGCGTTCCCGAAAACCGTGATCGTTCGCCCGGGCAGTCAGCTTTCGGGTCTTAACGTGCAAGCTCAGGGCAGGGCATTGGTCGAACCCAGCGCGCCGCACAGGATGGTCTTCTACAGCGATCAATCCGCTATTCAGCACTGAGTTCGGTCAGCTTCTGGCTAAGGCGGCGTTGCATCAGATCATCGCCGGGCGTGGTCTCCATCATTCGCTGAAGCGCCGCGATGGCCCAGCCCCGCCGGTCGATGCGTGTGCTGGCGGTCATCAGGTGATCGACCGCTTCGTCGATGTCGAACGGGCTGGGTTCGTAGCCACGGCCCGCCAGAAGATGCCTGATGGCATGCAGAGCGACATCGGCGGCGAAGGCCGGTTGCTTGATCGCGAAATCGCGGGCGGCCCGGATGAGCGTGGCCGGGGCCGCCTCATGATCGGCCGCGCAGTCGAGAGCGATGTCGAGATACGTCGCGGTCTTGGCCGCGGCGAACCATTTGCCCTTGCGACCGTGAAGCGCGATCAGGTCTTCCAGTAATGCACGAGCATCCCGGTCAGGGTAGCGTTTGACCAAATCGCGCCACATCGCCAGCCAAGTGTTTCCGCTCGCTGTGGGCAGGCCGAACCGGCGATAGGCCTCGTCCGCCTTGCCTTGGCGAACCAGGATCGCCTCGCAAAAGCGGCAGATGTCGTGATGGCCCCATGTCTGGCGATCCCCTTGCAGAAGGGCTTCGGCATAGGCGAGCGCGTCATCCTCGCGGCCTTGTCGGAGCAAGGCTTCGGCTCCGAACTTGTTATCGAACCATAGTCGGGTTTTCTTGACAGCGAGGAGCGCCAGCAGTTCGTCATACCGCTCGGCCTCCAGCAGGCAGGACAGTGTGAGGGTCGCGGTGCCGACATGGGAATACCGCTCCCAATCCGACCAGGCGCGATGGATCAGGGCGAGATCACGGTCGGCATGTAAGGTCATGAGCGCGGGATACATAGCGATCTCGCCGAACCGCTCCGAGATCGGGGCGAGGTAGTCGACGCCATCGTCCTCGATTGCCGCGCGCAGCTGCTCCAGCCATTTTGCGCGCGTCTTTTCATTGGCAGGGGCGGCGATCAGAATCGGCACAAGGTCATCAAGTGTGCGGCGCACGGCGGTGCCAAGCGCACCCGACGAGGTGTCGATATGCTCAAACGCGGGCCAGATCCGCGCGGCCAATGCGACCACGCCGTCCACCGCCGTGACAGGCTCCACGCGATTTACGGCCCGGATCTCTGCGCTGGCCGATTTCAACCGCTCGATCGCCTTGGCGGAGCCGCGCCATCCGAAAGCGCTTGCGCGCATGCCGGGCTTGAAGGCCCATTTGTGGAGGGGCTTTCGCGCCATCCTGCTAGCGCCCGCGCGCTTTGCTGCGTGTGATCCAGTCGGCCCCGGCATAGGTCACGGCGTGGATATGAACCTCGCGCGCATCATCGTCGACGGTGAAGGCGATCACGGCCTTGCGGCCTGCTGGAATGGCGCGCAGCCCGGGGGCGATCTCGTCCCGGCGGCTGCCCTTGTGCGGCAGGTCAATAAGGCTGGCGATGGTGGCCTCGATCTCGTCCAGTCGGCGCGCGGCGGATTGCGGGCCGGCATAGTCGATCAACCAGCGCGTGAACGCGTCGAGATCCTCTGCGACCGCCGGATGGAACCGAATGCGATAGCTCACGTCTCGCGGGCAGCCTGCAGGCGTGCCCGCGCGGCGGCAAAAGCGTCCTCGGCCGGGACATAATCGGCACGCGGTGTGTCGAGCCGCGCCCGGATTTCTTCGGCCATCACCCCAAGTGCCAACTCGCGCTCCTCTTCATCGCGCATCATCTGCTCCAGCGCCGCCGCCACAGCCGCGCTTTGCGATGCGAAGACGCCTTCGCCCACCTTGTCGGTCAGGAACCTGTGGTGGCGGTCGGTGAAGCTGAGGGTTGTTTTAACGGTCATGCTTGCCTCCGGAGTATGACTTAGTCATCTTAGCGAAGATCGGAAGACTCGCAACTACTTTGGGGAGGGCGGATTCTGGAAAATTGCTGCATAAGCAAGGCAAGGATTGCCAAGCGAGAAAGCAGACACCTATTCAGCTGCCTTTGTACCCTCCTGACTGTCATCCTGTATTGAACGTTGTTTGGTGAAATCTGTCGTTCGCGCACGATCAAGACCGGCCGCGTCAAGTAGGGCTCTGTTCGCTTGGCGTGATGTTGAGAGGACATAATCCCATTCAACTGCCTGGATGATTACGCTCGAATGATCCCCGCCAAGACGCCGCTCACGACCTCGGCGATTATGGACATAGTCCCAACCTGACACTTCATCTGCTAGCCGCCCATGAAAATCGGCGACAACGAGACAATGGAACTGGCAGTCGTCTGAAACGCGGATTTTTCTACGCCCAAAACTCTCGATTTTGCCACCCTTTATCTCAGTGACATATCTTCGAACCTGATCCTCGATTCGTTCCTCCGCCTTGTAGTTTTCGCGACCAGGGTGTTTCAGCTCAACAATGAACACCGTAGAAAGAGGTTCTGTGTCCTCGACATCTTCGGCACCTCCTTGGTGACCCACTGGACCCAATGCATAGAGCACGTCCCACAAGAGCACATCAGGCCTTAGCTCACTATCACTGTCTTCAAGAACGGCAGCTAAACGTTTGTCAGAAGAGAAACCGGACGCAAAAGCCAAGCGCTCGTCCAATAGCCAAAGGTCGTGAGCCGCACGCTCCTCTTCGTCTGGATTAGATGAATTGACCCTCATCGGTACAAGCAAAGTATGTAAGGTGTTTTCTACGTGGTTCTTGTCTTTGTCTGGGCTATTTCGAAGACGTCGGATCAAACGATCCATCAGGTCCAAGACAACTCTTCTTCTTGCGGCGTGGTGGCCCAACGCTGCCCTTTCATTGTCCTGCACCCCTTCAGCAGCACGGCGTACAACCTCGCCAAAATTTTCGGGAACTTCATCGCCCGATACGACCTTGTCCACCAAAGATGAAAGGGCTTCTTCTCTCTTTTGCTCAGCGCGAAACCTAGGAAGCGCCAATTTGCTTACAAAATCTTCTGGGCTTTTTGCATTTGCAGGCAGCGAAGCAAAAATCTCATCCCTGTTGGCAAAACCAAAAATTGGTTGATGTTCCAAGAATTTGTCAAATTGCTCCCGACGGGCTCGATCAAACTCGTTCAGCTGGTCTGCGATGAATTCTGATCGTGCAGCTTTGACCGCGCTTTTAACGATCTCGGAGACCTCGCCTTCCGGAAGAGTAAAGGATGTGCGGCTTTCGGCAACACTGTTGTCAAGGAGTTCACCGCTCACCAGAATATGAAGTGCCAAGTCATCGAGCTCTTCGGTTCTTAGAGGGCCAATCGCAACAAGATCGTCTACATTTCGACTCTCAACAGTGCGATTATTCCCGAGCAAATGAACTTGATGGCGACCGGTAAGCCCAGAACTCGCCTTTTTGTCACAAAGAAAACAGCGAACTTCGAGTTCTGAAGCGTCATCTAGAATAATATCGCTGATTTTTTCAGGCCCTCGCGCAACCAATTCCGAAACATCTTTTGGGTAAGTTGCTGTTTGTACGGTTCCGCCCTTGGTCGTGGCGGTTAAGTGAACTACTGGACCGACCTTGCTCAAGAAATTTGAAATAAACTCTGCTGCCAAATAGTCTTTGATCGTTGCGGCCCGTTTCGGAAACAGCTCCAAGTAAGGCCCCTGTCGTAATCCTCTAAAGCGAACTGTCGTTCCAGTAACGCCTTGCGCTAGATCATGATTCAAGTCAGTATTTTCAAATACTTGATTTTCTTGCGCCAAGCGAAACTCAAAAGCTCGCTGTGATATGCCAGTGTCTGTTTTATAATTAGAGACTACCTCTATCTTCTTGAATGCGTCTAGCCAGTAAAGACGGCCGACTCCTTTGCCGCCGCGCTCCCTTTTGAAGTCGGTGTCAATCTCGCAGAACGCATCATACCGCTCTTTGTCAAGGCCAATGCCATTATCCGATATCTCAATGCTGATGTCGTCTGCCCCGAGATCTGAGACGACAATATTGACTACTCCATCCGAACGACCTCCGAATACTGCCACTCGGTCATCAATTGCCATGATTGAATTGCTGACAGCTTCCAAGAATGGCTGCATCGCTTGCGCATAATTTCTTGGCTTAGTCAGCTTCCTAACCCTGTTGGGTAGGTTCTCGGTCATTGTCGGCATGTACGTTCCTCAAACAGCCTTTTGAGCATCGCAGTTCGTGCAAGGCTTGTCACCCGTGAACGAACGGCGCTTTCAGAAACCAATGCCTTCTTTGCGCTATTCTGCGCAGCAAAAGTCCTAGAAGCGCCAAGTACATATCAGGGCTGAACGTGTTGGCTTCAAGCATGGCTCCGAACCGCTTGTTGCCAAACCAACGAAAAGGAAAGTGGACCCCGCCCAGTGATCCCGGGCGGGGCGGTCTGTTGTCAGTCGCCGTTGCGGCGGGTGTTGGGGCGTGACCAGATGAGGCTGAAGGTCTCTTCACCGCCTTCGATCACCGTGTCGTCGAAGAGGTTGGCGTAGATCGGCTGGGTGAAGCTCGGGTCGTCGAGCTTGAGGCTCAGGTAGTCGCGGCCCTCGGTCGAGCGCTTGGACCATGCGGCGCCGATCTCGGCACGGCCGACGAAGACGCGGTGGGACGGGGCGTTGTCGTTGGGGGTGCTGTCCTCGGGGACGATGCGGACGGCTTTCGCCTGAACGCTGAGGGTGACGATTTCTCCGACGTATTCGCTGCCGGTCTTCTTGAAGGTTCCGATGGTGGCCATGTCATGTCTCCTTTTGGCTTGTCCGAGCCCGCGCCCTTCGCGGCCTCGATGGCGATCGTCAGGACCGGGGCGATCCGCCGACGCAGCCCCTGTGGCCCGCAGCGCCAGCGGAGGACGGCAAGGCCGGTCTTTCTTGCCGCGCGAGGAATGGCGGACCCGATATTTTTCGGGGGCGCCAGGGGAAGAAAGTCCGGACCGGCCGTTGCGGCTTAGGCGGTCGAGGCGTCAGCCGATCCCGGTCAGATCAGCCGCTGAGAGGCCCGCAAGGGACGCGTGGCGCATGCCATGCAAGAGGGGATGACAGGCTACCTTTGGACCGCGCAAGACCCGGGCAGCGGAAGTCGTGCAAAGACAGGTTTTGGCGTGCAGGCGGGACGGTGCATGTCCCGGACGTGCCTCGCTCCTCTGGGATTGCCCCCTCTCGCCGTGTCTGTGCTTGTCTGCCGTGATGGTCGGTATGCCGGTTTTCCAAGTGCATGCTCGACCGGGGTCATGCGCCATGACGTGGGTCTCAGTGATCTGGCTTTGCTCAGCCGGTCCTGCCCAACCGCAATGCTGCGGTGACGGCGAGGATCGAGACCTGTTGCCTCAATCGGTCGCTGGGCATGCTGACGACGTCACTGACGGCATGCTGCTGCGTAAACTTCACAGGGCGTTCAGTGTTCGTCGAAAGACCTCTGCGGATGCGGATCGGACATGGCGTTGACCTCGGACCAGCCCGACACCCGCGCCCAAGCGGTCCCGCCCACGACCAGCGCACCCAGCCAGGACAAGAAGGTGATGGCGGCGTCGCTTGCGCTGCCGAATTCGGCAAGACCCTTTGCCGCATGAAACCCGGCGATCCCGGCGGGGACCGCGTAGATCAGACCGATAGCGAGTTTGAGCGGGGCCCAACGGATGCGGTCAAAGGCGAATTCCCCCAGAGCGGCGACGAAGCCGCCGATGAAGAGGCCCGCAATGATCGACAGGAAAACGCCTTGGCCCGTTTCATGAAGATACATGCCGGACGTCAGTCCGATTGCGAAGGGCAGGGCGTAGACGGCTAAGTTGAACAAGATCCAGCAGAGGGCACCAAGGCCGAACAGCGTGAAGAGGGTGGAGAAAAACATGAGACACTCCTTTCGAGAACAAGGATCGCGCCGCCACCTCCTCCATTGGCACGGGCAGATCATAGCAGAGAACGGCCCGCCCCGGGAGAGTCCGGGGCGGGCATCGGCGGAAATCCGGTCATGCCGGTGGGGCGGCTTTCGGCCGGAAGTCGAGTAGGGGAATGCCCATCGCGCGGGCCTTGTCGGCGAGATTTTCGGTGATACCCGAGCCCGGGAAGACGATGAGCCCGATGGGCAGGGTGTCGAGTAACTGGTCGTTGCGCTTGAAGGGGGCCGATTTGCCGTGCCGCGTCCAGTCGGGTTTGAAGACGATCTGCGTCACGCTGCGGTTGTCGGCCCAAGCGGCGGCGATGCGCTCGGCCCCGCGTGGCGCGCCGCCGTGCAAGAGGACCATGTCGGCATGTTTCGCGTGGACGCGGTCGAGGGCTGCCCAGATGGCCGTGTGATCGGTGCAGTCGAGCCCGCCGCTGAAGGCGATCTTCGTGCCTTGCGGCAGCAGCGGTTCCAGATCGGCCCTGCGTTTTGCGGCCAAGTGATCGCGGCTGTCGATCTGGGACGCGGTCAGGGTGCGGCGGTTCACATGGCTGCCCGTGCGCGGGTGCCAGGTCTGGCCGAGATGGGTCTCGAACAACTCGGCAGCGAGATCGCGCATGGCCTCAAAGGCATTGCGCCGCTCGATGAGCGTGATGCCCTCCGCGATCAGGGTCTCGAGTTCGACCGAGCGGACCTCGGATCCGTCCTGCTCGCGTTGTGCGCGTTTTTGTGCTTGTTCGTTGCTGTCGAGATCCCGACCTGTCCGCGTCGCCATGCGGTGAAACAGGTTCGTGGTGGACCAGAGCAGGTCTTCGAGGTCGGGTTCCAACCGCGTATCGGACAGCGTCGAGACGAGCGCGTCGAAAATGTCGGCGACGGCGGTGCGAATGGCGTCGGGTTCCGGCAAGGGACGGGGATCGGGCTCGTCGGTGAAGGGACGCCAGCCGTAGAGCTGCAGTTCCTCGAGCACGACGGCGGTGGAAGATCGGGTCTGAAGATGTGTGTCGGTCATGTTGTCGTCTCCGGTTGTCGAAGACCGCGCCTCTCGCGGCCTTCCCGGGCAACGGAAAAGCGGGGGCCGGACGGGTCTGCATTCTCAGGGGTCCCCGTCGCGCCCGCGCGATGGGGTGGAACCGAAGCGCAGCGGAGGACGGCCATGGCCGTTGCGGGCGCGTCCGGGCTCTGCTCCGTTTTGCCCGCTCTCGGAAGGCCGGAAGGCGTGGCTCTGATTGCGGAGGCGCTGGCCGGCTGCGCCGACTCCGATCAATCCTCGGCGTGGTTGAGGAAGGCCACGGCATCCTCGGGCGCCAGTTGCGGCCGCAGATGCGCGCGCAACGCGTCGCGGCCATTGGCCCGCAGATCGTCATTGAAATCGCCGAGACAGGGGGAGAGGCGGACCGTGTCGATCCCGGCCCCAATGGCCCGTTGCGCCAGTTGGTCTGCGGCGGACAGGCCTGCCGGGTCGGCATCGACGGCGATGTAGAGGCGGCGAAGATCGGCGGGCAGCTGCAGGGCTGCGAGATGGTTGGCGGACAGAGCCGCCACGACAGGAAGCCTCGGCAGGGCCAGATGCACGGAGAGCATGGTCTCCAGCCCTTCGCCTGCGGCCAGCACGTTGACCGGCATGCCGATGCGAACACCATGGCCGAGGAGATTGCCCATGGCTTTGCGCGGTGGAATGACCGGGGCCTTGTCCGCAGTGGCGGGGTCAAGCCAGGTGCGATGCAGGCCCGTGAGCCTTCCGTCGAGGTCCGTCACCTTGGCGAGCAAGGCGGGCCACGTCTCGGGCGGATCGTTCAGTGCGTGATCCTCGCGCCAGTAGAAGCAGTTTGGGTGAAACCGAAGTCTGTCGAGATGGCCCAGCCCGGTGAGGCCGCGCCCTGCGAGATAACGTTCTGCCAAGGTGCCCGACATGGGCTGGCCCATGGCCCAGAGCCGCCGCGCGGCCTCGGGTGAGCCGCGAGAGGCTGGCGGATTGTTGGCGCGGTGCCTGTCTGTCTGCGGCAGGCTCAGAAACCTGCGCGCTTCGTCCAGCGTGTCCCTCAGCGTGGTGATCCCCATGTTCAGGGCGATCAGGTCCAGAAGGTCCCCGTGCTGCCCGGTTGCGGAATCGGTCCATTTTCCAGCCGCACCGGGACCAGAGATCGGACCGGTCAGCCGAACGTAGAGGCTGCGGCCCGGCGTATTCTGCACATCGCCCACGATCCAGTATTGGCCCTGTTTGCGCCCGTTCGTGAGGTAGTGACGGCAGACGGACTCGGCATCCTCGGCAAGGCGGCGGGCGATGTCGGCGGCGGGGCTGTGCATGCTTTGTGCCTCCTGTCGTGGATAGAAAAAGGGGCCCGCCATTTCTGGCGGACCCCGGTTGTCGGAACTCGGGGGGAAGGAGCTCCGACCTGCTCGAAGGTCACTCGGCGGCAGTTCGGGCGAAGGCGTCACCGGCGACGGGATCATCTTCCTCCATGGGTTCGGAATCTCCGATAGCCGGTTCGCCGCCGTCTTCCGCCGATTGCGCTTCGCCGCTGTCAGGATCGTCGTTCGAAGGCTCTTCATCCGCGGTGTCCGCATGGTCGACCAGTTCGATCTCCGGTGCGTCCTCTTCCGGCAGCGGCGGCGTGCGCAGCGGGTCCGGCAGCCAGCCGGTACCGACGAGCAGGTCCTCGGCGGCCGTCACCATTTCCGTCTTCTTCAGCCCGGCGATCCGGTCCGCAGCGTCCTCACCTTTCGCCTCGCGCACGGCCTCGAGGATGCGCGCCTTGGTCACGCGGCCGAGGTAGCTGTCACCCGTCGCCGTCCAGCCCGCCCTGGCCATGTCGAGTCCGACGGACCCGGCCAGCACATCCGCATGCGCAATGGCGCGCGGGCGGCGCTGATAGGGGTCGTGGACGGCATTCACGCTCATCGCCACGCAATGGGCGAAGAGCGCCTCGCGGCTGCAGCTGTCGAACTCGGTCAGGGCCTCCCAGAGGTCCTCGGGTGCTTTCGGCAGGTTGCGTGCCCAGGTCTCGTGGCGCTGGTCGATGGCCTGCGCATAGGTCGTATCGCCCAGACCCGGCACCTGCGATCCGAATGCGGCGTTGCGCGGTTCGATCTCGACGCAGCTGTCGACGGCGTAGCGGTAAAAGAGCCGCAAGACCAAGGCATGCAGGGCCGCAAGGAAGGCAACCTGCGGGTCCTGGGCCAGCGCATTGCGCAACGCCAGGGTACGATGGGCCGTCAGCTCCATGACGAGGCGGTCGGAGAGCGGTTTCAGGCCGTCATCCTCTTCCTCGTCGTCAGGGGCGGACGTGGCGGTGTCATCGGCGTCTTCGACCAGTGCCGCTTCCGGTGCGGTCTCGCCGGAGTCCTCCACCTCTCCCACAGGCTCATCCTCGGGCCGCACGTAGCCGCGCTCGACCCGCAGCCGACCGGAGCTGTCGATGCTGACGAAGGCCCCGGCCAGCGCAAGGTCGTCGGCCTCGAACCGGATCGGGCGCGCTTCGAGTGCCTCCATCGCTTCCTCGATCTCGCCCAACCGGGAATCGACGTCTTCGGGCAGCTCGTCGGCCTCCGCATGCTCCGCCTCAAGCGCATCGTATTCGGCCTTCAGCGCCTGGTAGCTGGCGGCCTCCTCACAGGTCATCGGCACCGCCTCGCCATGGACCCGGCGCATCCCGAAGGTGTGGCCATAGGGGAACTCGGTGTCGACCTCGACCCATTTCCAGCCTTCGGCGCGGACTGCCTCGGCCTCCTCGGCCAGTTTCTCGCGCACCATGACGTCCAGCAGGGCGGCATCCTGCAGCCAGCCGCCGTCATCCTGCTGGAACAGGTCGCGCAGGATTTCGCCCCCGGCCTCGACGTAATCGTCCAGCCCGACGAACTGCGCCCGCTTGTCCGAAGCCCGCACTGCGCCCTCGGTCAGCATCCGGCGGATCTCGTAGGGCTGCCGCGAATAGTGCCGCTGCAGCGCCTCCCAGACCTGCTCCTGCCGCGCGTGATCGGGGTTGACCGTGAAGGCCATGAGCTGGTCGAGCGTCATCTCCTCCTCGGCATAGGCGTCTTGCAGCGAGGGCGCGACGGCGGCGAGCTTCAGCCGCTGCTTGACCACGCTGGCCGAGACGAAGAAGGCCGCGGCGATCTCCTCCTCGGTGCGGCCTTTCTCGCGCATCGCCTGGAAGGCGCGGAACTGGTCGAGCGGGTGTAGAGGCGCGCGCTGGACGTTTTCGGCGAGACTGTCCTCCTCGGCGAGGCCGTCGGTGCGCACGATGCAGGGCACAAGTGCGGTCTTGTTCATGCGCTTCTGCTTGACGAGCAGTTCCAGCGCCCTGAAACGCCGCCCTCCGGCGGGGATCGTGTACATGCCGGTCTCGGTGCCACTGTCGTCCAGCACGGGCCGCACGGTGATGGAGCTGAGCAGCGTCCGCCGCGCGATGTCTTCGGCCAGCTCCTCGATCGACACGCCTGCCTTGACGTGGCGCACGTTCGACTGGCTGAGCATCAGCTTGTTAAAGGGGATGTCGCGCGAGGCGCTGAGGGTGATTTTCTGTTGCTTGGTCATCGGGATATCTCCGGACAGGCCAGCCGGGAGCCTCTCTCCCAACCTCCAAACCCGTCACGGAAAACCCGGCAACCCTCTCACTCTCCACAATGATGAAGCACGGAACACAGGTGTCCTGCAGCCACTCCCCATCCTCGGGCGTGAAGAAAACCGCCGGCGCACTTCATATTCTGAATTTTCTTAGGACCACGCTTCGCCTCGACCAACGAAAATGCCATAAGTGCGCAGAAAATGAACCATATAGCCACCCCGACTGCGAAAAATGCAGACCTCGACTTGACAAGGCGCAGACTGACATCATATGAAGATCGTCAGATGAAGTTCATCATCATCGAACTTCGAAATTTAAGGAGGGATGCCCTATGAAGTGGTTTGATGAGCACAAGGAGCTGATGGCGGGTTCGGATGACGAAGCGCCGGGCAGCTCGTACCGCGCAATCGCGAAGATCGCCGACGAAGCGCTTGGCGAGAAGGAAATGGTTCAGTTTGTCCGGGATGCATTTCTCAGCCAGAAGGCTTTCGGCGAGTTTCTGGGTGTTGGCGAGTCCACCGTCGCTGGCTGGATGAAGAGCGGCTCCTTTCCGGACTACGCCAAGCGCGCGACCCTGGCTGCCTACTATTCAAACAAGTACTTTCGGCAGCTCAGGGACGCCAAGCGCGACGCCGCTCGGCCCAAGGTCGTCAAGGATGGCGACCGCTACTCAATCGTGCGGTTCAAGGTTGATGAAGCCGGCGTGACCATTGGCGAGGTTCTGGCGCGGGACATCCCGACGAAGAAGGCAGCTTTGGTGTTTGCTGGCGGTCTTCGCGCGTGGGAGCTCTTGGGCGAAACTGAGCACCTGATCGATCATGAGCTCGAGTCTATGGATCCGGAGGACAGTGCATGGATTCAGGAGCTCAAGGATGAAATCGGCTTGGAGCGCGCTCGCACGTTCGCGCACGACAAGCTTCTTGAACTCGAGCGCGAGCGCAAGGAGGCGATCGAGAACCTGGACGATCTGTTGTCGATTGAACCGAGCAAGAAGGCTGGCGATATCGTAGAGGACGGGGAGGACGGTGATGTCTAAGTACAAGCGTGAATGCCTTCGCCTCTGCGAACAGGCCGGTCTTGATGTTGCGTGTGTCGAACACCGCAGCCGCCACCTCGCCATGCACACCACGAAGGGTCTTTTGATCTTTCCTAGTACGCCGAGCGATCATCGCTGGCGCATGAATATGCGGGCTCAGGCGCGCCGCCTGGCGCGGACTTGAGAACCGCAAATGGCCCACTCACTGTAAAGAAATTTGACCGATTGGGCGGCTCTGGCAGTGAGCCGCCCTTAGAGCAATTGACTAGGCCGACTTCTCCAACATCACCTTCGCCTTCCCCTCCATCACCAACCGCGCATCCTGCTGCGGCTTTGACCGGGCCACCGCGGTGATCCCCTGCACGAAGTCGAAGACGCTCTCGGGTGGGCGGCCTTCTTCGGCCAGCACCGTCTCGACGATCCGCCCTGTCTCCGCCTTCGAGAACCCGCGCTTGCGCAGAAAGTCCTGCCGGTCCTCGTCCGAGCGCGCAACGATCTTCTCCCGCGCTGCGCGGATGCCGTCGATGAAGGGCGCGGGCGAGGACTCGGCGAAGCGGCTGAGCGCCGGGGCGGCCTCGTGGGCGAAGCGGGAGGCGGCGTATTTCGAGTGCCGGATCGTGATCTCCTGGAAATCCTCGACGCCCCAGAGGTTGCGGTTCTGGCAGACTGCCCGAAGGTAGAAGCTGGCGATGCCGAGCGTCTTGGCGCCTACCTCCGAGTTCCAACAATAGAACCCCCGAAAGTAGAAGTCGGGCGATCCGTCGGGGAGCAGCCCCGCCTCGATGGGGTTCAGATCGTCGACGAGGAACAGGAAAACGTCGCGGTCCGAGGCGTAGAGCGTCGTCGTCTCCTTCGTGACGTCCACGCGCGGGTTGTGGATGCCGGTGGACCAGTCGAGGACGCCGGGGACCTTCCAACGCGTGTCGCCTGTCCCGTTGCCCGCGATGCGCTGGACGGCGGAGACAAGTTCATGGTCGTAGATGCGGCCATAATCGGGGCCGGTGACGGCCCGCAGCTCGGTGCGGCCATTCGCGACCTCCATGGTCTTGATCTGCTCGGCCCGATGGTTGGTCAGCCCGTATTGCAGGTTGATCCCCGCCAGCGGCGCAGGCAGCTGCCGCAGATAGGCGGCCGGCGCGCCGACCAGGCTCGAGATCTGGCCAAAGGACCAATGCGTCGGCGCGATGGGTGCATCCCCGCCAGGCAGGACAAGCCCCAGCTTTTCCGGGTTGTCCCGATGCGCCTCGACCCGGATCGCGGCGCTCTCCACCGTGCGCGTCCGGCTCCGCTCCGCCCGGCCCTTGACCGAGGCGAACAGATCGTCGAGTGACAGATACCGCTCGTCATCCGGCCGCGAGAACCACTCCGACGACACGCGGTCCACATTCGTGCCGCGCGACACATCCACCTTGTAGCCGCCGCTGGTTTCACGCCCGGCATCGATAATCTCGGTATTCATGGGTTTTCTCCCGCGACGGGCGGCCGAAAGCCTCTCTCTCGACCTCCAAACCCGTCACGGGCCGGGACGGCATCCCTCTGACTCTCCGATCACTCGGCTGCGCGGGTCTCGAGCGGGGAAGGGGCGCGCAACGCGGCGAGCCGGTGCAGCGTTTCCGGGCGGATATGCGTGTACCGGCGCAGCATTTTCCAATCCTTGTGGCCAGTGACCAGCGAGACTTGTTCAATGGCGAAGCCGGCCTCGAACAGGCGGCTTGTGCCCTCATGGCGTAGATCGTGGAAATGCAGGTCCTTCACGCTGACCTCGACGCAGGCGCGCCGGAAGGCCGTTCCGACCGATCTCGAGTTGTAGGGAAATATCCGGCCTCTTGCGTGCCCGAGTTCCTTGGCCTGTTCGGTGACCAACGCCCAGGCATCGAACCCCGTGGCGGCGAAGAGTGGGATCCGCTGGTCGTTCCCGGTCTTGTTGCGCGGGTCCTTCCTGTCGCGGATCATGAGCATCCGGCGGTCGACGTCGAGATCGGTCCATTCGACGCGGCAGATTTCGTCGAGCCGCATGGCCGTGGCCACCGCGAACTTCACGATCCGAGTCATCGGCAGGGTCAGGCGTTCGTTGTCTTCGAAGCAGCGGAAGAGGCGGTTCAACTCGTCCGTGGTGGGGCGACGATCCCGCTCTGTGCCCTTACCGATCAGACCGAGCCGCTTGAGCGCGACGCGCGCCAGATCAACGGGTTCCGGAGAGATATCGAGCCCTTGCACGGCTGCCGCATGGGTGATGATCATCTTGATCACCCCGATATCGATCCCGAGCGTCACCGGGCCCGCGCCTTGCTCGGCGCGCATCTTCCCGTAGTCGATCAGCTTTTGCCGGTCGAGGTGCCCGATCTTCTCCTTGCCCAGATCGCGCTTGAGCGTCGTGAGCGTGGCGGCCTTGCTGCGACGAGGCGGTTTCCCTACCTCGCACATATCGGTTATATGAAGATCGATGAGGTCGCCAAAGGTCTGGAGGCGGGAAACGGACGACTTGTTCGGCGCCAGCCCCTGATCGACCCGGGTCTCCGCCTGGCGGGCCCAACGATGGGCGTCGTCGCGGCGGAGGAACGTCTCGCTCGCGTAGCGGCCCTTTCGTCTGATCTGGACCCGGTAAGCACCGGAGGGAAGCTTGGTGATGGAGGCCATTTTCGTGTGCGCTGTGTGTGCAATGAGTCGTCGTAGAGGGGCAAATTCGGGGATATTGGGGCGTATTCCAGCGTAGCAGCATCCGCCGCCAACAGTTTGAAGATACACAAAAAATGCAAATAAATCAACACGCTAGATTGTCTACGGCCCCTATGATGGATTGGACCGATCAGCATTGCCGATATCTGCACCGGCTGATGTCGCGACATTGCCTTCTCTATACTGAGATGGTCACCGCACCTGCGGTCATTCATGGTGATCGGGACCGTTTGCTGGGCTTTCATGAAGCAGAACAGCCCGTTGCCCTACAATTGGGCGGGTCTGACCCGGCGCAACTGGCTAAGGCGGCCCGCATCGCCGAAGGCTTTGGCTATGCGGAAATAAACCTCAATTGCGGCTGCCCATCGGATCGTGTTCAGT
>Ga0316204_10002382_pt1 | contig 42994 bp, 34 predicted proteins | sample 6monrhotite_MG_2_FD_205661 | JGI IMG/M metagenome (GOLD analysis project Ga0316204, IMG submission 205661) | Microbial mat bacterial communities from mineral coupon in-situ incubated in ocean water Damariscotta River, Maine, United States -... | ecosystem: Environmental > Aquatic > Marine >... | reverse complement strand
ACATTGCGCATTTGGCTGGAGCGACATCGCCAATCGACGTCCAAATGCGCAATGTAGGGCCTGCGCGGCGGCGAACTCAGTGAACCTTCCATGTCCCAGGTCTTGAGGTAGATCCACTCCATCGCCCCCTTTGCTCTTTCACAGCTCCCAAGATTCATGGCGTGAACGTCAGTCAGGTCTAGCCTGGTGCTCTGCACCTCGGGCGATGTTGCGTCGCCCTGGCACCTTCTTCACACAACGACACAAGGAAGGTTGTTTCAGAATGTCGCTATCACCGATGTACCCCTACGGGGCCCGTCGGGCTGGTACGACATCGCCAATCGAAGTCCCGAACGGGCCCCGTAGGGGTACATCGGTGGCGAATTCAGTGAACCTTCCATGTCCCAGGTCTTGAGGTAGATGAACCTGTCGTTCACCCCCTGAATCCAGCTGTGATTCCTGAAGCGCTCCGCCTCCTGGCGGGGCGCTTCTTTGTTGTGGGCTTCGCGCTGGGAGCCACCCGAGGCGCTGGGAGCCACCCGAGGCGCTGGGAGCCACCACCCCGACGAACGGCGCGGCGAGCTCATCTACAGCCGCTACTCGGCGGGGGTCGCGGGGGTCCGGATGGCCTTGATGCGGTCCAGCAGGCTCCGACCCAGCTCGGGCTGGGTCATGTGGATGTAGGCCGCGTAGCCCTCAATGCTGTCCAGGGTCTCGCCCTCGGGGAGGGGCTTGCCCTTCTCCAGGTTGTAGACCGCGGCGCGGATGCGGCGGCGGATCTCCCGCGGCACGCGCGGCGTGCCCGGACCGTTGGTGATGAGGCCGGTGACCTTCTGGCGGCCTCCGGGCCGAGCGAGCCGGGTCTTGGTGGGGTGAACCTGGAAGCCTTCATCCGCCACGATGCGCTTGATGCCGCCGATGAGCGCGCCCGTGCGCGGCGCGCCCTTGTGCTTGTTGGGGAGGCTGAAGGTGACGTCGTCGGCGTAGCGGGTGTAGCGCCAGCCGACGTTGTCCGCGAGGCCGGTCAGGCGTCGGTCGAGGCGCAGACAGAGGACGTTGGTGATGCCGGGGCTGGTCGGCGCGCCCTGCGGCAGGCAGCGCGGACCCATGGCGATGTACCAGGTCTTGCCGTCGGCCTCGACGATCTCCCGCGGGCTCTCGGTGCAGAGCAGGGCCAGCAGAGTCGCGATCTGCTCGCGGTAGCCGGCCTTGCGGAAGACACCCTTCACCCGGGGCAGGGTGACGGACGGGAAGAAGTCCTTCACGTCGGACTTGAGCAGGATCTTCGCGTCGGTGTGGGCCGCGGCGTTGGTCGCGATGGAGCGACCGGCGAGGAAGCCATGGGCGGCGCCGTGCACCGGGAGCTTCTCGACGACGTTGCGCAGGATCCAGCGCTGGACCGCCAGGAGGCGCGGCATGGGCGCCCAGATGGCGCGCTCGCTGCCGTCGGACTTGGGGATGGTGAAGCGGCGGTAGTGCAGGCTGGTCGCCGCGTCCCGGTGGTACGAGAGCCAGCGGAGATCGGCGATGCTGATCTCCAGGGCGTCGGCGAGATCCTTGGGCTTGTCCAGCTTGGGCAGGCCGTTCTCCGCCGCGCGCTCTTCGGCCCCCTCCAGATCGAAGCGGTCCATGTCGTCCGCGTCGTTCCAGTAGACGCCCTCGCCCAGGTGGACGATGTGCGAGGTCTTGTAGGCCTTCCAGGCGGCGCTGCGAAGCGCTCTGCGCTCCACGACTTCAGCCTTCAGCTCCTTCTTGTACTTCGCCAGCTCGCGCTTGGACATTCCGTCCGTGGGCCTCCGCTGAACGAGGAAGCCGCGCTCGGTGAGCTGCTGCTGAACGTAGCGGTCGGTGCCGCCCGCCGAGAGGATGGCCTCCCACAGGGAGAGGAGATCGCTTTGCGTAGTCATTGGCTACCCGGCCGTCGCGTCGATGAAGCCGCGGGCTTCGAGGGTGTCTACGCGAGCGAAGTAGTCGGATCGCGCGGCGTCGACGGAGTTGAAGATGAGATTCTGGGTCCGCAGGTCGTGGCCGGACAGGCCCCATTGCACGCGCAGGCGCTTCTCGTTCAGCGAGAGGCGGTAGACGTGCTCTCCCCGATTGTCGCGCTGGACGTACACCCGGGTCTCGATGTGCACGGTCTTGCGGGACTTGCCTTGCTTCGCCCTGCGCTGGGCTTCAAACCGGTGCCAGGCGAGCAGCAGCGCGAGCAGCGGGACCGAGGGGCCCTGCTTCAGGCCGTGCTTGCGGAAGAAGCTGGAGGTGTCGTCCGCCTTCCGGACCCGCCCGTCCTCGCTGAGGAGGAGCTGGACACGGTAGTCGCGGCGGTCCGCGGCGACGGTGACCTTGCCGGTGACCTCCACCCCGGTGCCGGGGATGCGGTTGACCTCGGTGATCTCGACGGCCTTGGGGGTCGCGAGCAGATCGTGGGCCTGACGCTCCCGGTCGTCGCGGTAGCGCAGCCGATCGAGCTCCAAAGGCTTGGCCAGCAGCGGGCGGTAGCGGTAGACCTCGCGGGCGATGTCGTACATCAGCTCGCCGTTCTGGCAGCCCTGCTGGACGCCCGCGAGCACCTCGCTCTTCTTGAGGCCGGTCGCCTTGACCAGCTCACTGACGCTGGCCCGCCAGTGCTCCTTCAGGTGCGCGGTGACCTTCTCGACCGCGGGGTCGGTGTCGGCGCGACGGGGGAGGAGCATGTCGAAGGCGGCTGCCTGGACCCAGTTCGCCGAGGTGAAGCCGGAGAGGCCCACGGTCAGGGAGATGGGGCCCGCGCGGAGCACATAGAAGTTGGGGAGTCCGCTGCCCATGAGCGAGATGTCGACGCTGTCGACGTAGGGCATGAAGCGCCGGAGCATCATCAGGCGTCGGCGGCCCCAGATGCGCACCACCCGAGGCGTGCGGCCCTTGTAGGGGCCGGCGGTGGTGGTGATGACCTCCTCCCAGGGCTCCAGCACCATGCGCGGCGCCTCGCCGGGGACGAGCTCCACGCGGATGCCGCGCGGCTTGCCCTTGATGTCAGCGTGCATGCGGAGCTGGCGAAGCACGTTGTAGAGGTCGATGGGCGCGATGCTGAAGTGGACCTCGGGGAGGGTCGAGGCCGACTGGACCTGGAGGAAGCCCCGGATCCAGGTGTCGGGGAGCTGGATCTGCTTCTCCAGCACCTCGGGCTGCCCCTCGGTGTCGAGCCCCACTGCGCCAGGTTCGGCGGCGCCCTCGCCGCCCCCGACGGAGAGCAGCGTCTTGCGGTAGCTCCGCATGCGCTGGATGCCCTTGAAGAGATCCTCGCTGAAGTCGATGTTGGTGGTGCCGTAGGTGGGCTCCGTCTCCAGGTCGACCTCCGACCAGTCCACCGCCAGCCGGGCGTAGGTCCCCTCGTCCTTGCTGAACACCTCGAAGCTCACCTCGTCGGGGTGCACCGAGACGACGGGATCGAGGATGAGCCAGGCGAGCGGGTCGTTGCGGGACAGCCAGTCGAAGTAGGCCTGCTGGGCAGCCCAGGCGCTCAGGTTGGAGCTCTCGCTCCGCATCTGGCGGTAGGCCATGTAGGCGGTTCGATCCTTGGGCACATAGCGGTAGTCGCTGCCCACGATCTCGTGGAGCACGGACAGCGCCTCACGGACCTTGACGGGATCCTTCAGGCTGCCCTTGGCGCTCACGTCCGCGCGCTGGTTGTTGGTGACCAGCGCGACGCGCTCTTCGTCACCCGCAGCCGCGACGCCGCTGGCGCCGGTGTAGCTCAGGTTGACCTCGGTGCGGTCGGAGGGAACCTCCGCGCTGTCCTGGCCGGGGTTCTTGGTCTCTTCACCGCTCACGCGCGCACCTCCTGCTGCTTCTGGGAACGCTTCGCGCGACGAAGCGCTCGCCAGGCGGCCTTACGCAGTTCCTCGTCCACCGACTCGTCCTTGGCGAAGGCCACGATGGGGGCCTGCGCATCATCTGTTGCGATGCGGGCGAGGGCCTCCAGGGCCCCCAGCCGCGTCGACTCGGGTAGCTCACTGTTCGCCAGCACCACCTGGAGACCGCTGATGTCTCCACGGTTGACCAGGTGCGGGAGCACCGAGCCCTGGTAGTGCACGCTGCTCGCGCCCTTCCGGAGGGCGTCGGCGCTGGCGCCGTCGTCCACGCTCTGGAGCAGGCGGGTCAGCTTGGCGCCGTCGCCGAGGCTCTCTTCGATGAGCCCGCTGGCGCGCTTGGCGTCCAGGCTGGCCAGCGCCTGCGCGGCGAGGCCGCGGAGCTCCGGGTCTCCGTCGCGGGTCGCTGCTTCGAGGGCGCCGAGGCCGGGCTTGCCGGCCAGGCCGGTCGCGAGGGCGACGAGGGCTTGCCTGCGCAGCTCCCGCACATAGCTGGGAGGGCCCTCGGTGCCGGCGAGGGTCACCAGCTCATCAGCGCCCGCGCCAGTGCGCCCGCAGGCCCAGATGAGCTCCTTCAGGCACTCGGCCAGCCCGCCGATGCTCCCCTGAGCGCGGCGGCTGTCAGCGACGCTGGCGGCGCCGGTGAGCACCTCCAGGGCTGAGCGCCACTCGCCGCCGATGCGGGCGATGGCGGCGGAGAGGGCCTTGGCGTGCTTCTTGGCGTCGTCTCCCGCGCGGCCGAGGATGCGGCCGGAGATGGCGACCACGCCAACGTCCGCGCTGGACAGTCCGTCGGCGGCCTCCTTCACGGGGAGGGGATCCCTGGAGAGGAGGATGTTGATAAGCGCCGCGCGGTAGCGGTTGACCTGCCGCGAATGGAGCTTCGGCAGCACTGTCAGGATGCGCCCCGCGTCGCCCGCATCGGCGATGCGCTCCAGGGTGCGATCGCCCAGCGGTCCGTAGGCGGCCTGCACGAAGAGGAAGTCCGGCTCCATGGAGTCGGCGCCGTACAGTCGACGCAGGCTCTTGGCGGCGGCCCCGGCGGCGTCGTTGTCGGCCTCGCGGCGCAGGAGCTCGGCCAGCACCTCGCGGTTGATGGGGTCGTCGTTGTGACCGAGCTGGTCGGCGGCGGTCTGACGGATACGCCAGCTCGAGCTGTCGAGGCGCTCGCGGATGATGCGCCAGGCGCTCGCGCTGCCGTACCAGCGGAGGCCCTTGATGGCCCGCCCGCCCAGGTCGTTGTCGCGCCTGGCGTAGCCGGAGAGCACCTGGAAGATGCGGTCGGCCCGGTCGCTGTCGGCCATGTGACCCAGCGCCTCGGCGGCGACCTCCTGGAGGGCGTGGCCCTCTTCAGTGGCGAGTCGGAGGAGGAGGTCCAGGGCCTGCGGATCCGCCAGCTCGCCGAGCGCGAGCACGGCCTCGCGGCGCAGGCGGAGGTTCTCCAGCAGCTCCACGCTGGTCATCAGGATGCTCAGACCCTCCTTGCGGCTGGCGCGGGCGAGCGCCTGAGCGGCCAGGAAGCGGGTGATGGGGTCAGGGTGCTCGAGTCCCTTGACCAGCGGCTCGGCGTCGGCGTCGCGTTTCCGTACGCGCCAGCCCAGCGCGATGACCGCGGCCTGTCGGTTGCCGTCGTCGGGGGCGGCGGTGAGCACGCCCAGGAGCGGATCGACGACCGAAGAGCGGGCCCAGGTGAGGCCCGGGATGAGCTGGCGCACCAGCCGGGGCTCACCCAGACGGTGCGCGGCCTGTCCCATCTTCGCGATGAGGGCATCGCGGCGGGGGTGCTGCTTGTCGACCCACTCACCGGTGCCTTCGTCCTCAGCGTCGAGGATGCGTTGGTCGTAGCCGCTGATGGTGAGCAGCGCGGTGAAGGCGGCGCTCCGGCGCTTGGAGTCCTCCATATAGGCCAGCAGGCGCTCGGAGACGGCCTCGTCGCGGAAGTTGCCGGCGGTCTTCAAGAGGTCGCTGGTCCGAGCGCTGCCTGCCGGGTCGTTGTCGAGGCGGTCCAGGAGGATGCCCGGAATACGCTCCTCCCGCAGCCGGGCGAGGGCGTTGATGGCGTTGCGCTGCGTGCTGGAGGTGTCGGAGCTGAGCATCTCCCCGAGCACGTCGAGGCTGGAGGCGTCTTCGCGGTTGGAGAGGTGCAGCGCGGCGTCGAAGCGGACGTGGCGGTAGCGGGAGCCCAGGGCCCCCTTCAGCGCGTCCAGCGCGCCGGCTTCGGCCTTGTCCCCGGCGATGCGGTTGGACAGCCCGGCGACCGCCTCAGTGCGCATCTTTGTGCTGTTGGCCTCCAGGGCGCGGGTCAGCACGGGCACCCAGCCACCCTGCTCGGCGAGCAGACCGGCGGCTTCCTTCTCGAGGCCGTCGTCGTGCTGGAGCATGACGCGCTCCAGGACCGCCTGACCGTCCTTGGAGTTGCCCTGGCTGGTGAGCAGCTTCATGCCCATGACGCCCACGTCGATCTGACCGACGGACAGCGCCTCGCTGCCGAGCATGGTGGTGTTGGCGCCGAGGTCACGCAGGCTCTCGAAGGCGAGCTGTCGGACCGGCTGGTGTCCGTCGCGCAGGGCGAGGATGAAGACGGAGGTCGCCGGGGTCAGGAGGGACTTGTCGGCCTGAACCATGGCGTTCAGGCGGCTGACCGCGGTGAGGCGGATGCGGGCGTCGGCGGACTGGATGCCCTGTCGGGACAGCCCCACATAGGCGCCGAAGACCAGATCCCCGAGCTCCGCGGCGCTGGCGCGCGGGCCGGTGGGGCCGCGCTTCTTCGCGTCGGCACGGAGCGAGGCCAGGGCGTCCGCGTTGCGGCGCGCGAAGACCTCGTGGCGGCGCTTGAAGGGGCCGACCTCGTCCTTGTCGAGGGTGCCCAGCAGGAGCACCACGCGCGCCTGGAGCTGAGGCGCGCCCCAGGTGACGGCGTCGGCGAGATCCAGAATGTCCTGCTCGGGGATGTCCCAGGCGTCCTTGTCCGCCGCGCCGGGATCCTGGCCCCGGTGCCGGAAGAGGGCGACGAGGTAGTCCTGGAAGGCGGCGGTGTCGCTGAAGGCCTCCAGCGCCCGGGCGGCGCCCAGGCGCACCCGGGGGTACGCGCTGGAGAGGGCGGCGAGGCAGCGGTCGGGGATGCCGTCGGTCTCTCGGGCCTCGCGCATCATCAGCAGGAGGAAGGCGCGGCGGCGGGCCTTCTCATCCTTGCTGTCGAGGAAGCTGATGAAGTGATCTTCCGCGAGATCGCCCAGGGCCACGGAGGCGGCGAGCGGGAGCTGGAAGCTCCCGCTGCCCCCCTTCTTGTCGAAGAGGATGGACATGCCGATGGGGTCGCCGCAGAAGGCGAGGCCGGAGGCGGCCGCGCGGCGGACATCGGCGTCCTGGTGACGCAGCGCCTCGGTGAGGGCGGCGGTGTTGTCCGGTCGGCTGCTCCACACGAGCACCTGGGCGGCCTTGCGACGAAGCTTGGCGTCGGCGTGGGAGAGCTGGCCGGCGGCCACGGTCAGCGAGCCCGGGTGTCCGAGCTTGGCGAGGCCGTCGAGGGCGCGGGTGACCCGGTCCTTCCAGATCTTCTTCTCGGCGCTGTTCTCGGGCTCGGCGACCTCCGCCAGCGTGACGAGCGGAGCCAGGGCGCGCTCATCACCCTGGTCGGCGCGGGCGACGGCGGCCTGCAGGCGCACGTCGGCGTGCTTGCTGCTCATGGCGGCCACCAGCGACTCGTCGACGTTGGCCTCCATCAGGGCCTTGATGGCCAGCCCGCGGACGCGCTCTTCGTCGTCATCCAGCGCCGCGACCAGCAGGTCCAGCGCCTCGCCGGCGGGCTTCTCGGCCAGGGCCTGGGTCGCGCGGACGCGGATGTCGACGTGGATACAGGTCAGGGCGTGGCGCAGCACCTCGGCGCGCTTGGAGCGGGCCTTCTTCAGAGCAAAGTCGAGGGCCTCGGTGCGGAGGTCGGAGTCGGGATCCTGCTGGATGTCGAGCAGGAGGGTCCAGGCCCAGGCCTTGGTGTGCTGGGCCATGACCTCGGTGAGCACCTCGAGCCGGACGTCGCTGTGCAAGCTGCGCTGGACGAAGCGGAGGGTGGACTCCTCGTCGCCGCCGATCTGCATGTTGAGGGCGGCCTTGAAGGCTTCGCGGCGCACGTCCTCGAAGCTGTCGTTCAGGGAGCGGCCGAGCAGCTCGGTGGCCTTGTCGCGCTCGGCGCCGGCCTCGAGCTGGCGGAGGTGCTCGACCAGCACCTGCAGGGCGCGCTTGCGGACGTCTTCGTGCTCGGCGGCGAGGCCGGCCTCGGCGACGGCCAGCGGCTCATCACCCCGGAGGTCGGCCAGCGCGCTGAAGGCGGCGTCGCGGACGGCGAGGTCGCCGTCGCGGAGCATCAGGCGGAGGCGCTCAATGGCGCGGCGATCGCCGAGGCGCTGGAGGGCCCGACAGGTCTCGCGTCGGGCGCCCGCGTCGCGCTCGCGGCTGAGCTGGAGGAGGGTGCCGAAGGCGCGGGAGTCACCCAGCAGCGCGAGGCCCCAGGCGCCGCGGAGGCAGGTGTCCAGGGCCCGGGAGGACATCGCCTGGAGGAGCGGGGCGTGGTCCGCGTCCTTCAGGCCCTTGATGGGGGCGGGCTTGAGCTTGGGGGGCTCGGTCGGCTTCCCGGACTTCTCGGCCTGCTCGAGCTCGTGGAGCTGGCGGTGCAGCTCGGCGTCGTGGCTGCGGAGGAGGGTCGCCAGCTTGGGCGGCGCCATCACCGACACCAGATACGCGACCTGACGCACCCCGGAGTCGCCGTCCTCACCGTGCTGTCGCAGGGCGGACTGGACCTCGGGGAGGTTGAGCATCTTGCGCTGGTAGAGGCGGGTGAGGGCCAGGCGCCGGATATCGGTCTGGTTGGAGCGCAGCCCCCGCAGGTTCGCGGCGGGGGACTTGCCGGGGTGCAGCGCCTCCAGGGACATCAGCGCCGCGCGCCGGACGTCGTAGGGGTTCTTCTCCAGCGCCTGGATGAGCAGCGTGAAGGCCTGATCGTCCTTCTTGGCGAGCGCGCGGAGGCCGCCGACGGCGGCCTTGCCGATGTCGGCGCGCCCGACATCGAGCGCGAGCTTGAGCGGGCGCAGGTTCTCCTCACCCTCCAGCGCGCGCAGGCCCTTCAGGGCCTTCATGCGCACGGCCTCCTGCTTGACCCGCAGCAGCTTCTCCAGGTGCTTGACGGCGCGCGGGTTGCCGGATCCGCCGAGCAGATCGGCGGCCAGGACCTTCAGCTCGTGATCGGCGTCCTTCTCGGCGCGGACAGCCAGCAGGTCGATGGCGGGGGCGTCGTTCCACCTGGCCAGGGTCTTGAGGGCGGCCTTGCGATCCTTGACCTCCTTGCTGTTGAGCTGGCCCTTCGCCCACTCCATCGCGCCCTTGTAGACGCGGACGCGCTCCTCAATCTTGCCCTCTGCGTCGAGGGGGAAGAGGCGTATGCTGCCGTCATCACAGGCCTGGACGAGGTGCGGTCGCTTGTTGAGGGCGGCCACAGCGAGGCCGACGGAGGCGCCAGTGCCGTCCTTCATGGTCGCCGGGCGCCGGTTGGAGCCCCGCTGCCAGGCCTTGAGGGTGCGGTCCTTGCTGCCGGTGTAGAAGCGCTCGCCCACCCCCGGAATCAGCGCGGTGACGAGCTTGTCGTGGTTGCCGTTGCCGCCGCGGTTCTCAGGCTCCAGTCGACCGCGGGCGTGGGTGAGGAGGAGCTTGTTGTCGGCGCCGGCCGAGTAGAAGCGCAGCTCGTCAGGCTCGAAGGAGAGCGCCGTGACGCGGCCCTGGTGGAGCTGGTCGGACTCGGACAGGGCGAAGGTGTTGCCTTCACGGGCCTCGTCCTCGCACTCGTAGACGAAGACCCGCCCTTCGATGTTGCCCGCGACGAGCCAGTTGCCGTCGGGGGAGGCGGTCAGCGCGGTGCCCTCGGCCGACAGCTCCAGGGACTGGAGGACCGCGCCCTTGTCGTCCTTCACCAGGACGGTCGAGGCGGTCAAGACCGCCCAGCGATCGCCGCTCAGGGGCACGATGCAGCGCGCGGGGCTCTCCAGCTTCTCGCCGAAGTCGTCGAAGTCCTTGCCCTTGTGGGTGCCCCGGTAGATCTCACCGCTGTCTGTCGTGATGAACAGCTCGCCCTTGTACACCGCCAGGAAGACGCCGCCGGAGGGCAGCGCGATCTCGGTGTACTTGCCGAGGTCCAGCTTCAGTCGGAAGACAGCGGTGGGCTGGCCCTCGGGGTGGACCGAGGTCACGAAGAGGTGATCCTCCCAGGCCGCGATGGATGTGATGTCTCCGCGGTAGGGGAGGGTCTGCTCAGCGGCGTTGGCGTTGTTGGTCTGCGAGGTCATCGTGATTTCCGGTCTGCGGCGTCTGTGGAGCCGGTCCTTGAGCTTCTGGAGCCCTTTCTTGAGCCAGGAGCCGGGCTTTGATGGGGTGCCACTCGGGGTCAGGCGGGGTGCGCGGCGCGGACCCGGGTGAGCGCGACCAGGCAGGCTGCGTGCTCGCTCTTGCCTCTGGAGTGCATGAACTCCTCGAGGATAGGCGTGAGCGCTCCGGCGACTTCGCCGTCCTCGACGGCGAGATCGCGCAGCACTTCGATGAGCCCCAGCTTGGCCTTTCGGGCAGCCAGCGGCCGGAGCAGGCGCTTGCCCTTCCGCGGCGGCAGGCGACCCGGCGGCAGCGTAAAGAGGATCTGGCGCAGGAAGTCGCGCAGCTCGGCGATCTCCGCGGGGAGATTGGCGGGGCGCTCGGGAGCGCCAGGGCCGGGATCGCGGGGCTCCTTCTTCTTGTCGAGCTTGGAGACCGGCGGCGCCATGGGCTTCCAGCCAGCGGTGATGCCGCGAGACCGGTAGAGCGACCAGAGGGTTCGGATGACGAAGGCGCGGACCTGGCGGTCGGGGCTCTCGGTCAATCGGAACAGCTCCTCGGGGATGGCGAAGCGCGGGTGCTTCTTGATGAGCTTCATGCCCAGGCCGCGGGTGTCCTCGTCGAGGGACTCGCAGAAGCGGTAGACCGCGGCGGGGGTCAGCGTGTCCGGGGCGATTCGGTAGCGCTTGTGCTCGGGCTCATCGTCCGCGAGGATGGCCTTGGCGATGAAGGCGCGCACCTCGGAGAACGAGGACTCGTTCAGGGTGACGACCTCGTTCATGGGCGGCGCCCAGCCAGCCAGCTCCCACCGCGCGAGCTGCAGCGCCAGATCGCGGAGCGGCTTGCGGGGATCGGTGAAGAGGGCCTTGACCTGATCGAAGGTCAGGAAGGCGGCGGGGATCTCCGCGCCCGGATCCACCGGGCGGTCGGTCATCTCCAGCCCGATGTCGGGGTGGTGGCGCTGGATGTAACGCAGGGCGAATCGGGCCAGCGGATCGTTCATCTCGCCGCCGGTGGCCTCGCCGCTGGTGGCCATCTCCCAGATGCGGGCCGCGCCCTCGATGGAGCTGGAGTCGTCTGCCTCGCGGACCTTGCCGGCGAGCATCTGCAGGAAGGCGGTCTCGGAGATGATCTTCATCTCCGCGCCTGCCTCGACGAGCTTCTCGGCCTTGACCTGCTTGCTGCCCTTTCGACCGTTGCCGTAGAGAGGGGAGCCCTCGTCGCCGATGACGAGGTAGTTGAGCTTCTTGGTGACGCCGGATGAGTTTGCGCCGCCCGCGCCGGTGACCTTCTTCTTGGCCTCCGAGCGGGTCATGGTGCTCAGCGTCCCGGTGAAGAGGAAGGAGGCGCCGCCAAGGTCGATGGTGACGGGTCCGTCATCCACCGGGGCCGCGTCGCCGCCGCCGTCCGAGGGCGCGAAGTCCGCCGGCAGGAAGGCCTTGATCATGTACTCGACGGCGAAGTCGTGGTAGCGCGGCTCGGGGCGCTGGACGAGCTGCATCAGCCACTCGAAGCCCAGCTGGTCCGGGGTGAACTTTCGGACGTCGGAGAGCCAGGTGAGGGCGGTGCTGGAGAGCCCCTCGTCGAAGCGGAGATTTACAGCCCACTTGCGGCCGCTCTCCATCAGCTCGGCGACCCAGGCGCTGGACTCCCAGTCCGGGTGGTAGGAGAGGGTCCGCAGAAACTCGGCGCCGAACTCGGTCGCGGGAACCTTGTCCTCGTTGACCCAGCCGATGACCGCGCTGCGGGTGAAGCCCTGGATGAGCGAGCGGCGCAGGAAGTCCGCGCCGATGTCGGCGGGCTTGAACTTGCCGAGGTTGGCCATGGCGAAGTTCGCCACGTTGCGGTCGAGGCGCTCGTCGTCGATGAGGGCGCGGAACCAGGCGGCGCCCAGCTTCTCAAGGGTGTAGACCTTTCCAATGAGCTTGGAGGCGAAGTCGTAGACCTTGCGGTCGCCGGAGAGCAGGCGCTCCTTGAACCAGGCGGGGGTCAGCTCGCGGGCGCCGAAGTGCTTCTGGAGGGCGTCGGCGGCGAGGGCGTGTCCGTGTGGGGTGCCGAGCAGGCTCCCCCAGGCTTCGAGGCCGATGTCCTTCCGGGGGTCGCGCTCCTTCAACAGGTCGGCGGCGAGGTTGCGCACGTCCTTGTTGTCGTTGTTGGCGAGCACCAGCAGGCGGTCCAGAGCGAGATCGCGGGCGTGGGTGCGGGCGTAGGAGGCGGCGTACTTGCGGGCCTCGGTCGCCGGAGACTCCAAGAGGGAGAGCACCGGATCGTGCAGGCCCAGCTCCCGGAAGGCGCGCTGCTCGAAGCGGGGCACGTTGGAGAGGATCCAGACCACGAAGCCGTCGACGGTCTTGCTGCGGACGCCGACCAGGCGGGCGACCCAGGCGGGCTCGACGTCACGGATGGCGGCGCGGAAGTCGCGCTTGAGGGCCTCGACCGCGTAGCGGCGGACCTGCTCGGAGCGGGCGGACTCCAGGAGCCCGAAGAGGGGCCTGGGGGAGCGCTGCCACAGCTCGGAGTACGCGCGATCCTTCAAGAGGTCGTTCGGGAGGCGCCAGAACTTGAAGCTGCCCCGGGAGTACTTGCCGGTCTCGTGGAAGAAGATGTGGTTGGCGACCCAGGTGCGGGTCCAGTTGGTCTGATCGGTGTAGTGACGCAGCATCGCGGAGGCGGCGTCGGAGTAGCTCGCGGGGAGCTGCTCCGCGCGGCGGCGCAGGTAACGCCAGGACCGACGGCAGAGGTAGGCGAGGGTGCCGCGGCTGATCTCCCGGTTGCCGCTGTACCGGGACAGCTCCATGTCGAAGCGGGCGGCCAGGGCGCCGAAGATCTCGTCGTCGTTGGCGAGCTCGGCTTCCTTGAAGATCTGCTTCAGGGCGCGCCAGGGACCCCACACCAGCGGGACGCTGGCGATGATCCGCAGCAGGCAGTCCCGGGAGTAGGGGCCGTTGTCCTCCCACAGGGCGCGCACAATCTCATGCAGCCACAAGCGGTCGGGGAGGGGAACCTCCACCTCGTCGGCCTCCAGAACCTCCCAGCGCTCCTTGCGGATGCGGGCGCGCTCCTCGGGAGCCTTGTGCTTGAAGCGCCAGCTCCGGAGCTCGGAGATGAACTTCCGGTAGGTGAGCGCTTCGTCGCGGGGCGTCTGATCGGGGCTCTTGTCGGGGGAACCGGCAAGGGTGATGACCAGCGCGGGGAGCTCCGGATCCCGGGCCCCCCAGGCGAGACGTACATCGTCGAGAGTTACTGCGCGCGTCAAGTCCGCCTCTCTCATGTGGTGCTGTTGCCAGTGATCGATAGCGCACCCTGATCGCCCCGTCCAGAGGGCGCGGACAACTTCTGGCAGTCCCCCGAATTTCAGGTACCTAACTCCATTCTTGCCCGAACAACGTAGTCGTCCAGCGCGGGGCGGTTCGTTACTTCTTCCGGCAACTTGCTGCCCTTGAACGCCTCCAGCATCTCCGCCTCCAGCCGGTCCAGCGTCGGGAAGTGATGCGCTCGGTCGTCGCCAGCGAGCAGCTGCTTTTCAGCCCCCGAGCGCTTCCTCGCGATCAGGTCAGCGACCCCGTCGACGGGGTGATCCGCCAGCAGGTTCGTCAGGTTGGCCTCGATGACTCCGGCGCGCAGGAGGTGGACGCCGGTGAGCAGCACCCGGTAGGCGTAGAGCATGGCCTTGACCGTCGCGTCGGGCTTGAGGAGGAGCTTGCGCTGGGTCGCGGTGAAGCCGCGGTAGTGGTGGTAGAGGTGCCGGATGATGCACCCCTCGCCGAGCGCGCGCAGCTCCTCCAGCCAGGGACCGCCGAGGACCACCAGCGGCGAGTAGAGCTGCTCCAGCACGTAGCCGTTCCTCCGAGGCATCAGCCGCACGAACTTGTGGACGTCGTGGGCGACCCAGTCGAGCTCGATGCCGTCCTGGATGCGCTCGATCACGAGCGTCTCCTCGAACGGTGTGATCCGGAGCGCCTCGCGCAGCGGGGCCACGAACGCGCCGCGCAGATCAACGTCGCTGTCTGGAGACTCGAAGCCGTACAGGTGGGCGCCGCTGACCGTGGCGAACAGCGCCGTCGGCCCGCTGCCGACGATCGCCTGAAGTTGGCTCGGGTTCAGGCCGGCCAGCTCGTCGCTCATGCCTCACTCCTTACTTATATGGAGCGCAGAGAGTATCAGGAGGACGGCGTTGAGCCTGGAGCAGCCGATCGAGACGCTGGCGGACGCCCGCTGGTCGTGTAGCCAGTGTGGCTTCTGCTGCACCTTCGTGACGCTGGGGCCCGTGGAGCCGCAGATCATCGCCGGGCTGAAGGCTCGCGCGGTGGAGCGGGACTGGGCGCCCGCCGCCAGCGGCTGGCACGAGACGCGCGGCGGCGAGGCCTACCTGCGGCGAGTCGATGGGGGCTGCGTCTTCCTGCGGCCGGACAAGCGCTGCGCGGTGCACGATCTCTATGGGGCGGAGGCGAAGCCGGGGTTCTGCCGTGCCTTCCCGCTGCACGCGGTGGAGACGCGGGAGTCCGTGTCGGTGGTCGTGCGCGCCGACTGCTCGGGGGTGCACGAGACGCTGAAGTCCGGCCAGCCACTCACCGAGCAGGTCGAGGCGCTGCTGGCGCTGGAGAGCCCGCGCGCGCGCTTCGAGCCCGGGCGGGTGGAGGTGCTGCCGGGGGTGTCCGTGCCCGCGGCGTCCTGGCTGAAGTGGGAGCGCGCGCTGGTCGCGGGGCTCTCGGAGGTCGCGCGGGCGCCAGAGCCCGCGGTCGGGTGGATCCGCGAGTCGTTGGCGGCGCTCACGGCCACGGAGGCCCCCCCACCGGACCCGGCGCGGTTTCGGCTGGCCTGGCGGGCGGTCGCGGAGGGGATGCGGCTGGTCGCGGCGAGGGCTGTGTCCCAGGGCGGCGGCAGCCCCGCGGAGGTCGCGTTCGCCCGGGAGAACCTGGCCCGGCTGGAGGCGGCGCTGGCGACCTCTTCGCTGGATGAGGTGAGCGGTGAGCGCCGGGAGTACCTCGGCGTGCTCCTCCAGAGCTTCCTCCTCGGCAAGCTCTACAAGGGGGCGGGCGGCCCCGCCGCCGGGCTCGGGCTCTTCCTCGTGACGGTGCAGGTCGCCCGGGCCTCCGCGGAGCCGGTGGACCTGGATTCGCTGGCACACCACCTCTCGCGCTTCACCCGCTTCCTGAACAACCACGCCATCCAGCGGGTCGTCCAGGCAGCCCGGCCGGCCCTGGAGGATGTATTCCTGAACGCCTCGGTGTGATGGGGCTCAGGGGATGGGGACCACCCGCGCCGGATCGCCGGAGATGAGCACGGCGGGGCCGGCGGCTTCCTGAATCACCACCGCCTGACCGGTCTCGGCGATGGGCGCCAGCGTGGTGTCGGACCAGCCCAGCCCGTCTCGCTGCAGGAGGTGGACCCCCTTGGTCCCGACGGCCACGATCCGGTCGCCGACGACGAAGATCTCACGGACGGTGTACTCGCCGTCGAAGGACGCCAGCGTGCGGCCCGTGCTCCAGTCCGGAGCCTCCAGCAACCGAACGCGAGCGATCGCCTGCTTGCCGTAGGCGTAATGCCAGCCGTCCCCTACGAGCACCTCGTCCCGCTTGTCACCGTCGAGGTCGGCGACCGCGAGCGATCGCACCCCTCGCAGCGTGGGGAGCGTCCTGGCCGTCACGCCCTTGCCCATGAGCCGGAGGTCGCCGTCGCTCTTGGGCTTGTCGCCGTAGATGCGCCCCACGAGGGCCTGGTCGGAGCCCACCGGGAGCTGCCGGGTGGCGAAGGTCTCCCGGATGAGCGGCTCGCGCTCGCCGTCGACGAGCCACCCGCCGACGACGTGGCTCGCGTCCTGGAAGGCCGCCAGCCAGATCCCGTCCGCGGTGACGCGCAGGTCGGTGATCTGATTGCGCGGGCCGTTGTGCTCCCAGAGGAGCTCGCCGCCGGAGGCGTCCAGGCGCCAGACGCGCGCGGGAGCCTCCCGGAAGTCGCGGCTCATTCCGCTGCCGAGGAGCAGGGCTTCCCGCCCGCCGCTGCCCCGGGCATCCCGGGCGGAGGCCAGCAAGCTGCCGCCGAGATCCAACTCTCCGCCGGGCCAGCGCGCCACCCCGTCGGTGACCAGGATCAACTCATCGACCCCGTCGCCGTCCAGGTCCACCGCGGCCACGGCGTCCGCTCGCGCCAGCTCGCGCGCCTCCCGGGGCTCGCCCGCGGGGCCGCTTGAGCTCGGCCCGCAGCCTCCAAACCACGCTATGAGAACGATCCACGTGAACCTCAATATGCCTCCATCCGATTGGTACTATCGCGTCGGAAATCCTGAAGGTATGTTCCGAGTCAGCGGAGGCACTTCCATGGGTCAGCACGTCGGTGAACCGCCGACAACGAGCACCTCAGGGCTCTCGTCGGTCGAGGCCAGTGATGTCTTCGTCGCCACCTTCGGGGTGTACGACGAGGGGCTCGGGGTCCGGTCCCTCTACCTGCACCCGACGGCCGCGGTTCGCCTCGGCGCCGCGCTCCTGCCGCTGTGCCTCGAAGGTCAGCTCGCCATCCTCACGGATCACTCGCCGATCCCCGACGCCTCGCCGGTGCCGCACGGCGGCTGGCTCGCTCCAGGAACCTCCATGCTGCAGCTTCAGGCTCCGATGGAGGCGGCGCTTGTGGGGCCGGACGTGACCGCCGCCGAGGTGTCGAAGGCCTTCCCACACTCCATCATGGCGCGCCCCGAGCTGTCCCTTCCCCGGGAGCTGGGGACGCGCTTCGCGCTGGCGATGAACGACCCCCGGCACGCCGTGATCCTCTCGCGGGATCCGGTGGTGCACCGCGCCTGCCTGCGCGCACTCATCACTGACCTCGCGGCCGCGACGCTGGATCCGAGCCTCCCGCTCCCGGACATCCCGGAGGCGGCGCTGGACGATCTGCTGGAGCCCATGGAGATCTCCTCCTGGTGGCGGCTCCGGACCCGCGAACACAGGCGCTTCCGAGTGCTCGAAGTGGACACCTTCCCCGGCGGCCAGGAGCCCGCTGAGCAGCGCAGCAACTGGGTCGCGGATCAACGAGGTGGGGCCTGGAGAACAGGCTGGGCGTGGTAGGCGCCGCCGAGACAGAGTTCATCTCAGATCCCGACGCGCTGGCCGATGCGCTGTTGGAGCTCCGTGAGCCCATCGCCGTGGACACCGAGTTCCACGCCGAGTACCGCTACCGCCCCAAGCTGATGCTCATCCAGCTTCGCGACGCCGCCGGCCGCGAGCTGGTGATCGACGCTACGACGATCCGCGATCTGCGGCCGCTCGGGGCGGCGCTCTCCGGGCGCCGGCTGCTGCTGCACGCGGCGATCGCCGACATCCCGCTGCTGGTCTATCGGGCGGGGATGACACCTCCCGCGCCGGGGACCGTCACCGACACCCAGGTGCTCGCCGGCTTCGCGGGCCTGGGCTACCCCCGGAACCTGGGCCTCCTGCTGGAGGCCGCGCTCGGGGTCTCCTCTTCGACCTCTTACGGGCTCTCGAACTGGGAGCACCGGCCGCTGTCGCCGCAGCAGCTCAACTACGCGCTGGAAGATGTCCGACACCTGCACGCGCTGGCGGAGGCGCTCACCGAGCGCGCCGGGGCTTCGGCCCAGCTCGCCCGTGAGGCCGTGGATGAGCTGCTGGCGCGGGAGCTGGCCGACGTCAACCCGGACTCGCTCTGGCGGGAGATCCCCGCGGCGGAGGTGCTGGATGCTCGGGGGAGGGAGATCCTCCGCCGGCTGGCCGGCTGGCGCGAACGCCAGGCCCGCTCCGGCGACCGCCCCCCCTATCAGCTCTGCTCCAACGCGGTGCTCCTCGACGTGTCCCGGCGGCAGCCGAAGAGCAAGGACGAGCTGCTGATGAACCGGAAGGCGCCGCGCGGGGTCGCCAAGCGACACGGTGAGTTCCTCGTCAGCGTCGTGCGCGATGTGTGGAAGCTGCCCGTGGATGCGCTGCCGGCCTCGGTGGCACGAAGCCCCGATGAGCGGGCGGCGGAGCTGCTGCTGGAGGCCTGGGCGGCCGCCGTGGAGCTGCAGGAGTCCGTGGCCTCCAGGCTCCTGCTGCCGCGGTGGCTGAAGCGGCGGATCCTGGACGCGAGGCGGCGCGGGGAGCCGGTCTCGCTGGTGGGCTGGCGTCATCAGTGGTCCGATGATCTGCGCGCCCTGCTGGAGGGTCGGCTCGCACTGCGGGTCGGCGCCGCGGGACCCGGGATTGAAAAAGTCGATTGATTCAGGATTGGTACTTACGATATGACATCCGCAAGTTCATCTCTGAAAGAGACCTGAGAGACAAGAGATGACAACCTCTGAGGTTATGATGTCTTCCATCGGGTCCGATCCTCAGAAGGTGCCGACCCACACCGGGCGTCATCTCCTCCATAGGAGCCCTGCAATGTTGAGAGACTTTATACTTGAAGAGGTTGGCGCCACCTCGATCGAGTATGCCTTGATTGCTGGCATTGTCAGCTTGGCGATCATCGCAGGCGCTACCACTCTTGGTGAAGCGCTCTCGGGGATGTATACGTCCTACGCTGAAGAAGTGGCCAAGGCCAACCTCTGATGAGGGCATGGAGCCAGGAACGTTTTCCTGAATAATTTGTACTATTTTCTATTTGACCTGTCACTGACAAAAAAAACCACCAACCACACTGGCAATCGCAGGACGCTCGAAGGTATATAAATCTCGTCGAAGGGAAATACCCCAGATGCGGGAAAACCCAAGAATATCCTGCAACAACTAAAGAGGGAGTCTTAAAATGCTGATGAACTTTCTGCGTGACGAGTCTGGAGCTACCGCCATCGAGTACGGCCTCATCGCCGGTCTCGTCTCCGTGGCGATCATCCTCGCCCTGACGAGCCTCGGTACCGAGCTCTCCAGCCTGTTCGACCGGATCGCGACTGAGGTTTCCTCCGCGAACACCTGATTCGTAACAGCTCGAGCTGGGCGTCTGGCTGATGTCAGCGCCCGACTCACTCAAGGGTCTCGCCGAGAAGGAACCTTCAACCTGTATGGTTGAATAGTGTCCCCTCGGTGGGGCCTTTGTCATCTCTGGCATTTGGTTGGTGTTTAAGTCAGCTTTTCGCGTGCGCCGCTCCCCCCGCACCGGGTAGCGCCGCTCGACCTTCGGAATTACCGGCCTTCGCCAGGGCGTTCGATCGCCCTATCTGGCTGTTCTGGTGCGGTAGAACGGGTCTTTGACGTTGCCTGTTTTCGGGCAACGGGTTGTCTACTCGTCGTAGACTGATATTCCGGCTCCGGCTGTCCCCCACTTCTGGGGGAAGGGCCGGTAACGCCACTTGAGGACAATCATGCAGCAGAGAGCGCAGACTGGAGGCAGGGGCCGCGCCTATGTCTTCCTGGGAGTCTCCCTTGTCGCGGCCGCAGTGGTGGCAGCCATCGTGTGGCAGCTCATCTCGCACCTTGAGAAGCAGGCGACCGCCTCTAACGATGCCCAGCAGCTCGTCGACGTCATCGTGGCGGCGCGGGATCTCAACATGGGCGTCCCGCTGACCAACGAGGACGTGGTTGTTCGCGCGCTCCCCCCCAACGTGGTGGTCACCGGGCAGACCTTCGAGAGCCTGGATCAGGCCGTCGGTCGTACCCCGAAGGAGCGCATCCTCGCCAACGAGGTGCTCCGCCGCGAGCGCCTCGCCATCCCCGGCGAGGGCATCGGCCTGAACGCCCTCATCTCTCAGGGCCAGCGCGCCCTCGCCGTCCAGATCAGCCAGGCCCAGGCCGTCGCTGCCTTCCTTCAGCCCGGCAACTACGTCGACGTCATCGTCGTGATTCGTCCGGACGACCGCCGCTCCGAGTACAAGTCGGTCGCCAAGGTGCTGCTCCAGGGCAAGCGCGTGCTCGCGGTCGGCTCCACCCTGCAGGGGAACGGTGAGGAGAACGCCGAGGACAAGAACGCCCAGGCGCAGGCCCGCAAGAAGCCGGTCGTGACCCTGGAGGTCAGCCTGGAGGAGGCCGAGCAGGTCGCGCTGGCCGCTGAGGACGGAGTCATCCACCTCGCGCTCCGCGCCGACGTCGATGTCATCGGCGACGAGCTCGAGGAGACCGAGGGCGCGACCGCGTCCGTGCTCATCGGCGAGCCCGCCGGTCAGAAGCAGCCCGCTGCTCGCGCCTATGTCGCCCCCAAGGTCGAGGGCCCCAAGGTCGAGGTCATCGAGGGCGGCTTCCGAGATGAGATCGAGTTCAACGCGAACGGTGGCGTCAAGGACGAGCGCGGCCGGCGCTGAATCCAGTTCGCAGTAGCCCCTATTTGAAGTTGCCACCCGCAGCGGCAGGAGCAGTACATGTTCAAGTGGTCAGGATTCCGATTCCTCCTGGCAGCGATGATCTCGGTAGCCGGGGTCGTCATCGCGCCAGCCCCAGAGGCTCAGGCCCAGGCCCAGGACGCTCAGCGCGTCACGGACTGGATCGAGGTTGAGGTTGGCCAGTCCCGGGTTCTCAAGGTCAAGAAGCCCTACAAGCGGCTGGAGCTCGGCGACCCCGAGGTCGCCAAGGCCAACCCCATGGACGACCTGCTCTACTTCTCCGTGCTGGGGCTGGAGGTCGGCACCACGGATCTGTGGATCTGGCCCAAGGACGGCAGCAAGCCGCTGGTCTACCAGATCCTCGTTCAGCAGGATCTCTCCGACCTGACCCGCCGCGTGGCTGAGATCGTCACCACCGCGACCCCTCCCCGGGTCTACCCGCTGAAGGATCGCCTCGTCGTCGAGGGGGCGGTCACGGATCTGCAGACCATGGAGCGCATCGCCGCGGTCTCTCAGGTCTACGACCCCGAGTTCATCAACCTGATGACCGTGCTCGGTGACCAGCAGGTGCAGCTCGAGGTGGTCTTCGCCGAGGTCAGCCGCACCGCCATGCGCGACATGGGGCTGAACTTCCTCTGGGGCGACGACGCCCGGGGGGCCGGAATCCTCGGCCCCAACACCAGCAGCACCGCCGGGTATGTCGACATGCCCAACCAGGCCGGCAACATCGCCGACCAGATCAACCTGGGGCAGGTGGCCGCGGCCGGTGGCCGCGACGCCTTCTCCATCCTCGGCGTGGTGAGCCAGCCCATCGGCGACTACCAGCTGGACCTCGCCGCGGTGATGTCGGTGCTCGAGCAGCACAACGTCTCCAAGATCCTGGCCGAGCCCACCCTGGTCGCCCTCTCCGGCCAGCAGGCTGAGTTCCTGGCCGGCGGTCAGGTGCCCATCCCGGTCGCCCAGCAGGGCAACCGCATCAGCATCGAGTTCAAGGAGTACGGCGTCAAGCTGGTCTTTGTTCCCACCGTGCTCGCGGGTGAGGTCGTGGACCTCCGGGTGTTCATCGAGGTCTCCGAGATCGACTCCGCCAGCGGCACCCGGGTGGTCGGCATCGAGGTGCCTGGCTTCCTCTCCCGCAAGGGCGACAGCCACCTCCGCATCGCCGATGGCAAGACCTTCGCGATGGCCGGAATGCTCTCCGAGCGTACCGAGACCACCCAGGCAAAGGTGCCGCTGCTCGGTGAGATCCCGATCCTCGGCGCTCTCTTCCGCTACACTAGCCACCAGCGGGATGAGACCGAGCTGATGATTTTCGTCACACCTCGTCTGGTCCGGCCCCTGGCCGCTGAGGAGATCCCCCCCCTCCCTGGCAGCTTGGAGGACAACAACCCGAATGACTTCGAGCTCTTCTGGCTCGGTCAGACCTCTCGGGTTGTTGCCGGCGACTCCCAGCCGAGCGGCCAGACGGGGATGCAGCGATAGCCAGCATGAAGAATATCTCAACCTCTGGAGGAGTCGCTGCCGTCATGGTGGTCGGCGTTGACAGTCGCGGCATGGGGCTCCTCCGGGAGTGCCTGGGCGCCGAGGCTGTCCTGCCGCCGGTCGCGACTCGCTACGACGAGGCGCTGCTCGAGCTGCGGCGGGCCCGGCCCAATGTCGTCATCACAGGCTTCGACGAAGACTTCGATCAAGCGGTACAGCTTGGTCCCCTGCTCACCGCCGAGTCCTCCAACCTGACGCTGGTGGCGCTCTCCGAGGTGAGCGACCCCGAGCGTATCCGCGCCGCCATGCGCGCCGGCTTCCGCGAATACGTCATCCTCCCGGACGACGCCAAGCTCCTGCGGCAGGCCATCTACGACGCCTCGGACTCCGTCGGCTTCGACGAGGACCGCGGCGAGGTGATCGCGGTCTGTGGCAGCAAGGGCGGGGTGGGCACCACCAGCGTGGCCGTCAACCTCGCCGCCGAGCTGTGCCCCGTCTATCGGGCGCTGGTGGTCGACCTGGACTTCTCCATGGGCGACGTCGCGGCCTTCCTCGACATCCAGCCCCCCTCCGACATCTCCAACGTGCTGCGCAACCTCGACCGCCTGGATGAGCGGCTGCTCGCTGGCTCTGTCGGCGTGCACCCGGGCAGCAAGGCCCACGTGCTGGCGCAGCCCAAGGAGCTGGAGGAGAACGACGAGGTCCGCGGCGACGCTATCCTCCGCATGCTCTCCGTCTGCGCGCGCGCCTACCAATACGCCATCCTCGACTGCGGCAGCCGCCTGGATGAGGCGACCTTGATCGCCACGAGCGCCGCCGATCAGGTCTTCCTGGTCTGCACCCCCGATGTGCCTGCGGTCAAGAACACCTACCGGCGCCTGCAGCTCCTCGATCGCCTCGGCGTGGACAGAGCCAGCATCCGGCTGGTGGTCAATCAGGCGGATCACAAGTACGCCCTGAAGGGTAGGGACATCGAGTCCAACCTCTCCACCAAGATCGCCGCCAGCATCACCTCGGACCCGAAGGTGATGCTCCAGGGCGTCAACGAGGGGCGGCTGGCGCGGGACATCAACCGCAAGTCCGATGTCGCCAGGGACTTCAGCAACCTCGTCAATCTCGTGACTGGCGACGCAGAGGCCGTTGAAGAGCGAAGCTCCAAGGGCAACCCACTGGGCTGGCTCTTCGGCTGAACGGGCCGGTTTGAATTTCCGACAACTCAGGAGATAGCGTGTCCTCTCGTTTGATTGATCGCGTCCGCGGCGCCCAGGCGCGCTACCGCGCCAACGAGGGCGCTACCACCGACAGCGAAGAGTTCGAGCGCATCAAGAAGCAGCTCCACGCGGAGCTGATCGAGGCGCTGGACTTCGATCAGGTCGTCAAGACCCCGCGCGACGAGCTGGCCGCGCGCCTGCGCAACACCTTGACCGAGCAGGTCGAGACCCGGGCGCTGCCGCTCAACCGCCTGGAGCGCGAGCGCCTCGTCGAGGAGATCCTCGACGACATCCTGGGCCTCGGCCCACTGGAGACGCTGCTCCGCGACCCGGACATCTCCGACATCCTGATCAACGGCGCCAACGACGTCTACGTCGAGAAGAAGGGGCAGCTCCAGCGCTACCCGCTGAAGTTCAACGACGAGCGGCACCTGATGCAGATCATCGATCGCATCGTCTCCGCCGTCGGCCGTCGCATCGACGAGACCAGCCCCATGGTCGACGCCCGTCTGCAGGACGGCTCGCGCTTCAACGCCATCATCCCGCCCGTCGCGCTGGATGGCCCCTGCGTCTCGATCCGCCGCTTCGGCACCGTGCCGATCATGGCTGAGGATCTGGTCGTCCTCGGGAGCTGCCCCCAGCCGGTCCTGGACATGCTGGAGGCGGCGGTGGCCAGCCGCCTGAACATCATCATCTCGGGCGGTACAGGCTCCGGTAAGACCACGCTGCTGAACGTACTCTCGGCCTTCATCCCCGAGGGCGAGCGCATCGTCACCATCGAGGACTCCGCCGAGCTTCAGCTCCAGCAGTCCCACGTCGTCCGCCTCGAGACCCGGCCCCCGAACCTTGAGGGCCGCGGCGAGATTACGCAGCGGGATCTGGTCAAGAACTCGCTTCGTATGCGCCCCGACCGCATCATTCTTGGTGAGATTCGTTCGTCTGAGGCAATCGACATGCTCCAGGCGATGAACACCGGTCACGAAGGCTCCATGGCCACGGTCCACGCCAACACCACCCGCGACGCGCTCTCTCGTATCGAGACCATGGTGGGCCTCGGCATGGCCAACGTGTCCGACAAGCACATCCGCGAGAACATCGCCCGCGCGCTGGACCTCGTCATCCAGCTGGGCCGCCTCTCGGACGGCTCGCGCCGCATCCTTCAGGTCTCCGAAGTCACCGGTATCCAGGGCTCGGTCATCACCACCCAGGACGTCTTCGTCTTCGAGCAGACCACCATCGACAGTCACGGCAAGGTCCGTGGTGTCTTCCGCGCCACCGGCACCCGGCCGAGGTTCGCGGATCGCTTCCGCGCCCACGGTATCGACCTGCCGGCGGACATCTTCCGCTTCCGGATGGAAGTCTGACGGAGACGTGAGATGCAGCTCATCACCATCGTCATCATCGTGCTCGTCTTCGGGGCGGCCTTCCTGACCATCCAGGGGCTCTATTGGGCCGCTGAGATCTTCCGTGGCCAGCAGCAGTCCGAGCTGTCCCGGCGAATCGGCACCGCGACCGTCGGCGGCGGCAGCGATCTGCTCCAGAAGGGCGGCATCGGGGTGGAGACCGCCTCCCCGGACGACGTCCGCGCCGGGCTGGATGACATGCTCCTCCAAGCCGGGAACCCCTGGGAGCTCTCCGGTCTGCTGACTCGGATGGCCCTCTTCGGCCTTGTCACCTTCTTCGTGCTGGCGATCTTCTCCGGGCTGGCCTCCAACCCCACGACCCTGCCGCTCAAGCTGGCCGGCATCGTGGCGTTCTCCTGCATCATGGCCTCCATCCCGATCATTCGGCTGAAGCTCATGACGAGTGAGCGCACCGAGAAGATCACCGAGCAGCTCCCCGAGGCCCTGGACCTCATGGCCCGCTCCCTCCGGGCCGGTCACGGCGTCTCCGAGGCCATCCGCATGGTCGCCGAGGAGATGTCTCCGCCGATCTCCGTCGAGTTCGGGCGTGTCTACGAAGAGCACAACCTCGGCGTGAACTTCCGGGAGAGCCTGGATCACCTGGTCGCGCGCAACAAGGCCAACTTCGACCTGCGCATCTTCGTCTCGTCGGTGCTCCTCCAGCGCGACACCGGTGGAAACCTGATCGAGATCCTCGAGCAGATCTCCAGCACCATCCGTCAGCGCTACGTCTTCTACGGCAAGGTCCGCGCGCTCACCGCCGAGTCGCGGATCTCCGCGGTCATCCTGGGCTGCATCCCCTTCTTCGTCGCGCTGGCGCTCGCCATTCTGCGCCCCGACTACCTGATCCCCCTCTTCACCGACCCCTGGGGCATCATCGCCTTCGTCGGCGGCGGGATCTGGTTCTGCATCGGCATCTTCGTGCTCTACAAGCTCACCCAGATCGAGGTCTGAGATGAACGGGCAACTCCTCCTCCTGGCGGCGATGCTGGGATCGTTCTTCGCGATTCTGAGCATCGGCTACGCGGTCTGGCTGATCCTGAACCCCACCCGCAGCGCCGACGACCGACTGCAGGAGATGACCAGCGGCCGGCAGTTCGGCGGGACCAGCCTGCTGGGCCAGCGCGATCAGCTCTCCAGCGTCGGAAAGACCATCGCCCGAATGGGCACCCCCACGGATGAGGACGAGCTGGAGCAGCTCCGCTGGAAGCTCATCCAGGCGGGCTACCGCGGCCGCGGCGCCGTGGAGATGTACTCCGCCACCCGCGTCCTCCTGACCCTGGGCGTACCCACGGCCTACCTGCTCCTGTGGCCGGCACCCGGCGGCGGCACCGCCGGCGCGCTGCTCTTCGGAGGCATCGGGCAGATCCTGGGTGGCACCCCCGCGCTGACCGTCTTTCAGTCCATCGCGACGCCGCTGTTCGTGACCATGCTGGTCGCCAACATCGGCTACTTCCTGCCCGCCATCTGGGTCACCAACCAGCGCCAGAAGCGGCAGAATGAGCTCCAGAAGTTCTTCCCGGACGCGCTGGACCTGATGTGCACCTCGGTCGAGGCCGGCCTCGCCATCGACTCCGCCTTCCGAAAGGTCGCCGAGGAGATGGTCGCGGCCAGCGAGCTGCTCGCCAGCGAGCTGCTGATGGTCACCCGCGAGGTCAGCGCAGGCGTGCCCCGCGTCGAGGCGCTGACGAACCTCCACAAGCGCACCGGACTGGACGACATCGGCTCCCTGGTGCACGTCCTAGCTCAGGCCGAGCGCTTCGGTACGCCCATCGCGCGCAGCCTCCGCATCCACGCGGATCTGGTCCGCACCAAGCGCATGCAGCGCGCCGAGGAGAAGGCGGCCAAGGCCTCGCCCAAGATGACCGTGGCCATGATCTTCTTCATCCTCCCCTCGCTCTTCATCGTGGTGCTGGGCCCGGCGATGATCAACGCCATCCGCGTCCTGATGCCGGTCATCCGGGAGATCAACTAAGTGCGCAAGGCCCTCTCAGCGCTGCTGCTCATCAGCCTCGTCGGCTGCGTGGGGCGGCAGATCAACAAGCCCGTCCCCTCCGAGACCTGGAGCCTGGAGGAGCGGGATGAGGTGCGGCTGGAGGTGGTCGAGGCCCTGCTGGAACGGCAGCGCTACGACCTCGCGCTCAGGGCGATCGCCGAGCTTCGTGGGGACGGGCTCAACGACATCAAGCTGGACCTCTACCAGGCGGAGGCGCTGACCGGCCAGGGCCTCTACGGCGAGTCGGTGGACCTCCTGAAGCGCCTGGGACCGCGCGGGGGCACCGAGCGCCAGAAGCTGCTGGGGCTCGCCTACTTCGGACAGAAGAACCTGGAGGCGTCCGCGCAGTCCTTCAAGCGCGCCGCCCGGCAGGCGGAGCGCTCCGAGAAGCCCGATCTGCTGAACAACCTCGGCTTCGCGCTGGCCGCCGCCAGCGAACACGAGGACGCCATCGCGGCCTACACCAAGGCCCTCGCCCTCGACCCCTCCCTGTCCCGGGCTCGGAACAACATGGGCTTCTCCCTCGCCGCCCTGGGCCGCGATCAGGAAGCCCACGCCGCCTTCAAGGCCGCCGCCCAGGGCGCGGGCATCGTCGGCAAGCAGGCGCAAGCGGAGGCCTGGTACAACCTGGGCGTCGCCCGGCGGATCCGCGAAGACGACACCGGCGCCAGGGAAGCCTGGGTCGGCGCCCTCGACATGAACCCCGATCACGCGCAGGCTCGCGCCGCGCTCGACACACTCACTGCTGCAGAGGAAAACCCCTGATGCGCACCCTGATTCTCAGCGTCTCTCTCGCTGGCCTCACCGCCCTCGTGGGCTGCGGCCACCCCAAGACCCTCGGCCCGGACCACGGCGAGTCGTTCCGCGCCGCCTTCGACGCCCAGACCGATCTCACCCGCGCCTCCGCGGTCGACGATCAGTACATGCTGAGCGGCATGGAGGCCATGGAGATCCGCATGCGCGTCCAGGAGGCCGCCACGGACGAAGCCGACACCACGCCTGAGGCGACCCAGAACCTCAGCAGCGAGTAGCGCTCTCGCGTGAAGTCTGTGCGCGGTTCGTTGCCAGCGCGTGTCCGTATCCCCGCCCTCGCGGGGGTGCTGGCGGGCGCTGCTGTTGCGCTGGGGGTGGGGTTGACGGCGCTGGAGAGCGACAGGGCCTCCGAGGCGACTGAGCGCCTCGGGCTCGTCCGCGCCGCGTCCGTATTGAGTGAGTCCTCCGATCTGACCCGCGTCGCTCGCGAAGGGCGGCTGCCCGTGGTCGGACGCAGCGGGGTCGGCGCGGTCGCGATCGCGGGCAGCGCCAGCGTCATCGACGCCCTGGGCGCACCCTGCGTCGCCCGGCCCGTGCCGGCGGGGGCGCGAGCGGTGGGGCCCCTCGCCCTGGAGGGGGAGACCTGGAACGGCGCCTGCGTGCCCATCGAGCGCGGCGCCATCGTGCTGGGTGAGCCGGCGGTGGACCGCCAGGGGGCGCTGCGGCGGCGGGCGCTGGGCTTCGGCTTCATGGTCGGCACCCTCGCCGCGGCGCTGATCATCGCCTCGGTGCGGCGCCTGACCAACCCCGTCGCGGAGATCTCCAGCGCCGCGCGGCGGCTGGCGCGCGGCGAGCGCCTCGTGCGGGTGGAGGTGCCCGAGGAGCCGGAGGTGAGGCCGCTGGCGGAGGCGCTGAATCAGCTCGCGGTCGCCGTCGAGGAGCGGGAGGACGAGGTCCAGGGGCGGGTGGCGCTGACCCGGCAGATCGCGGCCCTGGTCGCCCACGAGGTGCGGAACCCCCTGCACAGCCTCACGCTGCTCGCCGACGTGCTGGCCTACGAGCCCGACGCGGACGCCCGGCGGGAGGGGCTGGTGGCCATCCAGCGGGAGCTGGGGCTCATCGAGGAGGTCGTGCGGCGGCTGGTGGACTCTGGCGAGAGCCTCCACCTCGTTCGGCGGGACGCCGACCTCGTTCAGGTGGTCGAGCGCAGCTTCCAGCTCCAGGGACCGCGCGCCCGGGAGCTGAGCGTGACGCTGCACCGCGCGGGCGTACAGGCCGCCTCCGCCGTCATCGACGGCGCGCTGGCTCGTCGCGCCATCGAGAACCTCATCCACAACGCCGTGGAGATCTGCGGCGCCGCTGGCGGCGGGCGGGTCGAGGTCGCGCTCGCCGAGGCGCAGGGGGCCTGGGTGATCATCGTGGATGATGACGGGCCGGGGGTGCCGCCCGGGGACCGGGAGCGGATCTTCGAGCCCGGGTTCAGCCAGCGTGAGGGCGGCACCGGGCTGGGGCTGCACATGGCGCGGCAGGTGACGCTGGCCCACGGCGGCGCGCTGAGCTGCTCGGAGTCGCCGCTCGGCGGCGCGCGGTTTACCTTGACGCTGCCCCCGGAGCCCTGAGCTGATGCACGTCCTGGTCGTCGACGACAACCGCAGCGCCGCCGACGCCCTGGTGATGGTGTTGAAGCGGCGAGGCTACACCGCGGAGTCCCACTACGGCGGCGGCGAGGCCATCGCGCGCCTGGACGCGGCCGATGGGGAGCCCGTGGATGTCGTCGTCACCGACCTGCGGATGGCCCCCGTCGACGGCGTGGCCGTGCTTCGACACGCCCGCTCGCTGAAGACCCCCCCCGAGGTGCTGGTGCTGACCGGCTACGGCACCGTCGAGGGCGCGGTGGAGGCCATGCGGCTGGGCGCCAGGGACTTCCTCACCAAGCCGGTCTCCCCCGATCAGCTCGTCGCTCGGCTGGAGGCCCTGACCGCCGGTGAGGACGACGTCTCGGTCGCCTCGGGGGACTCCGAGGCCGCCCGCGCCCTGCGCGCGCACGTCGCCGCCGCGGCCTCGGTGCGCTCCACCGTCCTGCTGGTCGGCGAGCCCGGCAGCGGCCGGCGGCGGATCGCGACCCAGCTCCACCGCGAGGGCCCCGACAGCGAGCGGCCCCTGCAGATCCTCCCGCACCCGGCCCGGGCCGACGCGCTGGGGGAGACAGGCACCCTCTTCCTCCCTGGCGTGGACCACCTCGGCGACGCGGAGCAGCGCCAGCTCCTGCGGGTGCTGGACGCCGCCTCGACCCAGCTCGGTGACCCCCGCGTCATCGCCGCCGTGGAGCCCGGCTGGGCGGGCAGCTCCGAGCTCTACTACCGGCTCGGCGTGCTGGAGATCCAGGTGCCTGCGCTGCGAGAGCGGGCCGCGGACATCCCGGCCCTCATTGAGCAGCTCGTGGAGCAGCGGGCCCGCGCGCTGAACCGGGAGCCCTGCCGCCCCACCGCGGCGCAGCTCGCGCGGCTGGCCGCCGACCCCTGGCCCGGCAACCTGCGGGAGCTGGCGGCGGTGGTGGAGCGCGCGCTGGTCTTCGGCCCCGGCGCCTGGGAGCGCTCCGGTCCCGCGCCGAGCGCCGAGCGCGGGCCTGAGCTGCGCGAGGGCTTCTCCCTGCCCCGTCACCTGGAGTCGGTGGAGCGCGAGCTGCTGGTGCGCGCTCTGGAGCAGACCGGCGGCGACCGGGGGGCGATGTCCCGGCTGCTCGGGGTAGAGCGCAACGCGCTCCGCTACAAGCTGAACAAATACCAACTCCTCGATCGGGGATGAGCCCTCCGGACGCCGCCTCGGCCTCGGCCTTGCGGAGCGCGCTCAAGCGCGGACTGTGGATGGTGCTGGCGTTGATGGGCGGCGTCGGCCTGCTGGTCGCGGCCCTCTCGCGCACGGATCTGGGCCAGGAGGCCTTCGCGGATCTGCCCGGCCGCACCGATCCGCTGATCCTGGTGTTCTCGCTGGTGGTGATGAGCGCCGGCATGCTCTTCGTGGCGCTGCGCTGGCGGGCGCTCATCCCGGCGGAGCACCCCTCGCCGCCGCCGCTGGGGCTCACCCTCATCACCTGCGCCGCGCTCCTGGTGAACTACGCCCTGCCGGGCCCCATGGGGGAGCTGGCGGCGGCGGGCCTCGTCCGGTATCGCTACGGCGTGCCCGCCAGCGTGGCGCTGGCCGCCGGGCTCTACGGCCGCTTCATCGGCCTGGGCATGGCCGGCTTCGGCGTCAGCGCGCTGTGGCTCTCCGACACCCTGCCGGTCCCCCCGGAGACCGCGCGGCTCGTCGGCGGGGTGAGCGGGCTCGTCGCGCTGGGGGCCATGGCCGGCGCGGCGCTGGCGCTGCGGCCGCGTTGGATAAGCTGGATCTCCAGCCGGACCGCGGGCGCGCTGGCCGAGCGGCTGCCCGGTCGACTCGGGGTCTTCATGGCGCGCGCGGACAGCGGCGTGCGCTCACTGGTCGAGGCGCTCGGTCAGATCGGCCAGCTCCCGAAGCGCGCGTGGCTCACCGCGGCCGGGTGGTCGCTCAGCGGACACACCTGCGTGGCCACCGGCATCTGGCTGGGGGCGGTCTCCATCGGGGCCGCGCCGGCCTGGACCGGTGTGCTCTTCACCTACCTCGCCAGCGCGGCGGCGGTGGTGGCCATCTTCGCCATCCCCGGCGGTCAGCTCGCCTGGGACGCCCTGTTCTTCGGCTTCCTCACGGTCACCGCCGGGGTCAGCGAGGCCGACGCGCTGGCCATCACGGCCCTCCAGCGCTTCCAGCAGATCCTCCTGCTCCTCATCGGCGCCACGGCGCTCGCCTGGCTCATCGCGCCTCGCGCCGCCAGGGAGCCCGTCGATCGCGAGGGCTGAACCGGGTGTCAGCGGAGGGCTTCGGGATCCTCGAAGAAGGACAGCCCGACGAAGGCCCCGAAGGTGTCGCCCGCCAGCCGCCCGGAGGCGTTCAGCTGCAGGAAGGACTGGGGACGCCAGCGGACGCCAGCGTCCAGGATCCAGTCCCCCGGGGACTGCCCCGGCGACCACTCCAGTCGCCCCACCGGGCTCAGCGGCTGGGTCGGCAGGCCGATCACCGTGGCCAGCAGCGACGCCTGCAGCGCGTCCGGCCAGCCGGTCACCCAGGTCGCCCCGGTGATGGTCGCGGGCTCGCCCAGATCGGCGGTCAGCGAGCCGGTCATCACCGCGTACTGCTGCAGCGGCAGCACGCTCAGGTCCAGCTCGCCCGTCAGCCCGCCGTTGCCCAGGCCCAGCCCGCCGCCGATCACGGCTCGATCCGGGTCGGGGCGCACGCCCGGTCCGGTCTGCACGCCGCCCCACGCTCGCAGCCGGGCCTCGCCCCGGCGCTCCGCCCACCCCCCGAGCAGCCCGCCGGGGAAGCGGGCGGCGAAGCTCGCGCTGTAGGGCGTGAAGGGGTTGTTCCAGCCGTCGACCGCCTCGCCGGCGGAGTGCAGCGGTCGCACGCCGCCGCCCAGCTCCCAGCCGCGTCCCGTCGGCAGCAGCACGGCGGCCCACTCCGGGGAGATCTGCGGCGTCATCCAGAGGCCGCTCTGGAAGTCCATCGGCGTCGCCACCGCGTCCAGATCCAGCCGGAAGGAGAGGCTGCCGAGGCCCAGCCGCGCGTCGACCTCCACCTGGCGGAGGCCCAGCCCGGCCGTGTCGCCGCTGACCGCGGCGACGCCTTCGACTCCGGCGCCGACGTCAAACTCGGAGGCCTGGACCGGTGCGCCAGCAATGAGTAAAATCGATGCTATCGACACGTCAAGAGCCTACCTCAGAGGAACTTCGGATTACAACTACGTGTTGAACGCCCCGTAGGAGGAATCATGCGTCTCATTACCCCGCTCGTCGTCATCGCCGGGCTCGCGCTCGCCGCCGGCTGCGGCGAGAAGAAGCCCCCCGAGGCCGCCGCCGAGGCCGCCGTCGCCGAGGCCCCCGCCCCGGAGGCGGAGCCCGAACCCGAACCGGAGGCGGAGCCCGAGCCGCCCCCGCCGCCCGCGGACAACGCCGATCTGAGCATCACCGTCATGCTCGCCGACGGCACCCAGCAGGCCGGCCACGTCAAGCGCATCGAGCGCAGCGCGGACTGGTTCGCCGAGGAGGGCTGGACCGATGAGGAGCGCAAGCTGACCCTCACCGCCGAGTCCAACACCGAGATGCTGGACATCACCTGGGAGCAGATCGCCCGCATCACCGTGACCCAGGGCAACATCGTCAACGACACGAGCTGCACCTACACCTCGGAGACGAACCCCTGGACGTACACCTGTGAGCTGAAGACGCCCACCCAGGTGGCGCTCAAGGACGGCCGCAGCTTCGAGATCACCAGCCGCCACAAGTGGAAGTTCATCTACGACGACGGCGCCGAGGTGGAGTTCTGGCTCGCCAAGCACCCGGTGCGCCAGCAGGACGAGGTGGTCCAGAGCTTCGATCGGGGCGGTGAGAACACCGACATGTACGCTCAGCTCCAGGATCGCATGCGTGAGGAGGTGAAGTCCCTGGTGAAGACCGTCAGCATCCAATAGGGGGCAACGCCCTCAATCGAAGGATTCCCGGTGGCCGATCAGCAGAACCTCATCCTGCGCTTCCGCAAGTGGTTCATCTGGGCGCTGGCCATCGGGGCGCTGCTGTACGCGGGCGGCTCGGTCTGGGCTGACGCCGAGAAGGTGGGCGACCAGCTCTCGACCTTCAACTGGGCGCTGTATGTCCCCGTGCTGTTGCTGACGCTGGGCAACTACGCCCTGCGCTTCGGCAAGTGGCACTACCTGCTGGGGCGCCTCGGGGTGGACATCCCCGTGGTGGAGAACGCCCGCATCTTCACCGCCGGCCTGGCGATGGTCATCTCCCCGGGCAAGGCCGGCGAGCTGCTGAAGCCGTTCCTGGCCTCGCGGCGCAGCGGCGTGCCCATGGCGACGACCATCCCCGCGCTGGTCGCCGAGCGGCTGACCGACGGCATCGCCATGCTCATCCTGGCGGCCATCTCGGTGAGCACCTACGCGGCGGACAAGATCGAGTGGGTGCTCATCCCGGCGGGGCTCACGGTGATCGGGCTGGTGATCCTCGCCAGCGAGCGGCTGTCGATGGCCATCCTGGGGCTGATGGGCAAGCTGCCGGTGGTCTCCAAGGTCGCGGGCAAGCTCATCGAGATGTACCAGGCGATGCGGACCTGCCTCTCGCCCGTGCCGTTCCTGGTGACCATGGCGCTGTCGCTGGTGGCGTGGTGGCTGGAGTGCATGGGGTTCTGGCTCGTGTTCAAGGGGCTCGGCTTCGAGGCCAGCATGGACGCGTCGACCTTCCTGTACGCCTTCGCGACGATCGCGGGCGGGGCGATGCCCATCGGCGGCGGGCTGGGGGTCGCGGACGCGGCGCTGGCGGCGGGGGCCATGCAGGTGATGGGCGCGCCGCAGGCCGTGGCGGTCACGGCGTCGATCCTGGTGCGCATCGCGACGCTGTGGTTCGGGGTGATGCTGGGCGCGCTGGCGCTGCTGAAGTTCGAGGATCTGCTGGAGAAGGGGATCAACATCGACTCTGGCGCCTCGGATGAGGAGAGCGCGGAGTGAGCGGAGGTCGCTGACTTCCCACACCCCGCCCTCTCGAGTCACACCCCCCACCCGTCGATCTCTGTATCTGAACCGCCGGTAAGACCGCCCCATGGTGAGCTTGGAGCGGCCTTGGTCTGACTGTGTCGCCGGCCTACTGTCCCGGTGACCAACAGGACGAAGGACCATGGGGCTGCTGCTCTTCCTCCTCTCGGGGTGTCTCACCCCGTACGAGGAGTATCTATCCCTGCGCGAAGCGCTGATGGACGCCGACGCCGACGGGCACCGCCAGACACAGTACGGCGGCGCTGACTGCGACGACGGCGACGGGAGCGTCTACCCCGGCGCCCCCGAGGACTGCGGGCCTGTCGACCGGGACTGCGACGGCGCCACCGACGAGCAGCCGGCGGACGGGCGGCGCTGGTACGCCGATCGGGACGGGGACGGCTTCGGGAATCTCCAGGAGCCCGTCATCGCCTGTGAGCGGCCGCCGGGGGTGGCCGCGGACGGTCGGGACTGCGACGATCGGGACGCCGGAGAGAACCCCTTCGCGGCGGAGGTCTGCGGCGGCGGTGACGAAGACTGTGACGGGTGGGTGGATGAGGACAGCGCGGTCGACGCGACGCGGTGGTTTCGGGACGGAGACGGCGACGGGTACGGGGTGCCGGCGAGCGCGGTGGTCGCCTGCGAGGCCCCGGCGGGGCACGCCGCCGGGGGCCCCGGCACCGAGGACTGTGATGACGGAGAGGCGGCGGTGAACCCGGGCGCGGCTGAGATCTGCGACGACGGCGTCGACAACGACTGCGACGGCGGCCACGACTGCGCCCTGACCGGCGCGCTGTCGCTGTGGTACGCGGACGCCTGGATTCGAGGCGCGAGCGGCGATGAGGCAGGCGCCGCCGTGGTCGCTGATGGCGCGGCGCTGTACATCGGCGCGCCGGGCAGCGGCGCGGTCTACCTCCTGGAGGGCGGGGTCGAGCGCGACCTGGCGCTGGCGGAGGACGTCGCCCTGATGTGGGGGGACGGGGCGGGCGCGGCGCTGGCGGTCGGAGACAGCGGGCTCATGGTCGGCGGGCTGGACGCCGCGTGGTGGGTTCCGGAGCCCGCCGAGGGCCCACTCTCGGAGGTCGGGGTGCTCCTCCCGGGGGAGGGCGGCTTCGGGAGCGCGGTCGCGAGCCTGTCGGGCAGCTTCGCGGTGGGCGCGCCGCTCGCCCGATCCGGCGCCGGTGAGGTGGTGCTCTACGCGGGGGACACGCCGCAGGAGGCGGGCGTGCTGGGCGAGCCGGGGGCCGGCGTCGGGGCGACGCTGAGCAGCGGCGACCTGGACGGAGACGGCGCGCCGGAGCTGCTGGTCGGGGTGCCGGGGATGGGCGCGCTGATGAGCTACGCGGGCCCGGTGGCGGGCTGGCGCAGCCTGTCGGACGCGACGGCCTCGATCTCGGAGGCGTCAGGAGCGTCGGCGGTCATCGGGGATGTCGACGGCGACGGGGTGGGGGAGGCGATCGTGGGCACCGCCGCGGGCGCGCTGGTGCTCAGCGGCCGGGAGCTGCGCCAGCTGGCCGGGGTGACCGGGTTGAGCGCCGGGGCCGTGAGCGGCGGCGATCTGGACGGAGACGGCCGGGCGGATCTGGTGCTCGGTGACCCCGAGGAGGCAGGGGCGGTCTATGTGTTCTACGGTCCGGTCAGCGGCGCGCTCGAGGCGGCGGCGGCGGATCTGGTGCTCACCGGTGGATCCGGCGAGGGCGCTGGACACCCGGCGGTGCTGGATCTGGACGGCGACCCCCGGATGGAGCTGCTCGTGGGCGCGCCCGGGGCGGAGTATGGCGCGGGCGGGGCCTACCTCTTCTCGGGGCGGGGGCTGTAGCTCAGTGACACTCCTGGGTTCTCGTCGTCGCCGCCTCGTAGGTGCAGAAGTCCAGGTCATCAATGTCGCCGCCCCCCAACAGGATCAGCAGCAGCTCCGTGACGCTCACGCTGAACTCACAGCCCGTCGCCCAGCTCCGGGGCTCCCCGCAGCCCGCGACCCCGCTGGCCCAGCCCTCCGTCTCCACACACTCCAGGCTCGCCCCGGAGATCGCGTAGGTGCAGAAGTACTCATCCGCGTAGAGCGGGGTCTCCTCGTCGTCACAGTTGTAGTCGTACGACGTGTCCCCGCGGTGCACCTCGAAGTAGTCCGTCTGTGCGGGGTTGGCGTCCCGCTCGTCGTCGTAGCAGTCGTTGTCGTTGGTCACATCGTAGGCCGCCGTCGCCCCACACAGACAGGCCCCGAAGTCCGTCTCGTCGCCGTAGGTGTCGTTGTCCGCGTCCGGGTAGTACCGGGTGCAGCCGTCCGAGCCCTCCTCGTCCGAGTCCCCGTTGCAGTCGTCGTCGTAGCCGTTGCAGGCCTCCTCGGCGTCCGGGTTGACGTCGTACTCGTCGTCGTCGCAGTCACCCTCCGCCTCGGTGTAGCCGTCGCCGTCGTCGTCGTAGCCGTCCGTGCCCTCATCGATCCGGCCGTCGCAGTCGTTGTCCGACGCGTCGTAGATCTCCGGGCCGCCCGGGTAGCTCGTGGGGTCGTCGTCGTCGCAGTCGCTGGCCGTCTCGGTGTAGCCGTCGCCGTCGTCGTCGTAGCAGACCGTCTCCTCATCCACCACGTCGTCGCAGTCCTGATCGAAGGTGTCGCAGGACTCCACCGCCTCCGGGTTGATGTTGGCGTTGCCGTCATCGCAGTCGCCCTCGGCCTCGGTGTAGCCGTCCCCGTCGTCGTCGTAGTAGTCCGTGCCCTCGTCGATCTTGGCGTCGCAGTCGTCGTCTTCCTCGTTCAGCGACTCCTCGGCGATCGGGTTGATGTCCGGATCGGAGTCGTCGCAGTCTCCCTGGACCTCGTTGAAGCCGTCCCCGTCGTTGTCGACGCCGTCCGCGCTCACCACCGGGAAGTACGCCTGGACCGAGGCCGAGAAGTCCTCGGTGTCCACCACCTCGAAGGTCAGGGTGTGGTCGCCGACGCTCAGCTCGGCTTCGCAGGCCGTGATGCCCGAGGCGTCGGGGATGGGCTCGCAGAACACATCGTCCAGATCCGACTCGAAGCTGACGTAGAGCGCCTCGGGGGCGTCCGCGCCGTCAAAGACCTCGACCTTGAACTCGAAGCGCTCACCCTCGATCCCGTACTCGTTGGCGATGGGGTGGATCACGCTGAGCTCGGGCGCGTCGGGCACATCGCTCACGGTGATCGTGATGGTGGCGTAGGCGGACTCGCCGTCCGAGTCCAGCACCGTCAGGGCGATCACGTGGTTGCCGGCGCTCAGGCTGGCGGTGGACCAGTTCACCTGGCCGCTGGCGTCCGGGGTGATGGTTACGTCCGTGATGCCGTCTGCCAGCACGCCGTCCAGGTCGCTGGACCACTGGACCAGGAGGGTCTCCGGCGAGTCCTGATCGTCCTTGACGATGCCCCGGAAGGCGATGGTCTCACCCTCCGCGAGGGACGAGCCCTCGGGGGGGCTGGTGATCGAGGCGTTGGGCGGCGTGTTGTACTGCGTGAACCCGCCGTCCTTGTTCTCACATGCAGTGAGGACCACCAGGGCGCAGATCAGAGAGGGGATAAGGGCGCGCACGGGGGCACCTCGGGGGTAGGTTTGCGGCGAGCTGAACGTTATATCCCGAGACCTCCCCAACGAGGTGGTTTTCTCCATGTTCCTCGCTGCCTGCGTACAACTCCGCTGCACCTCCGATGTCGAGGGCAACCTCTCCCGCGCCGAGGCGCTCATCCGGCGCGCCGCCGGCTACGGCGCGAAGCTGATCGCGACCCCCGAAGCCACCACCTACCTCGGCCCGCACAAGCGAAAGATCACGCTGGCCGAGCAGCTGGACGGTCCCACCCACCGCAAGCTCGGGGCCCTGGCCGCCGAGCTGGGCGTGCACCTCTTGATCGGCAGCGGCGCCGAGCCCACCGCGGTCGCGGAGGAGCCCCAGCGCTGTCACAACACCAGCATGTTGTTCGGCCCGGACGGCGCGCTCATCGCCAGCTACCGCAAGATGCACCTCTTCGACGTGGACATCCCCGGCGGCGTGCGCTTCTACGAGTCGAAGACCTGCGCCCCTGGCGAGGACGTCGTGGTCGCCGAGACCGAGCTCGGGCGGCTGGGCCTCTCCATCTGCTACGACATGCGCTTCCCGGAGCTCTACCGGATCATGGCGGATCGCGGCGCGGACATCCTGACGGTCCCCAGCGCCTTCACCCTGATGACCGGAAAAGATCACTGGCACGCCCTCCTGCGGGCGCGGGCCATCGAGACCCAGTGCTACGTGCTGGCGCCCGGCCAGTGGGGGGAGCACGACGACAAGGGCCTGCGTCGATCCTACGGCCACTCGGTCATCATCGACCCCTGGGGGATCGTGGTCGCGGAGTGCTCGGACGGGGAGGGGCTCTGCCTCGCGGAGATCGACCTGGAGCGGGCCGCGGCGATTCGTAAGGGCATGCCGGTGCGCGACCACCGGCGGATCGGTTAGTGGGCGGCCCATGAAAGGCACAGACATTCCGCAGATCGACAGCCTCGAGCACATCCGCAACGTGGTGCAGGCCGTCGCCGACGGCAAGCAGGAGACGGCGGAGATCGAGACGGTCGTCGGCCTCTCCACCCGCCACATCAACTACGCCATCCAGGCGGCCCACGTACTGGAGCTGCTGGTCGGTAAGGACGAGGACAACCTCCGCGTCACCCGCCAGGGCAAGGTGCTGCTGGGGTTGGAGCCGGGCTCGGACCACGAGAAGACCATCTACAGGCTGGTGGTCGAGTGCAACCGGGAGCTGAAGAAGGTCGCCCCCGGGCTGCTGGAGGCCGAGCCGCCCGAGGTCGGTGACATCATCCGCCGCATCGAGGTGCTGGCCAAGCTCTCGACCGCCACCGCCAAGCGTCGCGCCCAGACGCTGCTGGCCTGGCGGCAGCAGATCATGGATTGATCACTTTCTGGTCTTGTTTCGACGCCGATTAGAAGCGAGAATCAGGCACCATGGCCCAGGAAACCAAGAACAAGCGGCGATTCATCGCGCCGGTGCTGCCTCCGTTGGAGGCGGCGAGCGCTCCCGCGGGGTGGGTGGCTGGACCGAACGCGCAGGACGAGGTCGCGCCGGACGTCCCCAGCAAGGCCAAGAAGTCCTTCGCGGTCTTCGATCCAGCCGACGCATTCGACTACCCCGAGGGCGATGCCTCCGAGGGCGACACCGCTGGGGCTGAGCCGATCGGGAAGGCGTCGCCGAAGTTTCCGGAGATCGGCGACTTCGGCGGGCCGGTCCATGAGGCGATCGACCTCCGGGCGCCGGAGCCCGCCGCGTCGCGGGCGCAGGCAGCGGAGCGTTCCCGGAAGGTGCTGTTTCAGGAGCTGAACGCGGAGCCGAATCCGCTGGAGCTGCTGCCGCCCCGCGCGCTGGAGCACCTCCCCGGTGGACCGAAGCTGATCCCCACCGTCACCCCGGGCAACCCCGGCTTTGCGCTGTTCGTGGTCGACAGCCCGGCGGCGATCCGCGGCGCCATGGCGCTGCGCGGCTCCCAGCTCTCCATCCGGGTGGACCCCTCCGTGGGGCTCATGCATCAGCAGCCGCTGATCGCGGTGATCCAGCTCCCCAACAACACCCACGTCCAGCTCCACAGCTGGGTCGAGTCCATGGCCCCCGACGTAACGGTGTTGATCGGGAGCCTGGACGCGACCAACTTCGCGGAGATCCGCCGGCTCCTGGCGGGGGTCGGTCAGCCGATCAGCCGAGGAACGCGCCCCCGTTGATGGGGACGACGGCGCCGTTCATGTAGGACGAGCGCTCGGCGTTCGCGAGGAAGCGGATGACGCTCACCACCTCGTCCATGCGGGCCAGCCGCCGCATGGGGTTGGTCATGACCACCTTCTGGCGCTGATCCTCGCTGAAGCCCTCAGCCATGCTGCCCTCGATCACGCCGGGGGCGACCACATTGCAGGCGATCCCGTAGCGCGCGCCCGCGGCGGCGTAGCTCTTGGTCAGCGTGTGCACGCCGGCCTTGGAGGCGCCGTAGGCCGGGTGCATGCCCCGGCCACCGATCTGGCCCGAGAGGGAGCCCACGTTGACGATGCGGCCGCCCCGGCCGCCGGCGATCATGGCGTTCATCGCGGCGGCGCAGCCGTGGAAGGTGCCCGTCAGGTTCACCGCGATGATGCGGTCCCAGACATCTGGATCCGCCTCGCGGATCTTCGCGGCGGCGACGATGCCCGCGCAGTTGACCCAGACCGAGAGCGCGCTCTCCAGCGCGGCCCGCTCGGCCAGCGCGACGACCGACGCGCGATCCCGTACGTCCGCCTCCACATAGGTCACGCCGCCACGCTTCGGGTCGCGGATGTCCGCGCCGAACACCGCCCAGCCCTCCGCCGCCCAGGCGTCACAGAGGGCCCCGCCCAGGTCGCCCGCGGCGCCGGTCACGACGACACCGGGCCGCGACTGATCGGGATGCAAACTCGCTTCAGACATGTTCCACACTCCAGTACTCCTGGAGATATAGCCCAATCATGCTGACCACCCTGCCGCTGCTGTTCGCCCTCTCCACTCCCGCACAGGCCGACCCAGTCGACGTCGGCGGGCTGACCCTCGACGTCGCCCGGGTGCAGGACGTCAAGATCGGCACCTCCGGCTTCGAGGTCGTCGTGGTGCTGGAGCTGACCCGCACGAGCTGGCCGTCGTTTGTGCTCAGCGGCCTGGACTTCGACCTCGTCGTCTCCGGCGACAAGGTGGGCAAGGCCACGATGGACGACAGCGTCAAGCTCAAGAACGGCGTGCCCACCGAGGTGGCGATCCAGTGCGAGATGAGCGAGCTGGGCGGCATCGCCGCGGTCCTCGGCGGCCTGAGCCGGGGGGACGTGAGCTTCAAGCTCCAGGGCGAGGCCGCCGGGCGGATCTTCATCTTCCCCAAGACCTACACCTACGAGAGCGAGACCATCCGCCTGTAGCTCACAGCCACGCTCCGGAGTAGACGATGACGCCCTGGCCGCCCGCGGCGATGTCGGGCACGCCGTCGCCGGCTCCGCACCCGGCGAGCACGTCCTCGTCCGCGACCGACTCACTGAGCACCTCACAGGCGCTCGCGTGATGCGCGGCGCAGGCGCCCCCCAGCAGCGCGGCGGCCTCGGCGTCCGATTGGGTGATGCCGCGCCCGTCCCGGCGCAGCAGCCCCAGCCGGTAGCAGCCCCCCTGGCTCTCCAGGTCGCAGGCGCGGCGGTAGTAGCTGGCTGCCTTGGAGGCGCTGTCCGTGAAGGACTTACCCTCCTCGTGGAAGCGCCCCAGCAGCGCGCAGGCGTCGCCCACGCCCGTGTCACACAGCGACCGGGCGAGCTGCGAGGCGGGCGGGAAGTCCATCGTCTCGCCGTAGTCGAGCGCGATGGCGATGAGGGGGACGCAGGCGTCGGCGACCCCCGCGCCGCAGGCGCGCTCAAGCACCGCAGGCGTCGGCTCCAGCGCCGGGTCGTACACAGCGACCAGATCACAGGCCGCGAGGACACCGGCCTGACAGGACGCCCCCAGCGCCGCCGCCGCCTCGGAAGCGGACGGACCACCCCCCAGCCACACCGCTGTCACCGCCACGCAGGCCGCCGCCTCTCCCCGCTGGCAGCGCTTGACGTCGCGCTTCTTCAGATCTCCGGCGGATGCCGTGGTGGTCAGCAAGAGCGCCGCCAGTAGAGCGTTCAACATTCCCCTCCCGTAACCATGCCGTGCGCGCGGGCACGCTGGCCTCAGCCGGTCTCAGCCGGTCTCAGCTTATCTCAGGCGGACGGCCAGCCTGCGAGCGGCCTCGGCGGTGCGCTCGGGCGGCGCGGAGGTGAAGCAGATCCGCACATAGGTGCTGTAGGCGCGGCCAAAGGCCGGTCCGGGGGCGAGCACGAGCCCGTCCTCCAGGCAGTCCTCCAGGAAGCGCCAGATGTCCCCGTCGCCCAGCTTGTGCGCCACATCCAGGAAGAGAAAGGTCGATCCCTCCGGCCGGGCCACACCGAGGATGTCAGCCATCACCTCACCCGCGCCTCTGTAGAGGGCATAGGCGTTGTCCACCCAGGGCTGACCATCCCGCAGCGCGCTCAGCCCGGCGAGCTGCCCGGCGGTGGGCGCGGAGTAGAAGGTGTGCGTCGAGACCTTGCGGCACTGGGCGATGGCATCGGCGGGCCCCACCAGGTACCCCGTGCGGTTGCCGGTCATGCCGTAGGCCTTGGAGAAGGAGAAGGCCGTGAAGGTGCGCTCCGGCGCGAACCGACCGATGGACACATGCTCGCCAATGTAGGCGTACTGCTCGTAGATCTCATCGGAGAGGAGCCAGAGGTTGTGCGCCCGGGCCAGCTCAGCCAGCCGGACCAGCAGCGCCTCGGGAATCACCCGCCCGGTCGGATTGGACGGGGTCGAGACATAGAGCGCGACCGTGCGCTCAGTGACACAGTCCAGCACCGCCTGAATCGCCGCGTCCGGGTCGTCAATGAGCGGGAAGAAGTCCGCCTCCACCGCGACGGCCTTGGAGGACTGCACGATGCCCCGGATGAGCGGCCAGAAGGGCGCAAGAATGATCACCTCCTCGCCGGGATCCGCCAGCATCCCCATGGCCGCGCCGAGCCCCCCGGTTGCCCCCGCAGTGACCAGCACCCCGCCGGGTTCGATGGGCAGTCGGTTCACCTCATTGACCTTCTCCAGCGCCGCCGCGACGAGGGCCTTGTGGCCCTGCGGCGAGGTGTAGCGGTGCATGCCAGGGTGATCGGCGACCTTGAGATCCTCCATGCGAGCACCGACCATGGGCTCCATCCAGGTGTCGCCGACATGGAGGGGGAAGACGTCGGCGGGGTCGAGGGCCGCGACTTTGTGGGCGATGCGGGAGAAGACCGCGCCGGGCATGGCGTTGACGGCTTCGCAGATGGTGGGGGGGCGGGGCATGGTGGGCCGGGGTTTTGGGTCTGGATGAATCTTACTTGAGTGGTCTGATTGGTTGGTTGTCGGGGTCGGTTGGTTCGGCTCGGTTTGACGTAGGTTGATGGTTCTGATCGATCGGTCTCGGCAGTCGCGGGCTCGGTGTTTGAGCGTCTCGCCGATCCGCTGTCGTTCTGCCTGTTGTGTTGTTGGACTTCCCGATCGTCCTGGGCGGCGCGGTGCCCCTGGGGAGATTCACCGTGTGCTCGCTGCGCTAACGAATCCCCGGCCGATTCGTTAGCGTCAAGTCGACAA
>Ga0316204_10002381_pt1 | contig 42995 bp, 41 predicted proteins | sample 6monrhotite_MG_2_FD_205661 | JGI IMG/M metagenome (GOLD analysis project Ga0316204, IMG submission 205661) | Microbial mat bacterial communities from mineral coupon in-situ incubated in ocean water Damariscotta River, Maine, United States -... | ecosystem: Environmental > Aquatic > Marine >... | reverse complement strand
GTCCGCGAAACCGTTGGAAATGTCTCTACACGCTGGCCGGAATCTGTGGGGCATGCCTTCTCGCTCGACGTTTCGACCTATGTGAAGGATTCGCTGAACAGCCTGACCAGTTCGATCATTCTCGCCATTGTTCTGGTGATGATCCTGGTGGTCGCGGCGCTCGGCATTCGATCAGCTATTCTGGTCGGAATCGCCATCCCTTCCAGTTTCATGTTCTCCTTCCTCTTGCTCTCCATCTTTGGCTATTCGGTGAACTTCATGGTGATGTTCGCCATGGTGCTGGCTGTCGGATTGTTGGTGGATGGTGCCATTGTGGTGGTCGAATATGCTGACCGGAAACTGGCCGAAGGCACATCGCGCCGCGAAAGCTACGCCATGGCTGGAAAGCGTATGTTCTGGCCGATTGTATCATCGACCGGCACTACACTGGCCGCGTTCCTGCCCTTCCTTTTCTGGAACACCATTCCAGGGCAGTTTATGGCTTATCTGCCGACGACGCTCATTTTCGTATTGTCGTCCGCACTCGTCATGGCGCTTGTTTTCTTGCCGGCATTGGGTTCCGTGATTGGCAAACAGCCGATGAAGGGTGATCCTGGTACGCTGGCCATGCTTTCTGCCGAAAGCGCCGGAAAGCCAACTGAGTTACCGGGCGTAACTGGCATGTATGCCCGCATGATTTCCGCCTTGGTGAAACGTCCGCTAATCGTCGCTGGGCTGACAATCGCTGTCGTGGTGGGAACAGTTTTTTGGTTCAGTGCAACGCCGCATCGCACCGAATTTTTCCTCGATGCCGAACCCGAGCAAGTCTATGTATTTGTGCGTGCCCGCGGAAATCTTTCGCCGTCAGAGCAATATCAATTGGCCGTTCAGGTCGAAAACCGGCTTGATGAAATTGACGGCATTCGCGGATATTTCACCACTGCAGGATCCGCAGCCGGACAGGGCAGTTTCAATGACGGCGTCTCCGGGGCTCCGTCTGATGCCGTGGCGCGAATTTTTATCGAATTCTATCCATTTGGTCAGCGTCGCGATGGCAGGGAAATTCTCGCCGACATTCGCGAAGCCGTCGCTGACATCCCCGGCCTCGTGACGGAAGTTCGGCCTTTTGAGAACGGCCCACCAGTTGGCAAGGATGTTCAGGTCGAATTGCGATCCGACAGCGCCGAGGCGTTGGATCATGCGGCGCGCGCGGTACGGGCTCGCCTTGATGAGACCCAAGGACTGGTCGATATCGAAGATACCCTTCCCCTGCCCGGTCTTGAATGGCGCTTGCAGGTCGACAGAGAAGAGGCCGGGCGTTTCGGCGCAGATGTCGCCCAGATCGGTGCCGCCGTACAGATGGTCACAAATGGCGCACTCGTCGGGCGTTATCGCCCGGACGACGCTGACGAAGAAGTCGATATCCGGGTTCGCTTCCCAGCGGAATATCGAGGCATTGATGCCCTGGACCAGCTGCGTATCAACACTCCGGAAGGCTCCGTGCCGTTCAGCAATTTCGTCACCCGCGAAGCACGTCAACGTGTCGACTCCATCTCTCGCCGCGATGGCAAACGGGTGATGGAAATTCGCGCCAATGCCGAAGAGGGCTTTGCGGCCAATCTTCTGCGCGATGAATTGCGGACGTGGATTGATGCCGAACAAGCTGCCGGTCGTATATCTGCTGAGGTCGATATCCGATTCCGAGGTGCCGATGAAGAAACCGCTGAGGCAGGAGAGTTTTTCGCAGGCGCCATGCTCGCCTCACTCTTTATGATGGCGGTTATTCTGTTGTGGCAGTTCAATAACTTCTGGCACGTCTTCCTAACGCTTCAGGCCGTCGTCTTATCAGTCATCGGCGTGATGATCGGTATCCAGCTCTCCTTCCCCTACATATCCGTCCTCTTCGTCGGGACAGGTGTGGTGACGCTGGCCGGGATTGTGGTGAATAATAACATCGTGCTGATCGACACCTATCATCGTCTCCGAGAAAGCGGATTTGGCGTTGACGATGCTATCGTCCGCACAGCCGCCCAGCGCCTGCGCCCAGTGATGTTGACAACGGTCACAACGATATTCGGGCTTCTGCCAATGGTGTTCCAGATCAATGCAAATTTCGGCACAGGCGTCATCGGTATCGGCGGCCCGGCATCAGAATGGTGGGTTCAGCTGTCCAGCGCGGTCGTATGGGGGCTTGGTTTTGCAACGCTTCTGACGCTTCTACTAACGCCAATTTTTCTTGGCGCGCCAATGCGGATGGGCATTTTCCGGCGCAAGGCGGTAAAATCCATTCGACAGCTAATTGGGCGACCTTCCAGCAAAGAAACAACAATTTCGGCGGAGTAAAGTCACAACCGTCGGGTTGGATTAAATTACGTCTGGCTTCGACGTTGCTTCGGCCTGTCGCCGCCACATTTGGGCATAGAGACCGCCCAGTTGGAGCAATTGGGCATGGGTTCCGCGTTCGGATATACGCCCGGCATCCAGCACCAATATCTGATCGGCACCGGCTATCGTTGACAGGCGATGCGCTACAGCCAGTGTCGTCCGACCTTTGGCAGCCTCTGCCAATGCGATTTGCACGTCGCGTTCGGTTTCTGAATCGAGCGCGGACGTGGCTTCATCCAGGATCAAAAGACGTGGATTTCTGAGAATGGCGCGCGCCACCCCGACACGTTGTTTTTCACCGCCCGAGAGCTTCAGGCCGCGCTCACCCACACGCGTTTCCAGACCGTCTGGCAAGTCGAGGATGAAATCGCCTAGCCGCGCGCGGTTCGCCGCCTCCATCAACTGCGCTTCATCAGCGCTCGGGTCGCCATACTGGATATTGGCGCGCAGCGTATCATTGAAGAGCACGACATCCTGCGGCACGAGGCCCAATTCCGCGCGTAACGACGCTTGGGTCACATCACGGATATTCTGGCCATCGATTTCGATCTTTCCAGATGCCGGGTCGTAAAACCGAAAGAGTAACTTCAAAAGGGTCGACTTACCCGCACCAGACGTTCCGCACACGCCGGTAAAGCTTCCAGCGGGCAGCTCGAAGCTCAGCCCATCGATCGAGCGATCACGGCCCTCATGCGCAAAGCGGACGTCATCAAAACGTACAGCGCCACCCTTATCCATCAGCGCCACGGCATCCGGCGCATCAGCGACATCTGGCTCGATGGCCAACGTCTCAAACAGGCGCTCCATATCGACAGCCGCCTGACGTATTTCACGATAGGCCCAGCCAAGAATATTCAGTGGCTGGTAGATATTCATCAGGATCAGTGTGACCGCCGCAATATGTCCCGCGCCGAGCACGCCATTCCAGGCTTTCCAGCCCGCGACAATGGCCATCGCCAAAAGGCCAAGATTCATCACAAAAGCCTGCAAGCCGTTGAGGAGCGCCAACGAGCTCATTGACCGCGACGCGGCATCAGCATAGCGCGTCAGCGCCTCATCATATCGATCGGTCTCTCGGCGTTCGGCGGCGAAAGATTTGACGGTTTCAAAGTTTATGAGCGCATCAACGGCGCGCGCGCTGGCTTCATTGTCGGCCTCATTCATATCGCGGCGAAGTTTGACCCGCCATTCGGTCACCGCGAGCGTCGAGACCGCGTAAGCCGCAACCGTAACAACTGCGATTACCGGAAACTCCCAACCATAGGCGATGCCCATTACGGAAGCGGCCAACAGCAGCTCCACAACGGTCGGACCAATATTGAAAACGAAGAAGCGCAGGAAAAAATCTATCGCCCGAGCGCCGCGATCAATGATGCGGCTAAGCGCGCCCGTTCGCTTGGTCTGATGATACCCGATGGAGAGGCGTTGAACATGCCCAAAAGCGCGAACCGCCGTCAGACGCTGCGCATCCTGACTGACCGGCGCAAAGAAGGCATCGCGCAATTGCGGCGCACCGACGCTCATGAAGCGCGCGCCAGCATATAGCGCAAATGCGATCACAAATCCCCAGATGGCGGTGTCGGCTGTTCGCTCGGTTATGGCATTAACGCCCTCGCCAAAAGCGACCGGAGCCGCGACCGCAAATATTTTGGCAATCAATGTCAGCCCGAGTGCCAAAGCCATACGCGGGCGCCACCGGCGCATATCGTCAGAAAGAAGAAGCTGGAACAGTCGGCCCAGCGCTTTACGAAAATCGCCCTGCGGCGGAGGTGTGTCGGTGGTTGCCATGACCGTCAGATAGGACGGACGGCTAAGAATAACCAGAGCTCAAAAGAAAACGCCGCCCGGGTCTCCCCGAACGGCGCCTCTTCAACCGAAATTGAAAAAGACCTAGATGTCTTTCAGGCCAGCAGCCGGACGGAATGCCGCCGACGTTTTGGCTTTCGACATCATGGTCTCACCGGTGCGCGGATTGCGAACCTGGCGGGCTTCACGATGCTTGGCATAGAAGGTACCGAAACCGGCAAGTTGGACATTGTCCTTGCCTTTGACGGAGCCAACGATGGCTTCAATTGTGGCGTCGACGGCTTCGCCGGCTTGTGCTTTGGACATGCCGGTAGAGTCAGCGACGGCCTTGGCGAGATCTGATTTGTTCATTTTGGGTCTCCCCCAGAGTGTTGATTTAGTGCTCCCCACGCGGATGCCTGCGAAGCGCAACAGAACTGTTGACCTGGCGATTGAGGACGCGGACGCCTTACATTGCAAGGCCAAACCGCCGAATTTCGCCCTTGCAGCAAGGGTTTTCGACGTTTTTCGGCTGTTTTTTGCAGTCCGGCACGGCTTTTGCGGTTAACAAAACGTTATGAACCGCAATGAGCCACCCATGAACACGACCAACGCCATGCGAATGATTCGCCTGATTCCCGCACCGATTCTCGCCGCCATCGCCGGATTCGCCCTTCTCAAAGCGCTCGGCCTTGAAGGCCCATGGCCAGAACTCGCCGGCGCAATTGCTGGCGGATATGTTCTTGGTGTCGTCGCGCGGCGTACGAAAATCAGTTCGCATTGAGCGATGCACCATAATCATCAGCCAAAGCCCTGAGGTCTGCCGGTGCATATAGCGAGAACAAGTCCGCGATAGCCGCATCCGGGTCAGCCGCGTTTTGATGGTGGTGCTCGCAAACTTGAAAACCCACCGAATAACCGATCTGCGATGGCCAGTCCGCGTGATCAGGGTGAGAGCCACCAAACCAGCCTGGAACTGAAAATGGCGGAGCATCCATCACGGTTTGAAATTCGGCCCACAATGCCTGTTCATTGGCCTCGGCGTACTGATGCCGATCGCCCAGACGCCAGCCTGATGCCAAATAGGTCAGGTATTCAGCGCAGCCTTCTCGCACCGCAACGGCCAGCATGCTGCCTGTGTCGGGGGAATATATAGAAAGATAATTTTCCAAGCCACCTTGTGCTGCGAGCTGCAAGACATGACTATTCTCGTGAATGACGACCTGCGGCAGATCGCTGACATTTGCTCGACCACCGGTTCCATTCGGAAATTCGCTCATATCCGTGGCGTCGTTGATCGCGATCATATCGACCGCGATGGCGATATTGATTTGCGATCCTGTCTCGCCCTGAACCAAAACCGGTGATCCGCCAGCGGTCTGGTTGGCAACGATGAAAAACGACGAAACGACTTCTCCAGCGGGTGCCATCGCCTGAAGACGTCTCAGCGCAGCACTGATCTCCGCTTCGCGGGTCATAATATAGACTTCCAGCGCCGGCAGGCCGCGATAATATTGAGGACGCTGAGCATAGGCATCCGCAATCGATTGCGCTGATGCGTCATAGCGTTCCGCATAAGCGCCAAAGGCCGCGCTGGCATTGCCGACATAAGTTTCAATGGCTGCAATCGGCGTTTCACCACCATCAATTTCGACAAGCGCAGCGTTGAATCCACGCAAATCATCGAAATAAAGTTGGGGGTCAGCGTAAGCAGACCCGCTAAGCATCAGCCCCATACACACTGCAATTTTGATCTTTTTCATTGAGCCCTCTTTTTCAATCAACCGAAAATGAGATGCGAAAAAGAACAAATTCAGATGCAAGCGGGCTTGTATACGCCGCGGACTAGCCGCCGCCATTGATCCGGAAGTAGGCATAGGACAGCGCAATAATTGCCATAACGATTCCGCCAAGAATTACGTATATCATCGTAACAGCAGCATAGATTCCGCCTTTGACCACCGTCCCCGCCATGGTCGTGGTCACGACACCTTTAGCGCCGCGCACAAAAAATATCCAATAGGACGCAAAAACGATCAACGGCATCCAGTTAACCACCGCCATCAGGCCAGTCACTGCGGCCAGCATTAATCCAAGCAGACCGACAACCGTGCCCCCGGTCAATATCGCAAAATTGATGTTCAGCCGGGAAACCCAACCCAGAGACTTATTGAAGGTACCGATGAGAAAAGCCGATAACGCCGTGAAGCTCCCGACTAAAATGGCATGCAAGAGGGTCGCAGCATTGCCATAATGCTCAGCTACATCGGCAATCGGCGCATTAAACAAACCTTCCATTTGCGGGATAGTTCCCGGTTGAGCCTCCCACTGGCTGATCAGAAGCCCGCCATACCCGCCCCACAAAAACGAGACAAAGACCTGCACCGCGATCAACCCGACAAAAAGCCGAATGCTGGGTGTGTAAGTGACCCGATCATTCGCAGCATAAGAGGCAAAGACAACGCTTGGTCGAACAAGCAAGTCTTTCAGGGTCCGCAAAGCGCGGAAATTAACGCCGAACGCATCCTCCAGCGTGTTGTCCAGCTCTTCGCGCTTTTGCGGATTTTCGCTCACACTTTTACCAGCATCTTTCCGGTATTCGCGCCCGAAAACAGGCCGATAAAGGCATCCGGCATATTTTCAATGCCATCCATCACCGTATTGCGCGGCGTCACTTTTCCTTCTGCCATCCACTTGCCGAGATCACCAATGAAGGCCGGCAACAGATCAAAATGGTCGGAGACGATAAAGCCACCAATGCGCAGCGACTTGCCCACGATATAGGTAAGATTGTCGGTGATCTGCGCACCCGGATCATTATAGCGCTGGATCATGCCGCAAGCCGCAATGCGGCCTTTGGGCTTCAAGACCTCTAGAGCGGCTGTCCAATGTGTTCCGCCGACATTTTCAAAATAGGCATCCACACCACCGCCCATGGCTTCGATTACCGCTTTGTCCAGACGATCCGCCGCCTTGTAATCAACCGCAGCGTCCGCTCCGATAGACAAGCAATAATCCACCTTGTCCTGACCGCCCGCAGTGGCGACGACTTTTGCGCCCATCGCCTTGGAAAACTGGATCGCCGCAGAGCCAACGGCTCCGGCACCAGCAGAAATCCAGACACTGTCACCCGCTTGCAGATCAATGATGCGTTTGAGACCGACATAAGCGGTCATGCCGGTCAGACCGGCAATGCCCAGAAAATCTTCCGGCGCAATATGCGTGGTATCAATCTTGTTCAGGCCTGCACCATCAGAAATATAGGCCTCGCGCCAGCCATGCATCGAATTGACCCAATCGCCTTCCTTGAAGTTCGGATTGTGGCTCTCCACCACTTGCCCGACGGCGCCGCCATCCATCGCCGCGCCCAGCGCAAACGGATCGATATAGGTGCGCACTCCGCTCATCCGGCCGCGCATATAGGGGTCAACCGACAGAAATTTGTTCGCCACCAATACCTGGCCCTCGCCGGGTGAACCGATATCGGTCTCGACCATAATGAAATGCTCGGCCGTCGGCTCGGTCTTGGGATAGGCGGTCAGGTGAATTTCACGGGATTTCATCAGGAAACATCCTCTGGAGTTATACCGGCATCGATCATGAAGAGTTGCCAGATTGATAGGTCATGGAATGCTGACAGTGTAGCATCGACGATTAAAAATTGGGCAATAATAATAATCAGAAGCATAACAGGAAGCGCAATCAGCTGTCCCAATAACTGCAAGCCAACGACGAATGGATTCGGGCTATAATACCGGAAAAGAATCCGTCCCATCGCGAAGAAATACCAAAGCGTGCCAATTCCCATTGCGCCATAAAAATATGCTTGCCCCAATCCAACAAACATTAGGGCAAGCAACGGGGTCATCAAAACATATGAGGAATTGGTCGCCGCCAGATAGGCCAGCAAATGCCCGAAGAATGAACGCCGCCACGCATAGAATTTCAAAAGCATTAGAAACGGAAGTGTCGATAGAAATGTGAGCGGCATCATCGTCAATGACGATAACCGTTCCAGTGTCAGTTCGACCTCGGCCCGACAGGCTTGAAAAGCCTGACTGCGCAATTCTGCCAGATCTTCGGGGGAGGTTGAGGCATCTGTTGGAAGCGCTCCCATCAGGGTCTGGCAATCGCGGCCTTGTTCAAGCCAGATCACGACCGCTGCCCGCGTATCGTCAGATGTTTCAAGCGCTTGCAGCGAGAAGCCCGCTGGCAAATCCGCAAAAGCCATGATCGCAAACTGCGCACCGAACAGCACCAGAAAAAGCCGGATAATGGGAACATATTTTTCACGGTCGCCTGCAAAGGCGGCTTCGACAACACGCGGCGTAAACAGAAAAGTATCCCACAGCGTCCGGAAAATGCGCGTATCGACGCCTATCGCGGCGTCGGCAACATCATCGACGTCGGCGCGCGACGGGCGCGCATCCTGTTCTTCATTTGGATTGCTCATCCAGTCCCCCTGCCGACAACTTATCTCTCATGCTGATTCTCACAAGAGGCGAAACACGGAAAAACCCGGCAACAATTGTTGAAGACTGATACTGCGCCATTTCCTTGTCGGTAAGGACTTGCCTGCTAGTCAGCCCTCATGACGATGAAAGATACCCAGATGAAAGCTGGCGTGATTGGTGCCGGCGTCTTCGGTGGCCACCATGCGCGCAAATATGCCGCCTCTGACCGCGTCGCGCTCATGGGCGTGTTCGACGTCGATGCCGAGCGCGCTGAAATGCTCGCAGCACAACTTGAAACCAAGGCCTATACCGACATCAACGCGCTGATTGCCGCCTGTGATGCGGTTACTGTCGCCAGCCCGGCCATTCACCATTATGACGGCGTGAAGGCTGCCCTTTCTGCGGGCAAGCATGTTCTGGTGGAAAAGCCGCTCGCCGATACCGCTGCGCGTGGTCAGGAATTGATCCAGATTGCTCGCGCGCGAAATCTGGTGTTGCAGGTCGGTCATCAAGAACGCTTCGTTTTTAACGCTATGGGCGTATTCGACATCGCCGAGGCCCCGCGCCGCATCGCTGCGCGGCGTATGGGCCTGCGCTCGACGCGCAATCTGGACGTCTCCGTCACTGTTGATCTGATGATCCACGATCTCGATCTCGTCATGGCATTGGCCCGGTCACCGCTCGCCAGTCTGGAGGCGAAGGCCAGCAAAATTTTCACTGACATGCCGGACGCCGCCGAAACCCGCATCGTGTTCGGGGACGGATTTGAAGCTGTGCTCGAATCAAGTCGGGCCGCTGATGCGCTGGATCGGGTCATGCGAATTGATTATCCGAGAGGATTTCTTGAAGTCGACTTTGTCGCCAAGACCTTCGTCAATGAGACCGGTTTTAATCTGAACGCCGACTTTGGCGAGGATCCGAAAGCCAAGGATTCGCTCGGCGCAAACGTCAATTCATTCATCGAATCTGTCCTCGATGGTGCACCTGTCGCCGTGCCCGCAGAGGCCGGCTTGGCCGCCCTCGCCGTCGCCCGTGATATCGATCGCGCTGCTGCCACCTGACTTCGCGCTTGAATGCATGCGCGCGCGGGTCTAGATCGCGCTCATGAAAAAGCTGCGTATTGCTTCCGCCCAGCTGAACCCAACGGTCGGCGATATTTCCGCAAATCTGGAGATGGCTCGCGCCGCGCGCGCCGAAGCCGCCGCCAATGGCGCGGATCTGATCGTCTTCCCCGAACTCTTCATTCTCGGCTATCCACCCGAAGATCTGGTGTTGAAACCTGCCGCCGTCCGGGCCTGCCACGCTGCGATTGAGACATTCGCAGCCGAGCCCGGAATCGCAACGCTGATCGGCTCGCCCTGGCGGGAAAATGACAAGCTCTACAATGCCGCCATCCTGATCGACGAGGGCAAGATCAATGCCGCGCGCTTCAAGCATGATCTGCCCAATTACGCTGTGTTCGATGAAAAACGCGTCTTCGCATCCGGCCCTCTACCCGCACCCGTTGATTGGCGCGGCATGAGGCTGGGCCTGCCGATTTGCGAAGATATCTGGCTGGAAGACGCGCCGCGCGCGCTCGCTGAACAGGGCGCGGATTTTTTCATCTCCATCAATGGATCACCCTGGCGTCGCTCCATCGAGGCCGAACGCCGGGAAGCCTTCCTGGAATGGTCGAACATCCACGTGCCGCTTGTCTTCGTTAATCAGGTCGGCGGTCAGGACGAGCTGGTCTTTGACGGCGCATCGTTTGCGTGGAATGCGGGCGGTGATGAAATTCAGCGCCTGCCGGCGTTTGAAACCGCCATCGCTTATTCCGATTGGACCAAAGCGGATCAGGGCTGGGTCGGCGTCAGCGAACAGACGTCCAAAACCCTGACCGGTCTTGAAGCCGACTGGAAAGCCACCTGTCTTGCGCTCGGTGATTACGTCAACAAGAACGGCTTTCCCGGCGTCGTGCTGGGCATGTCCGGAGGCATTGATAGCGCGATCTCCGCTGCTATCGCCGCCGATGCGCTCGGCCCGGACCGGGTCTGGGCCGTGATGATGCCCTCGAAATATACCTCAAACGATAGTCTGGAAGACGCCAAGGCCTGCGCCGAAGCGCTCGGCGTGCGCTATGACATCATTGATGTCGAACCCGCCATCGCCGCAACCGGCGGCATTCTCGCGGATATGTTCGCCGACCAGAAACCCGACACCACCGAGGAAAACATCCAGTCGCGCATGCGCGGCGTAGTGTTGATGGCGCTCTCGAACAAGTTCGGTCAGATGGTCCTGTCGACCGGCAACAAGTCGGAAATGGCCGTCGGCTATGCCACCCTCTATGGCGATATGAATGGCGGCTATAATGCGCTGAAAGACATCTATAAATCCGACGTCTATCAGCTCGCCCGCTGGCGCAATGAACAAAACGCCTCCCCCGGCCTCGCGCCCGCTGGCACAGTCATCCCGGAACGCATCATCACTAAAGCTCCGTCGGCAGAGCTCAAACCCGATCAGACCGATCAGGACAGCCTGCCCGATTATGACGTGCTCGATGAAATCCTCACCGGTCTGGTCGAAAACGAGCACGGCCCGACCGAGCTCGCCGCGCAAGGCCATGATCCGTCGCTGATCTCCCGCATCGAAAACATGCTCTACCGCGCCGAATACAAACGCCGCCAGGCCCCTCCGGGCGCCAAAATCGGCAAGAAAAACTTCGGCCGCGACCGGCGTTACCCGATCACGAACAAGTTCCGGTCGGTGAGATCGAAATAGCTAAACCGGTTCGAGTTTTTCCGCCCAATAGTCCAACCAGATCGTGATGGCTTTGTTCTGCTCCAGCCCAAGCACAGGCTGCCCTCGATCCGCCGAGATCAGATAGAGCAGGATCGGGCTGAGAAACAGGAAGGCAAAGGCAACGGGTTCGTCATCTCTACCTGAGCGTTTCAACGCGTGCAGCACCCAGGGAATGACATCCTGTTTTGCCAGTTTCTGATTGGCCGCCTCCATCACATCGCGCAGATGCGGGATTTTGTGTGCTTCTCGCTGCAATAACAGACGCACGGTTCGAAACTCAGCTGCGTGCGACAACATTCTGTCAGCGATGAAAAGAAGTTCGCCCCGAACAGTTTCCTGCGCCAGAATTTCTTCAAGGCGGATTTCAGCGACCAACACTGACGACATGTCTTCAATGCTCTCAAACAAGACAGCCTGTTTAGATTCGAAGTGCCGGTAAAAGCCACCAGCCCGCGGTTTCAGCCCCGCCGCAGCCTCGATATCGCCAATCGTCGTCTCGTTAAACCCAACGCGAGAAAACAGGTCAATTGCGATTTTGGCCAACTCGTCCTTGCTTGTTTTAGTCATGATTTTCCGGGCATTCGCGGTCAGTCATTGACTTTTGTAATCCATTGATTACTTTTTCGTCAATTCCAGACGGGACAGTAGATTCACCGGTCCGGGCAACCGCGCCAAAACTGGAGATCAAATTGAAACGGAACACTCTAACCGGCACAGCCCTCATATTGGGCGGTCTGACCTATCTGATCGCGAACACCGTTCTGACCTTGATGATGCCGATGGGCGAAGACTGGACGCTGATGTTCGCATCGGACGCCTTTCTTGCGCGCTTGAGTGTTGCCGCCTCATCGGTCTTCTTTTTGCTTGTGGGAGCTATTGGTCTCTACAATCGGCAGGCAGCCAAATTGAGCCTGTTCGGGAAAACAGCGTTCGGAATTTTGTTTATCGGTTCGATGTTCTTGTTCGCCCATGAATGGGCACAAGTATTCTTTCTCCACACATTGGCCCAGATCGATCCCGAAGCCTTGATGGCACTGGAAAACGTTGAAGGCACAGTCAATTTCTATGACATCGAAGCCATTCTGGCCGTAACGGGCTTCTTGCTGGGTTGGTTACTTTTTTCAATTTCGATGTTGATGGCGCGAATAATCAAACCCATCGGGCCGATAATCCTGCTGGCAGGGTTTTTTATCACACCCGCCTTGGCGGTTGCATTGCCGGAATTGTGGGGCTTTGTCATCGGCAACAGCTTTACTGCATTCGGCTGGGTTTTGATCGGGCGCGATATGATGCGACCCCTGCCGGATTAGGCTGATCAACTTCTCCACATCTTTCGTGGCTCAGACCGAAATCGCCCACCGCATCGCATGGTGGTCGCGAATTAAGCCTCGGAATAGGTAAATGCGGCTAGCCGTCATCCGGAGAGGTGCGGTGATCGCGGACATTTGGCTGATCCGCGCTGGCTTCACCCAATGCGCGTTGGCGGGTGCGGGCAGCAGACGCACCGTCTTCATCATCACCAGAACCGGAAAACGGTGTCTCGACCGGATCAAAAGGCGCCTCCGGATGTCCATTCCCGCCACCAGAATCGCCGCCCGGTGAAGGTTCGGAGGACGGGCCCGGTTCGGTAGGAGATTGCGGGCTGACGGTGCCACCGCCGGGTGCGGGTCTCTGAACAGGACCGGGGCGTGGATTAATGATCATTTCAATCGGCTCTTCTTCGTCCATGTCGTGCTGAGGCCCATCAGTTCCAGCCTGTCGACTGTGCGACAGCGCTTCCTCGGCAGCCTGGCGTTCTTCTCGTTCCGCAGCCGCACGAGCAGCCTCGCGGGCGGCTTCTCGCGGCGAGGTTCGGCGCATCTGCATTGGTGTCACCAGATTGGAACTGGAGGCTCGGTCACCATTTCGGCGAGATTGCGCGTCTGCAGGCACGACCAGGCCGGCTAATCCCAGCCCGACAATAACGGCGAATACGATCTTGATCATGGCTCCGGCCTCTCTGGCATGCTGAACTTTAAGAACCATAGCATAGTTACGCATCGTGAGGGAGTTGAACATCCAAAACACGGCACCACGAAAACAGGACAAGAAGAAAAACGAGCCGCGAAAGAAAGATACGCCAACCGCCCCATCCTCTTGCCGCAAACGCGCATCAACGCTAAGCCGCGCGCTCTGATTTCAGCAGGTAAATCCCATGAGCACTAAAGTCCGTTTCGCCCCCAGCCCGACCGGAAAACTCCATGTCGGCAACGTCCGCACTGCACTGACCAATGTTCTGCATGCGCGCCAGACAGGCGGCGTCTTTGTGCTGCGGATTGATGACACGGATCTGGATCGTTCAACGCAGGCCTTCGAAGACGGCATCCGCGCCGATCTGACATGGCTGGGCCTGACCTGGGACGAGACCTTCAAGCAATCTGATCGTTTTGATAAATACGATGCGGCCGCGCAAAAACTGAAAGATATGGGTCTGCTTTATCCGGCCTATGAGACCGGTGATGAGCTGGACCGCAAACGCAAGATCCAGCGCGCGCAGGGCAAGCCACCCGTCTATGACCGCGCCGCGTTAAACCTGACGGACGCGCAAAAAGCCGCTCATGAAGCCGAAGGTCGCAAGCCACATTGGCGCTTCAAATTGTCGGGCAACCCCGTCAGCTGGACCGACCTGATCCGCGGCGAAACTTCTATTGAGACCTCCTCTCTTTCCGATCCCATCCTGATCCGCGAAGACGGCTCCTATCTCTACACTTTGCCGAGCGTCGTTGATGATATCGAATTCGGGATCACAACGATTATTCGCGGCGAAGATCACACCACCAATTCCGGCGCACAAATCGAAGTGTTTGAAGCACTCGGTGGCAAAGCCCCCTTGTTTGGCCACCAGGCTCTGCTGGTCGGGTCCGATGGCGGAAAGCTGTCCAAGCGTTTGGGCACGCTGGCGATTGAAGATCTGCGCGAGAACGAGGGCATTGAGCCCATGGCGATCCTGTCGCTCCTCGCCAAGATGGGAACATCCGATCAGATTGACGCCTTTGGTCAGATTGAAACTCTGATCGAGGGATTTTCCTTCGCGAAATTCTCAAGAGCGCCCGCGCGCTTTGACCCGGAAGAATTGAAACGGTTGAATGCTCGTCTTTTGCACCAGATGGATTACGCCGCAGTCAAGGATCGCCTTATTGCGATGAATGCAGATGGCGGTGAAGCCTTCTGGCATGCCGTCGCGCCGAATTTGGAACAATTGTCCGATGCAACAAGTTGGTATCAACTCATCGAAGGTCCGGTGACGCCGGTCATTGAAGATGCTGACTATATCGCAGCGGCGGCCGCAGCCCTGCCGACCGGTGATTTGACCGGCGAAAGCTGGAGCCAATGGACGGGCGCATTGAAAGAAACGACCGGCCGTAAGGGTCGCGATCTCTTCATGCCATTGCGCCTCGCTCTGACCGGCGAAAAGCATGGGCCAGACATGTCTGAGCTATTATCGCTCATCGGTCGGGCCCGTGTTCTGGAACGCCTGAACGGCTAACGATCGAGCTTGCCCAACAGGCGATCAATCGCCTCGCCGGCATCGTTATGCACGCTCAATTGGTCGTGGAATCCGTCCGGCGTGAAGCCTTCTTTTTCGGTGCGGTAAAGCAGCTTGAAGAAGGGCTGCCAGAAATCCTCAACATCGAGGAAAGCCACCGGTTTATCGTGCTGCGACAAGCGTTGTCGCGAAAGAACGTCGAATATTTCTTCGAGTGTCCCGACGCCGCCCGGCATGATCAGAAAAGCATCGCTTTCCTCGATCAGCATATTCTTGCGGATGGACATCGTGGTGACGATCCGGGTCTCCGCTTCATCATACAGCCCTTCAGTCTCGATCATGAATTCAGGGATGACGCCCAACACCTTGCCGCCCGTCTCCAATGCAGAATGAGCCGCCTGCCCCATCAAGCCGACATCCCCGCCGCCATAGACCAAACGGCATCCACGATCAGCGATGGCCTTACCGGCAGCGCGTGCTGCTTTCGCATAGGCCGGGCTGCGCCCTGAAGCGGAACCACAAAAGACACCAATCGACCGTAGTTTCGCCATTTCTCTAAGCCCTTTTGACTGACAATTGAATCATATCCCGCGTTTGCGCATGTTGCGACAATCGATGGCCGTGATACACCGGTAAAAAAGGAGTTTTGACATGACCGCAGTGCGGTCCCTCATCCTCGCAGCCATCCTCGGCACGCTCGCAATCGGCGCCGCTGCCGTTTTCGTGCTGACGCGCGCGCCTGCCCCTGTGGTGGACATAGACATCACGACTCCTGCTGACTCCGCTGTCAACGAAGACATTCTGCCGACAACGCCCGCGCCAACTTTCGACATCGTCCGGATTGATCCGACAGGCACGGCCGTCATCGCGGGTCGCGGCGTTCCCGAGTGGACGCTTCGCATTCTCGTTGATGGCGACACGATTGCCGAAACCGATATTGATGATCGCGGCGAATGGGTGATTATCATTCAAGACCCGCTGCCAGCCGGTTCCATCGAGCTATCGCTCGCCATGGTATCCGAAAGCGGCGAGATTATTTCATCAGAACAGACCGTGCTGGTCGCCATTCCAGAATCCAGAGATGAAATTCCGTTGGTTGTCATCACCCGTCCCGGACAGGCAAGCGAAGTTCGCCAAGGCCCCGCCACCGGAGTGGCCACGGGGCCATTGTCCCTGGAAACCGTCGATTATGACGATACGGGTGCCGTAATATTTGCAGGCCGGGCCACACCCGGCAATCGCGTTCGCGTCTTTGCTAATGGTGCCATCGTAGGCGAAACTAGTGCAAACCCGGATGGACGCTGGTCACTTCGCGCCGCGGAATCTCTTGCGCCGGGTGTGTATGATTTGCAGATTGATATGTTGTCGATTGATGGACAGGTCGCTGCCGTCATTGCTTTGCCGTTTGAACGTGTTGCGCCGGAAGATATCCAGCTTGGCGAAGATCGGGTTATTGTGCAGCCCGGTAACAGCTTGTGGCGGATTGCTCGGCGCGTTTATGGCGAGGGGATGAACTACACGGTGATTTACCGTGCCAATCACGATCAGATCCGAGATCCCGATCTGATCTATCCAGGCCAGGTTTTTTCAACACCAAGCCAAGGCGATATTCCTCAAGAGGAAACAGGCGGCTAAGCTGCGCGCGCACTGCCCGTGCGAGCCGCTGTGAGCGCTTCCGCGATCCGGAATGCCATATCCAGCGCTTGATCTGCATTCAGACGTGGATCGCAATGGGTATGGTAGCGCGAGGACAAGTCGGCTTCGGTCAATGGTTTGGCACCGCCGACACACTCGGTTACATCGCGGCCCGTCATCTCAAAATGAACACCGCCAGGATAGGCTCCTTCGCCGGCGACTGCCTGCATAAAGCCTTCAAGCTCGTTCAGGATGCGGTCGAACTGACGTGTTTTATACCCGCTGTCGGTCTTCACGGTATTGCCGTGCATCGGATCGCACGACCAGATGACAGAGCGCCCCTCTCGTTCAACAGCCTTCACCAGATGCTGCAAGCGATCCCGGACACGATCTGCACCCATCCGACTGATCAATATGATTCGCCCGGCTTCGTTTTCCGGGTTCAACTTATCCAGAACCGGGAAAAGCTCATCCGGTTCCATTGTCGGACCACATTTAATCCCGATGGGATTCATGACACCGCTGGCAAACTCTACATGCGCGCCATCAGGTTGCCGCGATCGTTCACCGATCCACAGCATATGAGCTGACGTTGCCAACCAGGCATCGCCGGTGGAATCCCTACGGGTCAGCGCTTCCTCGAATGGCAGGTGAAGCGCTTCATGGCTGGTATAAAAATCGACAGCCTCAAGGCTCCTGGCGGCATCTCCGGTTACGCCGCAGGCCCGCATAAATGCCAAAGCCTCTGAAATTCGCCCAGCCAGCTCTGTATACCGATCGCTTGCTGGGGAATCTTTCACAAATTCCAGCGTCCACTGGTGCACATTGCCGAGATCAGCAAAGCCGCCAGATGCAAAAGCACGCAACAAATTAATGGTCGCAGCAGATTGATCGTAGGAACGAATGAGGCGTTGTGGATCGGGTCGCCGCGCTTCTGGTTCGAACGCCATATCATTGACGCTATCACCGCGATAACTGGGCAGCACAATCCCACCCTTGGTCTCGAAAGGGTTAGACCGAGGCTTGGTAAACTGGCCGGCAATACGGCCAACTTTAACAACAGGTTTTGCAGCGGCAAAAGTCAAAACAACCGCCATTTGCAAAATCACGCGAAATGTATCACGCACATGGTCCGCTGAAAATTCCTTAAAGCTCTCCGCACAATCACCGCCTTGTAGAAGAAAAGCTTTGCCGGCCGAGACATCAGCCAGCTGCCGACGCAAACGCCGCGCCTCTCCGGCAAACACCAGAGGCGGCTTCCCAGCCAGCTCGGTCTCGACGCGCTGCAAATCAGCGAGATCGGGATAATCCGGCAGTTGAGCGGCGGTTTTGTTTCTCCAGGATGCAGGTGTCCAGCTCATGAGATTTCCGGTGGTGTCCATTTTTCCTTGAGCGTCACCAATTCCTCGGCGACTGTTGGATGTACAGCGCAAGTCGCATCAAATTGCGCCTTGGTCAAACCAGCTTTCACGGCAATACCAACAGCTTGAATGATTTCTGGGCTGTCATCGCCGGCCATGTGAACGCCCACCACCCGCTGATCATCTTGTTTGACGATCAACTTCACCAGCATCCGACCTTCAGATCCGGAAAGGCTATTTTTCATTGGCTTGAAATTCGCCTTGTAAATATCAACCTGACCATAGGCATTTCGAGCGTCATGCTCGGTCATCCCGACAACACCCACCGGCGGTTGAGTAAAGACAGCGCTGGCAACATCAGCATGATCAAACGCTGTGGGTTCATCGCCAAAAACAGTCGCTGCAAAAGCTGCGCCCTCACGTATAGCTACCGGTGTCAGGTTTATGCGGTTCGTTACATCGCCGACGGCGTAAATGTTTTCGACGTTCGTGGCAGAAAACTTGTCGACAATTATCGCGCCATTATCTGACGTATGAACGCCAGCTTTCTCTAGCCCTAACCCTTTGGTGTGCGCATCGCGCCCAACCGCTTGAATAACAACGTCAGCCTCCAACTCGTCGCCTGTATCCGTGAAAACCCGGCGTTGACCAGTGGGCGTCTCTTCGATCCGGGTTATGTTGGCATGCGTCATGACACGCACGCCGGAATCTTTCAGCGCGCCATGCACATGGGCACGGATGTCATCATCAAATCCGCGCAAAACCGTGTCACCACGGTAGATTTGGCAAACATTTGATCCAAGACCGGCAAAAATCTGCGCAAACTCGCAGGCGATATATCCGCCTCCAACGATCACAACCTGCTGAGGGCGATCCTGCAAAAGAAAAACTTCATTCGAGGAAATGGCAAGGCCGGCTCCCTCGATATCAAGACTTGCTGGTGCACCACCAACAGCGACCAGAATGTATTTCGCTGTGACGACTTTTCCTGAATTGGCAAGCCGAACCGTATTCCCGTCTTCCAGTTCAGCACGGTCCTGGAAAATTTCCACGCCCGAATTGGAAAGGTTTTTCCAGTAAATACCCGACAGCCGATCCACTTCACCATGCAGGTTTTCGGTCAGTTTTCGCCAATCGTGGGAAACCTCACCAACATTCCAGCCATATCCCGCGGCTTCCTTGAAGGCTTTTCCATAGGCCGCCGCATAGACGAGGAACTTCTTCGGCACACATCCGCGAATCACGCAGGTGCCACCGACACGGTATTCCTCGGCAATGGCAACTTTCGCGCCGCGCATAGCGGCCATACGTGCTGCCCGGACACCGCCGGAACCGGCACCAATTACGAAAAGGTCATAATCAAAATCTGGCAATGGAGTTTCCGCTATCGATTGGCGATTAATTCTTGAATGTTCGGCATGGCGTTCGTCATAGCCAGAGCGCCATAACTTTCGCCCAATGCGTTTGCATCGCTGGTCAGAACCGACGCAATCTCTGTAAACCGTCCGTCCAGCGTTGTGTCTGGATCATCGAGCATCGCGCGAAGATCTGCTTCGGTCAGATGGCGCGCGAACAAGGCGGCATAGTCCGCAGAGAATTCAGGCATCAGAATGCGCATCTCATCCATAAAGAAGCTCATAATCTGCTCGCCTTCCTCATCTGTGAGGTCGGGAATATTCGCCCTGAACGCGCCAACAATCATTGGGGAAGACGCCTCAATCTCCGCGAAAACTGCGTCCATCCCGCCGTACTGATTGACGACAGTCTCTGCGAGTTCAAGATGGTCGTCCTGTGCAATTGCCGGTGTGCCGACTGATAAAAGCGCGATGATTCCAAAAAGCGTGATCAAGTTTCTCATTTAGAGCTCCATAATTCGTGCGCCGCGATCTTCGCCAACAATAACGACGCGCGCCAGACCGATGAACAGACCGTGTTCAACAACACCGGGAATGTGAACCAGACGATCCGCCAATTGGGCCGCGTTCGGGATGGTTTTGCAAGCGCAATCCAGAATATAATGGCCCCCATCGGTAATGAAGGGGTCCAACCCGTCACCCCGGCGGCGCAGATTAACTTCGCCGCGCGCAATACCTGTTGCACGCATGGCATCAAATATTTTCTTCGCCGTTATCGTAAAGGCAAATGAGTCGACTTCGACTGGCAGCGGAAACGCTCCCAATTGTTCTTTCAATTTGGTCTCATCAATGATGACGACCATCAAATCGGATGCGTGAGCAATAATTTTCTCGCGCAGAAGACAACCGCCGCCGCCCTTTACCAGCTGGAAGCGACCGTCAACTTCATCAGCACCGTCAACTGTCACGTGAATTCGATCGACGTGATCAATCTTCTTCACGCCAATGCCAACCTCCGTCGCCAATTGCGCAGTCTGTTCGGATGTCGGGACGCCGACAATATTAAGGCCGCCACGCACACGCTCGCCCAATTGCTGGACAAATAGTTCAGATGTCGATCCAGAACCCAGCCCGACAGTCATACCATCGCTGACATATTCAAGCGCCGCGACGGACGCGTTGATTTTTTGTTGTGACGCGCTCACGAGTTTACTCCGGCAAGCAGGACGTATTTCAGTTCAGTAAATTCCTCGACGCCCCATTTACCGCCTTCGCGACCAATGCCAGACTCTTTCATGCCGCCAAACGGTGTTGAAGCTGACCCCACCATCGGTGCGTTCACGCCAACCATACCGTATTCAAGCGCCTCGGACATGCGGTGAACGCGCCCAATATCCCGCGTATAAAGATAAGCGGCCAGCCCGTAAGGCGTATCATTGGCGAGTTCGATGATCTCGTCTTCATCCTTGGCTCGATAGACAGATGCGACGGGGCCGAAAATTTCACTGCGGGCAATCGAAGAATCAAAATTCCCGCCATCCAAAAGCGTCGGGGCGTAGAATGAGCCACCAAGCTCGTCGGTGAGCGGTTGGCCACCGACGCGAATTTTCGCACCGCCAGCAACGGCATCCTGGACTAATTGATCAACGCGCGAGACGGCTTCATCGTGAATAAGAGGGCCTATATCGCTACCGCCATCGAACCCGTCACCCGCATTTACCTTCGCAATTTTTTGCTCAAGCAAGTCAAGAAATGCATCGGCCACACCGTCTTGCACGATAATTCGATTGGGAGAAACGCAGGTTTGACCGCCAGACCGAAACTTCGCCTGCGCAACGCCAGTCGCTGCCGATTCAAGGTCCGCATCATCCATAACGATGAAGGGCGCATTACCGCCAAGCTCCAATGCGACACGTTTCACGCCGTCGGCTGCTTGGCGCATAATCAGCTTGCCGATCTCTGTTGATCCGGTGAAGCCAACCATTCGCACGTCGGGTGATCCGATCATTACGGGCCCAAGATCTTCCGCATCGCCGCAAATGACGTTGAAAACACCGGCAGGGAAACCGGCACGATCTGCAAGTTCAGCCAGCGCCAATGCCGTCAGCGGCGTTTCAGGGGCCGGCTTGATGACGATCGAACATCCGGCTGCGAGTGCAGGTGCCGCTTTTCGGGTGATCATTGCAGATGGAAAATTCCATGGTGTAATGCACGAGACCACGCCAATCGGTTGGTGGATGGTCCAGCCGCGTGTTCCAGGAAATGGCACGGTCACGGTTTCACCGTGGATGCGCACCGCCTCTTGCGCGGACCATTCGATGAAAGCCGATCCATAAGCGACTTCGCCTTTGGCTTCGGCCCAGGGCTTGCCCATTTCAGACGTGATCAGCGTCGCCAGGTCGTCGGCATTCGCATTGATGAGCTCATACCATTTCAGCAAGATTCGCGTGCGCTCGAATGGAGACGTTTTCCGCCAGACCTTGAAGCCTTCAGACGCCGCTGCGATAGCCGCCTTTGCACCGTCCGCGCCGACATCAACGACATCGGCCAACCTTGCTCGGGTTGACGGATTGTCGACGGGAAACGTTTTGGGGCCGGAATGCCAGCGCCCACCGAAGTAGGATTCGTTCCTGAAAAGGGATTTGTCTTTCAGCCGATCGGACAGATTCATTTTAACGCTCCGCTTTGCGCTTTTGCATCGCCGCGCGAAAACGCGACGCCCAGCCATCTTTGTTCATCTGCTTGGCGCGTCCCAACGCCAGCGCATCATCTGGCACGTCATCGGTTACGACGCCGCCGGATCCAGTATAGGCGCCTTTGCCGATTTTCACGGGCGCAACCAATGACGAATTGGAACCGACAAAGGCCCCCTCGCCGACCGTTGTCTTGTGCTTCCCGAACCCGTCATAATTGCAGGTAATCGTTCCCGCACCGATATTCGCTTTCGCTCCAATCTCTGCATCTCCGATATAGGCAAGGTGATTGGCTTTTGCACCGGGGCCGAAAGTGGATTTTTTCACTTCGACGAAGTTGCCGATCTTCGCGCCTTGACCGATATCCGCTCCAGGCCGCAGACGCGCATACGGACCAATATTTGCCCCGGATCGAACAACACATCCTTCAAGGTGGGAGAAAGCGTGAATCGTCGCACCATCCTCGACGATGACGCCCGGCGCGAAAACAACGTTGGGCTCGACGATCACGTCCCGACCAATCACGGCGTCATGCGCTATAAAGACGGTTTCCGGTGCGGTCAGTGTTACGCCCGCTCGCATAAGCTCGTCGCGGCGACGGCTCTGCCAACTTGCTTCCGCTTCAGCCAGGTCGACCCGCGAATTCACGCCCAGTACTTCGGCCTCATTGCCCTCGACGGCCACCGCCTTCAGCCCGCGCTTGCGCGCAAGGCCGACAACATCGGTCAGATAGTATTCGCCATTCGCGTTGTCATTAGTGATTTCACCAAGCAATTCAAACAATAGCGGAGCCGGGGCCGCCAAAACGCCAGAGTTTACAAAACCAACAGCGCGCTCATCGTCCGTTGCATCCTTGAATTCCACAATCCGTTCAAGAACTCCGTCATTCACGATCAGGCGACCGTAAGCCCCTGCGTCTTCAGGCGTAAAGCCCAGCACAGCAACAGATGCATCAGATTCAAGAGCGGCAAAAACTTTCTCAACGGTCTCGGGCGTAATCAGAGGCGTATCACCATAGAGAACAATGGCATTGCCAGTGAATCCCTTCATCTCGTTTTGCGCCGATTGGACGGCATGACCTGTTCCCGATGGAGGGTCCTGCAATGCGGTATAAGTATCATTCGCTTTGCCAAGTTCGCCAATCTGAGGCGATTTCTTGCCATAGACCGTCACAACCCGCTCTGAACCGGTTTTTCGCGCCAAATCAATCGACCACTCCAGCATGGGGCGACCGCCAACATGATGCATGCATTTAGGCAGGTCGGACTTCATACGTGTGCCGAGGCCAGCTGCGAGTATAATGGCGGCGCGCGGTGCAGTCATATGCGGCTCCTGATCCTTACGGCGTTGCAAATAGGATAACGGGCTATAGACCATTCAAATACAGGAAGCGACCGCCTGTTTGGGGGAGATCGCAGACTTAGAGGTCAGGAATGATGTCAGACTGTTTCCAAGGTGCCGGTATTGCCTTCGACCTCGATGGCACGCTGGTCGATACCGCTCCGGATCTTGTGCGGGCATTGAATGAAGTTGTCGCTGCGGATGGCCTGGAAAATGTCGCGCTGGACGATGTTCGAGCCATGGTAGGGCGTGGCGCTCGGGTCCTGATCGAGCGCGCTTATTCCGCGCAGAACAGAAAAATCGATTCATCGACCGTTGATGCGCGCGTAGCGGACTTCATCGAAGTCTATCGGGCGGGCATTGCTGATCTTAGCCGCCCGTTCGACGGCGGCATCGACGTTCTGAAGCATCTGAAATCCCGCGGGGCGCGGCTCTCAATTTGCACCAACAAGCCCAGCGAGCTCGCGGACGCCCTGCTTGAGACGCTGGAATTGACCGACTATTTTGAACGAATTATCGGGCCTGATCGTACACAGGCCAAAAAGCCCGACGCCGCCCATTTCTGGAGCGCTGTCAGCGATGCGGGTCCAAATCTGGCCCTCATCGGAGATTCCATCACCGACGCCGCCTGCGGAAAAGCAGCAGGAATTCCGTGCGTCATCCTGACTCACGGATACAGCGAAATACCGCATGACGCGCTAGGCGCCGATGCGGTACTCGATGATTTCAAAAACTTGCCCGATACGCTGGAAAAGCTTTGGCGAGACCGTTAGGCCGAGCGCAATTCCTGCATGCGATCATTGGCTGTCCGACGATCAGGCGTCGAATCATTGGCAGCGCTTTGACGGCGCGGCATCCCATTGACCATGTTCGAGCGAACATCGGTCCGTGCAGACCGCATAGCCGGCATAAATCCGGCGTCCACAAGCTCAATATTGATATCATAGCCACGGTCAGCCCAATAGGCTTCGATCCGTTGCTTCAGTCGACGCGCGCCTTCCGGCGTGCAGAGGTCATTACTCATAGCGATACTCCGAACCAACGGGCCATTCCCGTCTGGGTTACGTGCGCTCCCCTCTTGGAAAACGGAGACTGCGTGTGAAACACTGCCTCTCCGCACCACCTGCAAGCAGGCTGGCGCGCTCTATGACGATTTCATGTCGCCCCGTCAAGCCGTTCTGACCAAATATTTTAATTAATTTAGATTTGCTCCATCATATTGTGACTCACGCTTGACCCACAACGCGCCAGCGGCTTATACGCCGCGCCTCTGGAACGGGCGATTAGCTCAGCGGGAGAGCACTGCCTTCACACGGCAGGGGTCGCTGGTTCAATCCCAGCATCGCCCACCATTCCACTCTAACTAGCTGAATTTAAATTAAACAATACCGGCGAGCTCTGATTGTTGATCGCCCCGCTGCAATTCGCCGCAGATGGATTACTTGCGAAACATTCTCAAAAATGCAAATGACGGATGGACCATTTTCGGAGTGATCTATGACCCGTTTGTTTTTATCCGCCATCATCGCATTTTCGGCCATGGCATGCAGCCAGCCCACCGAGAGAGAAGTCGTCAACGTTTACTCGGCCCGACATTATGATTCGGATGAAGTGGTCTACGCACGATTTACTGAAGCAACCGGCATCGAGGTCGATCTCATCGAGGCCAGCGGGGATCTTCTGATCCAACGTGTCCAGTCGGACGGTGACCGCAGTCCGGCTGATGTCATCATTACCGTCGATGCATCACGGCTCCAGCGAGCAGAGGAAGCCGGTTTATTCGCTCAGACGGATTTCTCGTCATTTGCCTCCGGTGTTTCGGATCGATTTATCGATCCGGACGGATATTGGCTTGGCTTCACCCTACGTACCCGCGTTATTGCCTACGCCGAAGACCGCGTCGATCCCGCCGAAATCACCAGCTATATGGATCTCGCGGATGCACGTTGGCAGGGGCGGATTTGCATCCGTTCATCCGACAATGCCTATAATCAATCGCTTCTGGCGTCGATCATTGCTCATCACGGTGAAGAAACCGCCGAAGCTTGGGCACGGAGCGTTGTTGCCAACTTCGCTCGGCCGCCTCAAGGCGGCGACACGGACCAATTACGGGCCATAGCGGCCGGCGAATGTGATGTCGCCGTTGTAAACCATTATTATTATGTGCGGCTCGCAAATTCGAGCAATCAGGAAGATTTGGACGTCGCCGATGGCATCGGCTTGATCTTCCCCGCCGGAGAACACGGCACTCACGTCAATATTTCTGGTGCGGGAATTGCCGCGAACGCTCCAAATCGTGAAAATGCAGAGGCTCTGATTGGCTTCCTTCTAAGCGAAGCTGGCCAGAGCGCTTATGTCGAATTGGCGAACGAATTTCCAGCCATTGACGGCACGCAATTCGACAATCCAACCGTCCGTAGTCTTATGGGATTTCAAGCTGACACTTTGAATGTATCAACCCTCGGCGATAATGCCGAAGCGGCGCGGCGCGTCTTTGACCGGGCCGGTTGGCCCTAGGTTTGAAATGACCGCGCATAAGTCGGGCCCGGCAATTTTTGGTAGTCTGGCTGCTCTGGTAGCCGCCGGACCGATACTTGCCGTTGCCTGGGTCGCAATCTCTGCGCCTTGGGGAGATTATCTGATTCATCTGATGCATACCCGCCTCACGGGTTATGTGCTGAACACGATTATCGTGACATCAACGGCCATGCTGCTGGCAGGTATTATCGGGACAGCAACGGGTTGGATGATCGCCCGCCTCGACTTTGCAGGCCGTGGTATTTTCGCCTGGGCATTGGCACTGCCACTTGCGGTTCCCGCCTATGTCGCCGCTTATGGCTGGCTCGATTTGACCCAGTCAGCGGGGCCTCTGCAAACACCTCTGCGGGAAGCCGGTCTGCCTGCCCTCGCCCACTTATTGCCGGTAATTCGCGGACCATTTGGCGCGGGGTTTGTCTTTGCCATCACGCTCTATCCCTATGTTTATCTGATTGCTCGGCAGGCCTTCGCCGAACAACACCCTGACATGCAGAACGCGGCCCGCACGCTTGGTGCTTCTCGGTGGCGAACCTTAACCGGCGTCACCTTACCACTAGTGCGACCAGCGCTTGCCGCCGGGCTCGCCCTTGTCGCGATGGAATCGATAGCCGACTTTGGGGCCGTGTCACATCTGGGCGCTCCGACCTTGACGGTCGGCGTGGTTCGCGCATGGGCAGGCGCAGGTTCGGTCCCTGATGCGGCCCGCCTGGCTGTTGTTCTCGCATTCTTCGCTTATCTCGCTTTTGCTCTGGAACGGCAAAGCCGCGCGCGGGCGCGATTTGGTCAAACCAGCGGCGGTTATCGGCAATTACAACGCCTACGCCTATCGTCGTGGCAGTCGGGTGTCGCAGCAATTTTCTGCGGAATTCCCATCCTGTTGGGATTGGCCATTCCCTTGGGGCGGTTGCTGTATCTGGCGCTTACCGAGCCGACGGCGCGGGGCGTCATGGACGGGCTAACTAACTCTCTGGGGTTGGCGAGCATCACAGCCATACTTGCAGCCGTTTTGGGACTTGGCGCTGCCTACGCCATTCGCAGCGGAACACCGCTGGGCGTCCTGTCAGCCCGCCTCGCCAGCCTCGGATATGCCGCTCCCGGTGCGGTCGCTGCGGTCGGTGCTCTCGTACTTTTCGCAGCACTTCAAACCGTCATGGATGGCATTTGGGGAGGCCGTTTCCCGGTATTGTTGTCAGCCACTGCGGGAGCATTGGTGTTTGCGTATCTTTCGCGATTTGCTGCTGTGGCGATTGCTCCCTGCGAAGCCGCTCTAACCCAGGTCACACATCGCCTCGACGAAGCCGCTAAAACACTGGGAGCTCCAAGTCGGCGCATCTTGACTGAAATTCACTGGCCTTTGATCTTGGGCGGCGTTGGCATTGCGGCTTTGATGGTGTTCGTTGAGGTGATGAAAGAACTCCCCGCTACGATGATTCTTCGACCGTTCAACACAGATACATTGGCGGTCATCGCTCATAACTATGCCGCGGATGAGCGTCTGGGTCAGGCGGCTTTACCGTCCTTGATCATCGTTCTGGCAACAATTCCGGCCATGATCCTCGCGGCCCGCTCGCTAACGCGGGGAGCGGACCGATGAGCCAGCCCATACTGTCAGTACGCGCCGCGGAAAAGGCACTGGGCGGCTGCCCTATCCTCAAAGGTGTCGATCTTGATCTCTATTGTGGGCAGATCAGCGCTATACTGGGGCCATCCGGCGCTGGCAAGTCGACCTTGTTGCGCGCCATCGCGGGTCTGGAACGACTGGATGCTGGGCAAATCAATTCGCGCGAGTACCTTTGGAATAACGAAAACCAGTTCACTCCCGCCGAGAAGCGACGCGTCGGCGTGGTCTTCCAAGATTATGCTCTCTTCCCGCACCTCACGGTCGAGAAAAACATCGCATTTGGCCTCAAGGATTCCGAGTCGAAAGATACCGCACAGGATCGCGTTCGTGAATTAATCGAGCAGGCCGAAATCGGAGCCCAGGCAAAATCTTACCCGCACGAGCTTTCAGGCGGCGAGCAACAACGCGTCGCTCTCGCACGGGCTTTAGCGCCTCGGCCCGATATTGTTCTACTGGATGAACCTTTTTCCAGCCTTGACCGGCGGCTAAGGGCCGATCTCCGCACTCAAACCATGAGCGCGATTCGCGATGCGGGGGCCGCTGCGCTGATCGTCACTCACGATGCCGACGAAGCCTTTGAAACGGCCGACACGCTATTTTTGATGGAAGATGGTCGCATCATCCAATCCGGTTCGCCCACAGACGTTTATACCCATCCCGTCTCCATCACGGCGGCACGTTTATTGGGTGACATAAACATTGTGTCGGGTACCGCAAATAGCTCTGTACTCGACACCATCCTTGGCCGAATTTCTGTTCCGGATTGCCTGGACGGAACAAAACTGAAATTGCTTGTTCGTCCCGAAGCTCTCGTGCCATCAGAGGTGGGCGCCGAATTCATCATTGATGATATTCGCATTCGTCAGGGTCGGCAGCGTTTGCGGGCAATTGCGGCAGATGCAACCATCTGGATTGCCGAGCTCCCTCTCGCACGCACCATCAAAAAGGGCGAGACTTTGCGCCTCGCCCTTGATGAATCGTCGATTTCGGTTTTGCCAGCCTAGGCCGATGCGGCTTTTACCGCTGCAGCTTCTTCCAGACGAGCGCGCGCCATTTCATCGGCGATCACGTTGGACGGACGTCCTTCATTTTCGGCCCGGTCCAGAATTTCACCCAGCGTGGCTTCCAGCCCGACGAGCTTGCTCTGGACCCATTCCGGATCAAAGTCGCCGCGAATTTCACCCATCACATTGATGATGCCGCCTGCATTGATAACGTAATCCGGCGCATACAATATGCCGCGCTTTTGAAGCGCAGCGCCCATCTCCAGCGTCGCCAACTGATTATTCGCCGCCCCGGCGATCATTTTCACTTTCAGACGATCAATTGTATCTGGATTGATAATCGAACCCAGCGCGCACGGCGCAAACACGTCAACATCCTGATCGTAGATCGCATCCTTGTCGACAATCATGGCGCCGAAGTTCTCGACGTGCTTTTGAAGCGCATCGACGTTCATATCCGCGATAATAATCTCAGCTCCAGCTTTGGAGAGGTGCGCGCAAAGATAGCTGCCGACATGCCCCGCAGCGCCCTGAACCGCGACACGAATACCCGTTAGGTCATCAGAACCGGTAGCCCGTTTCACGCAGGCCCGAATTCCGCGAAAAACACCTTCAGCCGTCACCGGAGAGGGATCGCCCGAAGCGTCCTTGCCTTCCGGCAGGCCCGTCACATGTTGAGTTTGTTTATGGACGCTCACCATATCCGCCGGACTAACCCCGACATCCTCGGCTGTAATGTAATTTCCATTCAGCGCGTTAACAGCGCGGCCAAAGGCTTGAAACAGAGCATCCCGATCAAAATCGCCGGCTGGTTTCATAATTACACTTTTGCCGCCGCCGATGGGCAGGTCGGCCATAACATTCTTGTAGCTCATGCCTTGCGATAGACGCAGCGCATCTTGAAGCGCATCAGCGGAGTTCTCATAAGACCAGAAGCGACACCCGCCACAGGACGGGCCGCGAGCCGTCGAGTGAACGCCGATAATCGCCTTCAACCCGGTTTTATCATCCGTGGCAAAAAGAACTTTTTCGTGGTTGTCGAAAGAAGGGTGTTCAAAAACACTCATAAATCTATCCGTCGTCTGGCCGGTTTTCCGGCTTCGCGCCAGCTGGGGGGAGATTTGGCGCGATGCGGCGTCGGGATAGCTCTCATTGCCTTACACGGCAAGCGCCGGGAACGTCTAAATCAAAAGAGATTTCATATTGCACTGCACCATCGGCAGCAACTCCTGCTCGAACCAGCCATGCCGTTTCAGCCAAGCATTGTTGCGCCACGAGGGGTGCGGCAGAGGTATATATTTTGGTGCAAACTCTCGCCACGCCGCCACCGTTGCAGTGACACTCCCCTTATAGGCGGCGCCCAATACATATTTCTGAGCATATCCGCCGATGAGGAAGGTCATTTCCACCTTCGCAAGGCTCTCATCCAACAGGCTTTGCCATAAGCTCGAACAGCGTGGCCTCGGCGGCTTATCACTCCCTTTGGAATCCAAACCAGGAAAACAAAAACCCATAGGCGTTATCGCCAAAATGTCCGGATTGTAGAAATCGGCGTCGGAAATATTCAGCCATTCGCGCAATCGATCACCGGACGGATCTGTGAATGGCCGACCGGAGGCATGCACTCGCTTGCCCGGTGCTTGCCCGACGATCCGAACCCGCGCCTTGCTGGCGGCTTGAATAACCGGGCGCGGCTCAGGGATTTCTCCCTCGCAAGCTCTGCAAGCTCGAATGTTCGATAATAGCGCAGTCAGCTCACTCATATTTTAAGCGAAATGCGATAGACACCTTTGAATTCCGTTGGGTCCACCGGCTTGCCCTTGCGCAGAATATCGACCTTGCCCGCCTGAGCGAGACGAGTGGCGCTTTGTTTCACCGAGCTCAATCGGCCACGCCAATTTTCGGCATCCAATGCCTGAGCCACTTCAGCAGGACTGATTGACTTGCCAGCGCCTCTCGCTTCTACAAGGGACAGGATGGCGGTATCGACTGTGTCATCATTCATAAACGTCTTCTAACCTGCGAAAGCCGATATGCGAAGAGATCACCGCCCTTATTGGATGCATGCCGCCTGGGAAGGGTTTGAAAACGCTTGGGGCCGCCATTTTCTAGCGCCGCATTTTGAGCGCTTGGGACCCGCTGCCAAATTAACACAACCGTGGCACATCGAAGCCTTTGGCCCCAACATCTCTATTGGCACAGCCCTGCATATTGTCGCCACCGCCGATCAAAACGTTCGGTTGACCGTCTGGTCCCCTGCCGAACAGAACGGCCAAATCACCATTGGCGACGCGGTTTTCATAGCGCCGGGCACCCGCATTCAAGCAACGAAATCCATCACCATCGGTCATGCCTGCCTTTTTGCGGCCAACTCAACGGTCACAGATAGCGACTGGCACGGCCTCTATAACCGCGTCGACCCCGCGCCAGAGGGGCGGCCTGTAACGCTCGGCGACAATGTATGGGTCGGTGATGGAGCATTCATCGGTAAAGGCGTAACCATAGGCGATAACGCGGTTATCGGTGCGCGGTCTGTCGTCACGAAGGATGTGTCTGCGTATGCTGTGGTTGCCGGCGCGCCCGCCAAAGTCATTAAAATGCTGGATGCAGACACGCCGATGCAAACCAGACTCGACCTCGTGGGAGAGAGTCGCAAGCTCTCGAATTTCATGGACAATTCCTACCGAAAAGCCCTAAAGGGCAATTCTACATTGGGCTGGCTTCGCTCGAAATTATTCCCTCGGCGGGGCGATTAGCTGAACAGGCTTTGTGGCAGAGTACCGATAACGGCCCCCGTCATGAGTGTTGCGAATGTACCAGAAATGAGCGCCTTGGGCGCAAGGCTCAGTATATCTTCTCGTCGGCTCGGCGCGATCGCCAGCATGCCGCCAATGAGAATGCCAACACTGGAAAAATTCGCGAATCCACAAACCGCATAGGCCATAATCAAATGAGACCGTGGTGACAACGCATCCCCTAATTCACCCAGTCTTTCATAGGCAATAATCTCGTTCAGTGCGGTTTTGAGCCCCATTACGGCACCAGCGTCCGTCGCTTCAGACCACGGCACCCCCGCCAACCAGACAATCGGAGCGAATGCCCAACCCAGTATCCGGTCGACCGTCAATGGCGCACCAGATACATCTGGAAAAGCGCCCAGCATCATGTTCGCCAGTGCCACGATCGCTATAAAAACGATCAACATTGCGATGATATTGATGAAAAGTTTCACGCCATCAGTGGTGCCTGTCGTCAGCGCGTCAATTGATGAGTGATAGATGGTGGTCGGGATTTTTTCGTCCGACCGATCTTCCTCACCGTCAGAATCTGCTGGGTGCATCAGACGCGCCAACAATACAGCTGCGGGAACTGAAATAAGAGATGCCGTCACGATATGTCCGGCGGCCCCGTCGATGACATCGCTTAACTGGCTGACATAAATCGCCATTACGGAACCTGCGACGGTTGAGAATCCAACGGTCATGATCAAGAAGAGATCACTGCGGCTGATCTGCGGCATGCGGGGCCGGATCAAAAGTGGAGATTCCGTCATACCCAGGAAAATATTGGCGGATGCCCCAAGGCTGGCAGCGCCCGAAAGCCCCAGCGTTTTGCGAAACGCAAAAGCAAATCCACGAACCACAAATTCCAGAATGCGCCAACGCCACAAAAGCGCAGAAAGTGCAGATAAAAAGATAACCATGGGCAAGGCCTGAAACGCAAAAATGAACGTGCGTCCGGCATTCGTTTCATCAATCAAAAACGGTGGAGCACCGCCTGACAAATAGCCGAAGACAAAATCTACACCTTCCATCGTGGCATTTTGCAGGGCCTGAACAACGCTCGTCAGCGATCCTAGAAATGCTCGCGTGGGGGCAAAGGAATAGAGCGCGATGGCGATAATAAATTGCAAAGCCAGCGCACCGGCAATGAGTTTTACGGGAACGTTCTTTTTCGGCCCCAACATCCAGCCAATCGCGATAAATGCGAACAGGCCGACAAAACTGCGCAACTGCAATCCCAGATCTTCCATGAATCCCCCGACTTGGATGTCGCAACCTATTCCCACTTTAATATGGCGAGCAATGCTTGCGTGCACGACTGATGGCGCTAGGTATGTCGTATGAGCATCTGGACCCCCTGCATCAAAGTCTGTTTCGTCGACCCCGATAGCGCGATGTGCGTTGGGTGTTTTCGGACACTTTCGGAATTGGCGCAGTGGACAAAACTATCTGATGCCGAGCGCGAAACTATTGGCGGCATATTACCAGAGCGCAAAAAGAAATATCTGGAAACTAAATCACCCACTCCATAACGCTCTATCCAGTAAAAAGGGCTTCCCGAAGCAGGCTGACAGCCGTGGCAATCAAGCCAAATGCGAATAGACGCCGCAGCAATTTTTCTGGCATGGAATGGGCCAGCTTGGCACCTATCGGTGCGACAAAAAACGCGGAAGCGGCAAGGATTAAAAAGCCCAGCCCATCGACATAACCCAGCGCCGTAGGCGTTCGCCCCGGCTCATTCCAACCCCAAATGATAAATCCCAGAGCTCCGGGCACGCCGATAGCCACGCCAAAACCCGCAGCCGTTGCAACGGCTTGACGAATGGACTTTCCGCAAAGCGTCATCAACGTGACGCCAAATACACCTCCACCGATACCCAGAAGGGACGAAAGTCCACCAATAAATGCCCCCAAACCCGCGCGCGATATTCCGCGCGGCATTTCCTCGGCCAATCGCCAATCCGGGCGACCAAAAAAGAATTGAGCAGATAGCAACAAAGCCACAACGCCGAACAGCCCTGTCAAACCTCGGCCGGGAATCGCATCAGCGACAAACCCACCAATGAGCGCACCCACCACAATCCACGGCGTCCAGGATTTCAAAACAGTGAAATCGACGGCCCCATGCTTCGCATGGGCCGTGACCGAGCGAAGAGATGTCGCGACAATGACGGCCAAAGATGTGCCAACAGCCATGTGCATGCGGGGGCCGTCATCATAGCCCAATGCGCCGAGCACAAAGTAGAAGGCAGGCACCATCACCACACCGCCACCAATGCCGAACATGCCGGCAATCAATCCGGCAAACAAACCCGTAGCGATAAGCGCAACCGCCAGTCCAAGCAGCTCCGCGCTCATGCCGACGTCAATTCGGGCTGTGTGGCTGCGAGTGCGACCATAACAACCTCAACACCGACGCCATCTTTTACGGCGGACTCTGACAGGATGCGTCTCCATTTGCGCGCCCCCGGTAGACCATGGAAAAGGCCCAGCATATGGCGTGTGATCGAGTGCAACCGGACACCTTTCGCAAGTTGGGCTTCTATATAAGGCAAATAGGCCATCACCGCTTGATCCGGTGACTTAACGCTATTGTCCTTATTGAATATTGAGTGATCCACACCTGCCAATTCCCACGGCATATGATAGGCGATACGACCCAGCATTATACCGTCCAGATTTCCTTGGGCAGCCAGCCCAGATTTCAATGATTCTACCCCCCCATTCAGAATGATTTCCATATCCGGGAATGTCGCTTTCGCGGCATGGACGATATCATAATCAAGCGGAGGAACGCTTCGGTTTTCCTTCGGGCTCAGGCCTTTTAACCATGCTTTTCTGGCATGAATAATGGCGGTTGAAATACCTCGCGACCGGACTTTTTCCAACAAGAGAGGAAGCGCATCAGCAGGTTCCTGATCGTCCACACCAATCCGGCACTTCAAAGTCACCGGCACGACCACGGCTTCGTCCATGGCTTGCAAGCAATCCGCGACCAATTCCGGTTCGCGCATCAAACAAGCGCCAAATTTCCCTGATTGAACCCGGTCTGACGGGCAGCCGACGTTGAGATTAATCTCGCAATACCCTAGGTCGGACCCGATTTTTGCCGCACGCGCCAACTCGTCTGGATCAGACCCACCAAGCTGAAGCGCAACCGGCTGTTCTTCTGGATCAAACCCGATCAGACGGTCCACATCACCACGCGTCACCGCAGCGCTGGTTGCCATTTCCGTATAGAGCAAGGCATGGCGTGTCAGGACGCGGTGAAACGCCCGGCAGTGGCGGTCCGTCCAGTCCATCATCGGGGCCACGCTAAAGCGGCGGTCGGGGTTAATCTTAGTCGTCATCGCCGCTGACATAGCGCGCGATTCAAAAATCAACAAACCGAACAGGTAGCTTAACGCTGTTCTAAGCCCACTTAGCTATTCTTTAGGCAATTGATCGGAGTACATTGCCATGGCCAAAGCAGTCTTTCACAAACACCAGCGTGTTTTTGTGCGCCCGGTTGGCACCTGGGCACTGATCGAGCAGGTCAAACCCCATTGGGTCAAAGGCATGGATGAGCCTGTTCGCATTTCCTACGATTGCGGCCTGGGTCGGGATTTTTCGACCACCGAGCTGGCGGAAGAGGAACGCGATGAGACCGAGGCCGGCAATTGGCGCCTGATGCGTGCCAAGAATAAGTGGCAGTCCGCCGATGAATGTGCCCATCATCCGTTTCCCGGCACATTCCCTATCGTCGTTACCGATGAGCAGGATTGGGGTGGGTGGCGAGTGCCAGGAGCGGAATATGATCGCGACCCCCAACTTATCGAATTTCAGTCCAGACTCATTACCGCAGCGCCGACATTGATGACGCTTGCCGAAAAACTTGCCGATCAGGCAGAAAAACCAGACGAACTACCCGATGATCTGCGGACTCTTATCGAAATCGCCCGCAATACGCTGAAGCGGATCAAGTCACGTCCATCGGATACGGTTAACGCAAAGTCACGCGCAGCTTAACGCCAGCCTAACCGTTTAGTGCTAATTGGAACCTTCATCGAATAACGGCTGGACAGATGGCTGCAGATCTGAACAAACTTTCCTTTCTGATTGTCGACGACAATGCCCACATGCTCAAAATCGTTCGCACATTGCTGAACGGGTTTGGCGTGCACAAGGTATATGAAGCCAGTTCCGGACAGGATGCGCTTGAAATTTTACGAAATGAAACCATCGACATAACCATCCTGGACTTCCAGATGGATGGCATGGATGGACTCGAGCTCATCAAATATATGCGCGATGAAGGCCGTATGGAAAATCCCTTCATGCCCATCGTCATGCTGTCAGCCTATGCGGAAAAAACGAGGGTCCTTGCCGCACGTGATGCCGGGGCCACAGAATTCTGCGCCAAACCGATAACGGCAACGGATCTATATCGCAAAATCGGTGCGGTCATTGATCGAGCACGACCCTTTGTTCGCACAAAGGTTTTCTTCGGCCCCGACCGCCGCCGTCATGACCCTGACAAGTACAAAGGCCAGGAACGGCGATCAGACGATCCGGCTCAGCCAAACGTCGGCTGATTAACCAATAATTTGCCGGTCGACAGCCTACCCATTGGGTCTCTAATCTGGGTGGAATGATTCGCCGCGATTCAGCCCCGCCCGCAAAGGCCAGCAAAATTCGTCCCGAGCGGCGGATGAAGACAGCATCGGCACAGTCCGGTTCGTTGTCCGGGGAAGTGCGCGGTGTCGTCTGGATCGTTCTTTCCGTCATTTTGTTTACAGCCATGTTCGGCGGCGTCATCGGCTTCAAGCTTTATCAGGAAAGCATCTCAGCGCGCTCTGACGCGCAGGAAAGCCATTCTCGTGAAGCGGCCTATCGCGCTGATGGGGGCACAGCGGTTTTGCGAGAATCCCTGACCGCGGTCAGCGTCGCCATCTCGGATGCCCAAACAATTCCAACAGGAAATTTCCGCGCAATTCTCGATCAAAGGCTGGAGCCGGTTCGAGCCATTAGCGCTGTTCGGGAAGCGATTTATCTCGCGCCTGGCGAAAGCATACCGGAAAACATTCAATTGATCGTCGGCGCAGCTTTGGCTTCGCCATCTGGCCTGACCTCAGTCATCTCCGGAGCAGACGGCGTGCCGGAAATAGCCGCGGCTATTCCAGTACGAACGCAGTCTGGAGAAGTGGGAGCTGTCCTGCTCCGAATTAGTCCCGCGGCCCTTCTACCCACCGCTGACCCATCCCATGTCGCGATACTCATTGGTGCAGACGGTCGCGCCCTTGCCATGCAGCCTCCCCGATCTGAAGGCTTGTTTGGCGAGCCGCTGGCTCGGCGTTTCGGACTTGATGACGGAACTATTCATCAAATCGCGCAAAGCGGCGAAGCGCTGTCAGATGTTCGTATTGGTGAACGCGAAATGGTTCTGGCCGCTGCGCCGCTTTCATTTGATGGTTTGGCGATTGCCGTAATCGGCACTTCGAATATCAACCAGGGCGCATGGACCCGAACGCGTATTCTCTACGGTCTGTTATTCGTCGCACCGGTTATTTTCGCTATTGGACTTTCAGCCGCGCTTTCGACTCAGATGAATAGCCTCAAATCGGCGAGGCTCGCATTGGGCGATAGCGAAAAGCGCTTTCGTCTCGCCATTGAGGGGGCACGTTGTGGGGTTTGGGATTGGGACCGCAAGCGCGACACGGTCTACCTGACAGATTCTTTTGCGCGCATCATCGGACGTGACGAAGCATTGATGTTGTCCGGTGCGGAGTTCCTATCGCTATTCAACCAGCGGGATCGTGAACGCATTGCGGCAGCAATCCGTGGCTCCAGCAAGGCGGGTGATATCGACATTGAAGCTCAAGCGAGTAGCCTGCCTGTCTGGTTCCATCTGCGCGGGCGTCCCTGGGGCGAGATGCATAACGGCATGACAGATCGACTTGTCGGCGTTGCCATCGACATCACGGAACGAAAAGGTGCGCAAGCACGTGTCGCTGCTGCCGAAAACCGTCTGCGCGCTGCCCTGGAATCCATGACAGAATCTTTCGTGCTTTGGGATCCACGTCGGCGCCTGGTGATGTGGAATCGCAAATTCCGGGACTTCTTCGACTTCACCGAAAACGGCTTGAAACCCGGAATGTCCTATGGCGATGTCGAGGCCGGCGCGGGACGGGCAATCCGATCTGTGCAAGGCGGAGCGAATTCCGGTCAAGTGTTCGAAATGGAATTGAAAGATGGTCGTTGGCTTCACTATTCAGAACGTGCGACCAGCGATGGCGGCCTCGTCAGCGTTGGGGCCGACATCACGGATCTGAAAAACCAGGAACGAGCCCTCAAGGATTCCGAACAACGCCTTCGCAACACTGTCGAGGATGTCCGCAAAAACCAGCAACGCATTGCCGAGCTTGCCAACAAGTATGAGCAAGAAAAAATTCGGGCCGAGGAAGCAAACCGTTCCAAGAGTGAATTCCTCGCCAATATGAGCCACGAACTCCGCACACCGCTCAACGCGGTCAATGGTTTTTCCGAAATCATGTTGCGAGAAATGTTCGGCCCCTTGGGCGATAATCGCTATGTGGACTACGTCAAGGACATCCATACATCGGGGCAACACTTGCTGTCGTTGATCAACGATATTCTGGATATGTCTAAAATCGAAGCCGGCAAGATGCAGCTCCAGAAAGAACCGATCAATCTGGCAGATATCGTCGAGCAAAGTGCGCGTCTCGTGAAAGCTCGTGCGGATGAAAAGACCATTCGAATGATCACAGAGCTCGATGACAGCCTCCCTGACATGACAGCAGACCCACGCGCTTTCAAACAGGTCATTTTGAACCTGTTATCGAATGCTGTGAAATTCACGCCAGAAGAAGGTCGCGTAACCGTCCGTAGTTTCGAATATGAAGGCCGCTTAGCCCTTCAAGTCTCTGACACCGGCATCGGTATCCCGAAAGAGGACCTGCCGCGGCTTGGTCGCCCATTCGAACAGATCGAAAGCCAGCATTCCAAAAGCCATCAGGGTACCGGATTGGGATTGGCTCTGTCGAAATCATTGATTGAGATGCATGGTGGAGAGATGAGGATCGAAAGCGAGCTCGGCGAAGGCACGACCGTGACGATCATTGTTCCATTCGATGGAGGCGAGTCCATCGACATCGCCGACACGCCCGCCGATGGACAGGAATACACAATGACAGAAACAAACGCGGCCTGATCAGAACCGCTCTCTGGGCGGTGGGCCGCGCCGGCCCTCACCTCTTCCGCGAGGCCCCGGAGGAGGTCCACGTCGACCGGCCTCCATAGCACGCAACCGCTCATCGGCGGGTAAATCGGCGATAACATCCAAAACGATGGCCTCAAAAGCGCTTTCAATGGCGAAGCGCCGCTCGCGCAATTCATTGAGCGCATCGGCGGCGGCTATCGGATCATAAGGTGACGCTTCCATGGCGCGCGCTGCCGCCCATTGAGCATCACGAACATCCTCCATGAGACCGCGAATAATGTCGCGTTCGGCGTCGAATCGCACGCGCGCAATTTCGCGCTGCTCTTCCGGTAAGTTGCGCATGAAGGCACGAATATTAAAACCGCGTCCACCTTGTCGCCCGTCACCCTGCCGAGGTGGAGGAGGTCGAAAATCATCCTGCGGCAAAACATTTTCAAGACGAGGTGCACCGACGAATTGATGCAGCACCAGCCCAGTCATGACTCCATTCGCAATGAGTGAAATCAGTAAAGCAATGATCCATGGAAGCGCCCGTGTCATGCGTCACTCCATTCCCATGCTGACCAGTCTTCCATGAGGCCGTCAAAGGCATCGGCATATTCCAAAGAGTCCGTTTGATCGACTGGAACTGGAACCAGTGTACCGCCCGCAAATCCACCCATCAGCCCTATAACCAAAGCGGCTGCCGCCGCAACAGCAGGACGACGCCAATCGGCATCAAAGGCAGGCTTGGGGAATGATCGCATGATACGGATTGCAAGAAGGTCACTGGGCGCATCGGCAATAATCGGCTCTATCAGTTGATCCAACTTCCTTGCTTCTAAAAGCAATACTTCGCCCATCGGTTCTTGCGAACAAAACACTTCGGCATCTGCCCGCTCTGCATCCGGCCAGCGAGTGAGGTCACCACCCCAAGCAGCTGCCAGGTCTTTAAAGCGCTCGATGTCCATCACATCACCTCCGGCGTTGATCCTGTCTGAAGCGACAGGCTGGACATTAATTCATCTCGTTGGGGCATCAGTATTGCCTTCAATTTCCTTCGTCCGCGGGACAAGAGAGACTCAAGCGCATCCACGCTGATCTCCAATTTTTCTGCTGCCTCGATATTGCTGAAATCCTGAAAATGGCAGAGTTCCAGAGCCAGTCTTTGTCTATCGGGCAGAGCTGCAATGGCCTCGGCAACTCGGCCACCGGCTTCGCTGGCAACCAGAAGATTATCGGCAGCAACCGCTCCGTCTTTCATCTCTGGCGGCGTCTCCATCGCGGCTTCGCGTTTTTTGCGAAGTCGATCGAGGCAGAGATTCGTCGCAATCCGACACATCCAGCTTTCCAGCTTCGCCATTCCCGGCTGCCAACTTCCGGCTGCTTTCCAGGCGCGAATGAAAGTGTCCTGTGCCAAATCTTCTGCCTCTACCGGGTCACGTAGCATTCTGCGGCCAATGGCCAGTACAGGAGCTAGTGACCTATCCATCAGTTCCCGACCGGCATCCTTGTCTCCCGAAGCGATGCGACGCATCAGCGCCGCATCAGCCTCGAAATCAGCCGGGCGTGCACCAGTAGAAGGACTATAAGGCATACTTGATCAGCAACCTTTCACCCCCACCATGCGAAGCCCCCCTAAAGCTAGTCGCGCCACCAAAAACGGCGATTCTCTCTGCGATTGCTGGCGGCCTCTACTGCGTCATCCAGCTCATCTGGCGAGATGATGCTATCATCATTGGCGTCGAGACGTTCAAAAATACGTTCTTCGCCGCCCATGAATTCGTCACGTGAAATCTGACCATCGTTATTGGCATCACGGTTTTCTTGCCGCCGCCCCTGTCGCCCACGGCGTTGACGGTTTTGGCCGTCCTCACCTTCAGCTTCATGGATCGCCGCCAAACGCTGGTGCATCGGCGAACGGTCCGCGCTTGTCAGCACACCATCGCCGTCTCGGTCCATCCAGTTGAACATTTCATCTTGTAGCGCCTGGACTTCCGCACGCGTAATATTGTTGTCACCGTTTGCATCAGAAGCACGCAGCAACATCATGACCTGTCTTGGGCCATGATCACCGCGACCACCGTGCTCTCCACGACCACCTGAGCCTCGATGCTGAGCATCTGCTGCTGCAGCAAAAACAAGTGTGCCGGCCAGACCGGCAAGAATGAGGGAGGATTTCATTTCAGTCTCCAAATTATGATCTCGCACTCCATTCAACGAAACGGGCGCGTTGATCCGTCGCTTCGATCTGCAATTTTCCAAGACAAGATTCGAAAATCTCTCGAACGATCCCGGCGCGCCTTTCAACAAATTGCCCCAGCGCCAGAATATCCTTTTGCTTGGCAACATCTGAAAGCCTTTGAGCAAAGGCCCGGGAAGCCGAATTGGGATCAAATCCACTACCGTGTGCGGTCCGGATGATTTGGGAGAGATCAAGCCACAGACGCATGGTCTGACCCAGCTCCCGTGCCTCGTCCTTTGTCAACATGCCCGCATTTTCCAATGACGATAATTGTGCTGCTGTATTGGCACAGCGTTGATACTGTCCATTTTGTGCCAACAATAACTGCCCTGTTTGCGCTATAAATTCGACATCGAGAATTCCGCCGGCCCGGTGTTTCACATCCCAAGCGCCTTTTGCTGGGCGTTCTCGCTCCAGGCGCCGCCTCATATCCAGTACATCCTCAACGATCTGACCGGGATTAGCGTTCAGGGTTAGCGCCGCTTCAATATCTCCCACTATCCGGGCACCCAGCTCGGTTGGGCCAGTTATCACCCGCGCACGCGTCAGCGCCATGCGTTCCCATGTCCACGCATTCTCTCGATAGTAATCGCCAAAACTCGACAGGCGCACGGCGACTGGCCCGGCCTTCCCAGATGGCCTCAACTGCATGTCAGTCTCATACATGCTGCCCTCCTCCGTCGGCGAGGATAGCGCGCTCACCAGACGCTGCGTCAGTCGGGTGAAATAGGCAGGTGCGTCACCTTCCCGCCCTTCCGAAGGTGCATAGATCAGCATGATGTCGAGATCGGAATCCGCTGCGAGTTCATGGCTGCCAAGTTTTCCAAGTCCCAAAATCGAAAACTCTCCCGGCGGAACTCCGTATCGTTCTTTGACCTGCTTCAACGCCACTTGAGCCATGGCATTGATCGCAATATCAGCCAACTGCCCAAAGGCGACACCGGCCGATTCTGCATCGGCCCGGCCTACAAGCAATTGAGATCCGATACGAAAACGTTCTTCCCGCACAAGGCGTCGACCGCGATTCATCGCGTCTTCCGCATCCATCGCTTCTGACATCTGAAATGCCATGCGATCCAATTGGTCGTCCGGGTCATCATCGCGAAGTGACCTCGAAAAACGGGAATCCAACATCACATCCATCACGGCGGGGCGCTGAGCCAGCGTCGTTGCCATTCGCGGAGCCAATCCGATAATCGCAACAAGCTCTCGCGCCAAGGCAGGCTCATTTTCAAGCATAGACAGGGGTTGAACGCCCATGGGCAGCCCCTCGATGAAAGCCGCAAAACGGGTGAAGGCCGAATCCGGTTCACTTGTCTCCGACATCGCCCGCAACAGGCGGGGTGCAATGCGGGTTAGAACCTGCCGTGCTCGGATAGTTCTCAAAGCACGTGGCTTTCCAGCCAGCCAGGAATTCATCCGCGCCCACGCTGTCTCAGGAAACTGAAAGCCAAGACAGGAAAGCGTTTGCAGAGTTTCCGCTGTGGGTTCAACGCCGGTAAAAACAAGACTTCCCGCTTCATCTGCCAGACTATCTTCTTGCGAAAACTGTCGAGAAAAAGCGGCGTGCACGCTTTGTAAAGTTTCAACGATCTTGGTGTCCAGCTCCTCAACCGACGAGAAACCGGAGAGCGCCGCGATGGCTGCCCGGCTAATATCATCCACCGGCAGAGTTTGTGTCTGCTCATCAGCAATCATCTGAATACGATGCTCAACGCATCGCAAAAATCGATAACTCTCTAGAAGCGTGGCAGCGCTGTCGGCATCTATAATATCGACGTCCGCCAACGCGTTCAGCGCTCTGTATGGCGAAGTCACCCGCAATGACGGCATGCGACCGCCCATCACCAATTGTGGAACCTGGGCATAAAATTCAATCTCGCGAATACCGCCTCGGCCAAGCTTCAGGTCATGCCCGCCCGGACGAATTTTCGCGCGATCACCCACCGCTTGAATTTGCCGTGCGAGTGAGTGGATATCCTCAACAGCTGCATAATCCAGCGTTCGTCGCCAGATAAAGGGGCGCAAATCGCTCAGGAAGGTTGAGGCCGCCGCTATGTCTCCCGCGCAAGCGCGAGCCTTTATATAGGCAGCCCTCTCCCAATTTTGCCCCAGCGATTCATAGTAATTCATTGCGGCGGTTACCGACATGATGGGCGGCGTCGCGGATGGGTCTGGCCGTAGCCGTAGATCCACACGAAATACGTAGCCGTCGGATGTGTTGTTTTCCAACAAACGCACGAGTGATTTGATCAGCCTCGGCAGAAGTTTTCCGGGTTCGCGTGCAATTGGGCCCGTCAATAAATCCGGGTCA
>Ga0316204_10002380_pt1 | contig 42996 bp, 40 predicted proteins | sample 6monrhotite_MG_2_FD_205661 | JGI IMG/M metagenome (GOLD analysis project Ga0316204, IMG submission 205661) | Microbial mat bacterial communities from mineral coupon in-situ incubated in ocean water Damariscotta River, Maine, United States -... | ecosystem: Environmental > Aquatic > Marine >... | reverse complement strand
TAACACAGTTTTATCGCCTCTCTTCGTGCCTTCGTGGTGAGGCTATTCCATGCTGTCGCCCTTACAGACTGGTTTCACCACGATATTGCAGTGCTTCTGCAATATGAGGGGCAGTGACTGCTTCTGAACGATTTAGATCGGCAATGGTTCGGGCCACCTTGAGAATGCGGTGATAACTTCTGGCCGACAGGGAAAAGCTGCTCATAGCCTGATCAAGAAGTCTGGCACCTGCCTCATCCGGTTTTGCACAGGATTCGATCTCTCTGGTATTCATGCGGGCATTTACTCGCCCATGTCCGAGTCGTTTGTATTGAATGGTTCTGGCTTGTTCAACCCGTTTCACAATGACTGCAGAAGATTCTCCGGCTTGCATGTGAATCAACTCTTGTCGTTCAACAGGTGGTACATGAATGCGCAGATCAAAACGATCCAGCAGAGGCCCGGATATACGACCGACATAACGTCGAACCTGAGATGGTGAGCATTGGCAGGCTTTGCTTGGATGACCCAGATAACCGCAAGGGCAGGGGTTCATGGCTGCAATTAACTGGAACCGTGCAGGGTACTCAACAGTGTCGGCAGCCCTTGCGATGCAGACCTGCCCGTCCTCTAGTGGCTGCCTCAGTGTTTCCAGTACGATGCGTTTATATTCGGGTAGTTCATCGAGAAAAAGTATGCCGAAGTCGGCTTTGGATATCTCTCCGGGTCTGGGATTGCTGCCACCGCCAATAATCGCGATATCGGAGGCAGTGTGGTGCGGCCTTCTGATTGGGGGTTGCCTGCTCATTGCAGCCCGTGTGTGGTCACCGGATACGCTATAAATACGGGTTACTTCCAATGCCTGTTCCATCGTTAGTGGAGGCAGAATGCCGGGTAATCTGTGGGCAAGCATACTTTTACCCACACCTGGGCTACCACTCATCAGCAGGTGGTGCCCTCCACTTGCAGCAATCTCCAGTGCTCTTCTAGCCTGTTGCTGGCCACGCACATCGGACATGTCCGGCATATTTTCGGGAGGGGTTTCAGCTCTTCCCGGGTCAAATCGGGGAGTCTGGATTGGAGTGGATCCTTTCAGGTGTTCTACAACATTGAGCAGTGTAGCCGCCGGAAGGAAGTCAATGCCATCTACAGCTACAATTTCGTTGATGTTTTCTTTGGGAAGCAAGACCGAACTGAATCCATGTGAGCGGGCATAGAGAACCAGTGGGAGCACCCCGTTAACCGGATTTAAGCGCCCATCCAGTGCCAACTCTCCAATCATGAAAGGCAGCAGGAGTTGATTCTGAACTACTGCCGGAGAACCGCTTAAAACCAACTGTTTATTGGATTGCCGATCGAGTTGTAATTGACCCGATGCAATGAGCAGTCCTATGGCAATAGGAAGATCAAAGTAGGAGCCATCTTTGCGAATATCTGCGGGGGATAGGTTGACCGTGATATGGCGCAGAGGGAACTCAAACCCTGAATTGATCACCGCTGAACGCACCCGATCACGCGCCTCGCGTACGGCAGCTTCAGGAAGTCCGACCATACTCCAACAGGGTATCCCTCTGGTCAGGTCTACCTCTACTTCAACAGCTGTAGCATCCAGCCCGCGAAGTGATGCGCTAGATAATCGGGCAAGCATATGTTGATTGTAGCCTATTACAGAAAATATTGCCTTTATCGAGAAGGATTTAGTATTAAATACCTGTAGTCATTTAGTTCTTTTTGTATGCACCTAGAAACATTGTTACGTTTCTATTTAGCAATTGATTGTCTTCTGCTTCTGTTGGTTTATGCATGCCAAGCATGACTCGGATGTCTGCCCCGCCTAGAAACAGTGAAAGAAATTGATCTGCTGCTACTTCCGGCGAGCTTATGATTAAGCTTCCTTCAGAGCTTGCCATTCGAAGGTAGTCTGCTACCTGTTGCGTAATTTTTTCAGGACCTTGGCGATAGAACACCTTGCATGCTTCAGGATGTTGACCCGCTGCTGCGTACATTAGACGGAATGATCCAACTACGTTATCTGAGCGTTTTAGTTTCAAAAAAACTTTTCCGATGGTTGAAAGTGCTATTTCAGGGGAGAGTGGATCTAGATCTTCTGGAGGAATTGATTCTAAAGCTCCGTCAGTGATTTCTCCTACGACAGCTTCAAATAATGCTTCCTTGCTTGGGAAATAATTGTAAATAGTCATCTTCGAGACGTCGGATGCCTTCGCTATAGTATCCATGCTTGCGCGTTCAAAGCCATATTCCAGAAATTGCTTTGTAGCAGCTGTTAACAGCCGTTTCATGCGATCTGGGTCACGAGGCCTGCCGCGACGCGGGGAATTTATATTCATATACTTGACCGTCCAGTAAATGTATGCACTATGTTTTTTTATACTCAACAGTATAGCAATAGAGGATGGTATGAGGAAACATAAAATTGATCTGAATATTCAAAAATGCGTCATTAACGTTACGGTTGTGATGTTAGTAGGGCTAAGTTTTGTTGCTTGTAGTGAACAGAAAACTCATATGCCTACGAGGATCCACTCGGTCTTAGTGACCACAGTGAAAAATACTTCTATTAATTATGACCGAGCATTCACTGGAACCATAAGACCAAGATATGAATCTCAAGTTGGATTTCGTACAGATGGTAAGATCATTATGAGATTGGTTGATGTGGGGCAGGTTGTTATGGCTGGACAGCTCCTTGCTCGTATTGATAAGGAAGATTATGAACTTGCTGTACGCGTAGCAGAGAATATGTTGCAGGCAGCGAGAGTTGATGCAGAACAGTCAGCTTCAGATGAGTCACGCTACTTCTTGCTACTGAGCAATCATGCTATATCAACAGTAGAATATGAACGACAGAAGGCACGGGCTGATATCGCAGCTGCGCGTCTATCTCAGGCATTGAATCAGTTAGATTTGGCTAGAAATAAAAATAAATATACGAGCCTGGTAGCAGAATTTGGAGGTTTAGTCACTTCAGTACGGTTTGAGCCGGGGCAGATGGTAAATGCAGGGGAGGCAATATTATCTATTGCTAAACAGACAGATATGGAAGTGGTGGTGAATCTGCCGAATGAGATGGCGGGGCAAATAAATACGTTTATTGCTTCAGCAGCTATTTGGAATAAACCTAATCTTATGATTCCTTTGGAACTGCGAGAGCTATCTCCTGAAGCTGATGAGAAAACTCATATGTATCGAGCACGATTTAGCTTACTTAAGCCGAGAGCTGAAGTATTGCAGTTTCTTCGTCTTGGTATGGTGATCACTCTTCAACTATCAGCAAAAAATAGGGGCCAAGGTGCAGTTATACCAGCCTCTGCGATTCTAAATGTAGATGATCAGGCTTTCGTATGGATGGTTAATGATAGTGGGCGATATTTAGAACGCCGCCCTGTTGATGTTCTTCGATATAGCAGTGATGCAGTTCTGGTACGGGGGCTGAGTGATGGCATAAAGGTCGTATCTGCCGGTGTTCAGAAGTTAACCCCGAATATGGAAGTGGTTGCAGTTGAACGCAGTGCAATTGGACTCGATGTAAGCATATCTCCTGCTTCCCAAATTAGTCCAAATTTCGGTGTGGATAGTGAAACACATTAACCTCTCTGAGTGGGCAATTACGCATCGTGAAATGGTTCTGTTTTTAATGTTGGCAATTATATGTTTGGGCATATTTTCATACTCTCAACTGGGACGATCAGAAGATCCCGCATTTAATGTGCCAATTATGACTTCTGTTGTAATTTGGCCCGGGGCTGCAGCAGAGGAAATTCAAGACCAGGTGTTACATCGCATAGAATCCAAGCTTCGAGAGCTTGGTGGGTTTGAATATGTACGCTCCTTTTCACGCCAGGGTTATGGTGTGGTATCGCTTCGTATGAAAGGACGTATGGAGGATCAAGAGCTTCAGAATGCCTGGTATCAAGCGCGGAAAAAAATAACTGATATCAGGCACCAGTTTCCTTCAGGTGTGCTTGGTCCTTATTACAATGATGAGTTCAATGATGTCTATATGTCTCTATATGCATTAAGAGGGGAGGGAGTAACCCCTGCAGAGCTTCAGGAATATGCAGAAAAGATTAAAGGCACTCTTCAAGGAATCTCTACCCTTAGTAAGGTTGATATTCTTGGCAAACAATCCGAGAAGATTTTTGTCGAAGTTTCAACGAGAAGATTGGCTGAATCTGGTATCTATCCACAGTTACTGATTAATACATTGGCCAGGCAAAACATGCTAAATCCATCGGGCTCAGTTGAAACTGAATTTGATCGAGTATTCGCTCGAGTAGATGGTGCGCTTCATAATGTTGAAGATGTGAAAAGTGTCAGTATAGAGGTAGATGGTCAGCTGGTTCGATTATCTGATATTGCGACCGTTTATTCAGGATATGAAGATCCACCAGGCTACGCTATACGACACAATGGCCATCCTGTTCTGGGCATTGGACTTACTATGGTAAGGGATGCCAATATCCTAAATGTTGGTTCTGAAATTGAGAAGCGCGTGAATGCTATTAAGGCAGACCTTCCGATAGGTATATCGCTTGAGAGCTATGCAGATCAAGCTAAAGTAGTTGAAGAGTCCATTTGGGAATTTGAGAAGTCATTTATCGAGGCACTTGGGATTGTTCTGGTCGTATCTTTTCTGTCATTAGGGCTTAGAGCCGGATCGGTAGTAGCAGTTTCTGTTCCACTGGTTTTGTGTATCGTATTAACGGTGATGTATGTAGCAGGCTGGAATCTTGACCGAATTTCACTTGGTTCGCTGATCATAGCGCTAGGTCTTTTAGTTGATGATGCGATCATTGCAGTAGAAATGATGGTGGTCAAGATGGAGCAGGGGTGGGATCGCATGGCAGCTGCAACTTACGCCTATCAATCTACAGCATTCCCCATGCTTGCTGGAACGATGGTCACTGCTGCAGGATTTATGCCTGTAGGGTTTGCAGATTCAATTGCTGGTGCATATGCGGGAGGTATTTTCTGGGTCGTTGGAGTGGCACTGATTGCTTCTTGGGTTGTTGCTGTTGTTTTCACCCCTTATATCGGTGTGAATATATTACCTGCTGTTATGTTACAGGGACAAAATCACACGGATCCATATGACGGGGTGGTATATTATTATTTACGCCGTTTGGTTAAATGGTGTGTTCAATTCCGATGGAAAGTGTTGTTGGCCACTGCTGGTCTGTTATTCACAGCTGTTGCTGGAATGACGATTGTTCAACAACAGTTCTTTCCTACTGCTTCACGTCTGGAGCTATTAGTCGAATTACGGATGAAGGAAGGTGCTTCATTTAAAGCTACTTTGGCTCAGGTCAGGGACTTCGAAACAATACTGACTGAGGATGCAGGCATTGATTTCTTTACGGCTTATATCGGTGCTGGTTCACCACGTTTTTATCTCTCGATGGAACCTGAGTTACCAAGTCCGGGATTTGCTCAGTTTGTTATTATGACAGATAGTATTGAGAGTAGAGAAGAGGTTCGAAAAAGGTTACTTGAGCTTTTTGCCAAGGATGAGACGTTTCCTGAAGTTCGGGGCCGTGTATCTCGTCTGGAGTTTGGCCCTCCTGTCGGTTTTCCAGTTCAGTTTCGAATCATTGGTCCTGATTCAAATACTGTTAGGGCAATAGCCTATCGTGTTCGAGATGTAGTCCAGGAAAGCCCGTTGGTGCGCGACACACAGTTAAATTGGGACGAACAGGTTCGTTCATTACGAGTGAAAGTCGATCATGAGAAGGCCCGCTTACTCGGCCTATCAAGTGATGATATTACTGCTACTTTACATACTGTGCTCACCGGTGTTTCTGCGACTAAAGTTCGTCGTGAAAATGAGTTGATTGACGTCATCGTGCGAGGTGATACGAATGAGCGAAATAGATTTGATCATATCGAGGATATTAATCTGTTTTCTCGCACTGGGGCTGTAGTTCCGCTCTCTGAGGTCGCGATTGTTGAGTCTGTATTCGAGGATCCTGTGCTATGGCGATGGAATCGGAATATGTCGATCACAGTGCGTAGTGATTTGGAGGATGGAATTCAAGGGCCATATGCGACAGAAGAGATTTGGCCTTCGCTATATTCAGTTTTAGAAGATCTTCCGGCTGGTTACCGAATTGAAAAGGGAGGAGCTATTGAAGAGAGCCTTAAGGCTAATCAGGCGTTGTTAGCAATTTTTCCTGTAATGTTCCTGGTTATGCTCTTTTTCTTAATGATGCAACTGCAGAGCTTTTCCAGAGTATTCATGGTTTTTATGACCGCACCATTGGGCATCATTGGAGTGGTTCCAGCATTACTAATATTCAATGCCCCCTTTGGTTTTGTTGCATTACTAGGTGTGATTGCACTTGGAGGTATGATCATGCGAAATTCAGTGATTTTAGTTGACCAAATTGAACATGATATCAGTGCCGGGTCAGAACCCTGGCAAGCCATTGTTGATGCGACAGTCAGGCGTAGCAGACCAGTCCTGTTGACTGCTGCGGCAGCTATTCTTGCCATGATTCCTCTCTCCTACAGTATGTTTTGGGGACCGATGGCAATTTCAATTATGGGTGGATTGATCGTAGGCACTGCATTAATTATTGGGTTTGTTCCTGCACTATATGCTGCTTGGTTTAAGGTTCGTGTTCTTTAATAAGGCAGGAGTGCAGAGATAAGTATTGAAACTTATATTACTCTAAGGCGAAGTGTGGAAGCAAAGCGTTGGGTCAGTTGATCTATTTATAAAGATCGAATGCCCGGCATAAATACCGGGCAATGAACTATTGCGTGAGTTCTTTGAGACGGGCTTCCAGTTCATTTACTCTGGCATCGAGTGTGACAAGTTCCTGGCGTGCTTTGGCAAGCAAGGCTTCCTGAACCTGCATGCGCTCATGGGTGACCACATCAAACTGATCGAGCGCGCCTTCAACAACACTTTTGACCTGGGCTTCAGCACCCTGTTTCAGGCCGCCGAGCAGGCGAAGTCCGCCTGCAATTTTTTCTGAGATGTCATCCAGAGCCTGTTGGTTATTGTTGTCCATGTTATTTCTCCACTTCACTTGAAATTGCTTTACGTTTGCTTTTGTCTTTATCGTTAATCAGCGAACCTTTCAAAAAGGCTATCTTTCCTGAAGGCATCTTGATCCGTAGCCAACCAGTGGTTCCGCTTTTTTTCACATCAAGACGGGCACCGGGCTTGAACCATCCGACTTTTGTAGATTTTACTGAAGCTTTGGCTCTAAGGTTATTGTACTTGCGGGTGCTGAAACGAACCCGTTTCGGCATCTGTTGTAGCTTGCTTTCGATGACCTTGGTGATGGCTTGTTCTACCGATTCTTCGCGAGTCGTGCCGCGTACTTTGACATATACAGTGGTGAGTTCAGCCGTCTGTTTTCGCAGGGTGATTTCACCATCCAGGCGTTCATTACCAAAGCCGATGCCATAACCACCATCTTTTTGGATTTCAACCACATCAACATCAAGTTTCATCTTCCACAATGTTTGTTGAATTGCGGCAAGCGTTCTACCCATGCTGTCAGGGAAACTTTTTTCATCACCTGAAAATTGATTGGCGGTTACTTCAAACAGTGCCGCAGGAATTGCTGTTAGCGCAGTTACCGCAGTACAACCGCTTAGTAACAGCGCTACAGAGAGAGTGATGATATAGCGGCGTAGCATGTTTAACCGCCCCATTTCTTGGTCTCTGGATTAGGCAGGTCGAGATGATCAAGCACACGATCAACAACGAAATCAATAAGCTCATCAATGGAGGTCGGGTTATGATAAAAACCGGGCATAGCGGGAATAATATGGCTACCCATGTGTGACAGCTTTAACATGTTTTCAAGGTGGATTGATGATAAGGGTGTTTCCCGTGGCACGATGATCAGCTGGCGTTTCTCCTTAAGTATCACATCAGCAGAGCGTTCAATCAGGTTATCTGACATACCTCCTGCAATACGGGCCAATGTACCCATGGAGCAGGGGATGATGACCATTTTCCTGATACCTGCTGAACCGGAAGCCGCAGGTGAAAACCAGTCTTTGAGTGCATAGGCATGTATCAATTTAGCAGAAATATTCAGATGTTTGCTGAGCAGGGATACTCTTTGATCAGCCTCTTGGGGCAGGCTTAAACCTGTTTCCTGTTTAAGAACCACCTCTGCAGCATTGGAGAATAGCAGGTGTTGCTTTACTCCAGCTTCGGCAAGGCGCTTGATCAGTCGCAAGCCATATGCAGCACCCGATGCACCTGTGATGGCGACGATGATGGATCCATTATCAGTACTTGGCATGCGGCTATCTTTTCCTCCCTGAAGGGTTTGTTACGTCACTACACTGTGGCACGATGAACCTGAAGCCAGCCTGCTGAATATGATACGGATTGCAACTCTGTCACCCGAATCAGAGAGGTGAAAGCCGGGAAGCGCTAACCTTCTTCGGATGGGCCTCCATTACATCGAGAAGCTTTCACCGAGGTAGAGGCGGCGGGCATCAGGGTGGGCAATGATCTCATCGGAGGTACCCTGTACAATGATTTTTCCGGCACTCATCAAATAGGCGCGATCACAAATGGAAAGGGTATCGCGAACATTATGGTCGGTAATCAATATGCCGATCCCTTTGGCTTTTAATTCAGCGATGATGGCCTGGATATCCTCAACAGCAATCGGATCAACGCCTGCAAATGGTTCATCAAGCAACAGAAAGCGCGGCTTGGTAACAAGGGCGCGGGCAATCTCTGTACGCCTGCGCTGCCCACCGGAGAGGGTGTAGGCTTTCTGATGTTGTACCCCTTCAATGCCCAGTTCGATCAGCAGTGCCTCCATCTCTTCTTCGATCTGAATATCAGGAATATCCAGGGTTTCAAAGATAGCGAGCAGATTTTCACGTACGGTGAGTTTGCGGAAGATGCTTGCTTCCTGAGGCAGGTAACCGATACCGCTACGTGCGCGCAGGTGCATAGCCTGTTTGGTGATATCGATATCATCGAGAGCTACACTACCGGTATCGGACGGGACCAGACCACAGACCATATAAAAACTGGTGGTCTTTCCTGCGCCATTCGGCCCGAGCAGGCCAATGCATTCACCTGAATAGACATCGAGATCGACACCTGTGACGACCTGTGTTGAGCTGTATGACTTGCAGAGACCTCTGGCTGAGAGGTGGTGATTACTGCTCACTTTTTTTCTCCGCCGGGAAGAACCTTTGTACTGTTATCATCAGATTCGATGACCATCCGCGTTCGACCTCCTGTCTTGGGTTGAACGATGGTTTTTTCCTGATCGATAAAGTGAATAATGGTTTCACCCTGAACGCGGCTTCCCTGCTGTTGCAGAATAGCATTGCCGATCAGTGTGAGTTTACCCTTCGTCTGATTGAGCAGGGCTTTATCTGAAGAACCGGTTATCTCTCCCTGCTTCAGTTTGATGTTACCAAAGGCCTCAGCCCGGTCGAGCTGGTTGTTTTTATAGTAGGCAATCAGTTTATCGCACTGCAGATCAAATGCATCGCGTTTGAGATGCACATTGTGGATGAATACAGCCTGGTTTGTTTTATGGAAAAAGGTCATTTTCCCGGACTCGATTTCTATGGATCCGGCCCATGCCTGAGTGGCACAGAAACATAGTAGGCATGCCATAAGGGTTCTCATCACGCTATTCTCCATTCCATTGCGGGTTTTTATCTTCTATCCAGATACCATCATCGACGTTGATCTCTTCACTGCCACGATGCAAGCGCATATTTTTCCCTTTGGCCGTGATACTTCCACCCTTGATGATAAACTTGTCAGGAACATGAAGCACATCAGTAGCACTGATATAGGTCAACTCAGAGCTCGTTAGTAGCCACTCTTTATAATCAACCCTGACCTGTTCCTGGAAGCGAACATTGCGTTTGACCGGATCAAACCATGCCTGTTTGCTATTAATCGTGACTTCCTGTCCAGACTGGGTAAACAGGATAAGGGTAGGTGTATCCAGATTCATCTGGCCATCAAGTTGTTGATTGGCTTCCAGCGCCCTTAACTGCCAAATGATATCGCCATCTTTACGTTCAACAATGACCGGGCTCTCAACCCGGGTTTGCGGCTTTTCAGTGTCTGTAGATGCAGTCTGGAGGTCCTGTGGAGTATCCAGCCACATCAATAAGACAGCGATAACAATACTGCCAACAGAAACCAGCAGACTTGCCCATTTCAGCCATGGCCATGCAGATGCAGACATCGTTCTGACTATATGCTCCAGCCGCAATCGGAGGGGGAGATCTGATAACGATCCATGACATCCGACCAGGCATCTTTGGCAATAAGCAGACCTTCGGCAGCCTGCCTGATGGCACCGCGCCCGCCCGGACAGTCTGAAATCCAGTCGACATGATTAAGTACGGCAGGGCATGCATCAGCAGGTGCCAGACTTAATCCGCAACGATACATCGGAGGCAGATCAATAATGTCATCACCCATCATGGCGCAATGATTTGCAGATATACCTGATGTTATTTCAAGTTTTGCCAGAGCTTCAGCCTTGTTCAGGCTTTTCTGAATGACATAATCGATGCCGAGGTCTTTGGCGCGAGCTTCGACAACAGGGGAGCCTCGTCCGGTGATGATCGCGATTTTGATGCCTATACGCTGTATCAGTTTGATGCCATGACCATCGCGAACATTGAATGCTTTAAGCTCATCGCCATTTTTGTCCATAATAATGGAACCATCGGTCATCACGCCGTCCACATCGAGAATAAGCATGTCGATATCGCGCGCTTTTTCAAAAGGGAAGTTAAACCCGTGGTGAATACTCATCCCAAACCTCCCTGCAGAATATCATGCATATGTACGATGCCTTGCAGTTTTTCATGATTGCTGTCGAGTACGAACAGCACCATAATTTTATGTTCTTCCATGATTCGCAGTGCTTCAGTGGCAAGCAGGCTGGCATCAATAGTCATTGGATTGCGATGCATTAACTCATGTACCGGCGCATCCAGTTCCATATGACCGGACTCAAGAATACGGCGCAGATCTCCATCAGTCAGACAGCCTGCAAGCTTACCATTTTCAATAACGCCGGTAATGCCAAGTCGATGGGAGCTCATCTGCATAATAGCATCACGCAGGCTTGCCTGATGATCAACCAGAGGCAGTTCTTTGTCCTTATGCATGACATCAGAGACACGAAGTAATTTGCGCCCCAGGCTTCCTGCCGGGTGAACGCGGGCAAAGTCTTCTTCTTTATAGCCACGATGGTTCAGTAGTACAACGGCAAGAGCATCACCCAGTGCCAGTGTAGCGGTTGTTGATGCTGTCGGAGCAAGATTCAGTGAGCAGGCCTCTTTAATAACGGGGATATGCAAAACGATGTCAGCATGTTTTGCCAGCGTTGAGGCTTTGTTACCGGTGATAGCAATGACTTTAGCACCACGGCGTTTGATCTCCGGTAGTAGTCCACAGACTTCTGTGGTTTCACCGCTATGTGAGATGGCGAGCACAATATCGGCACCGGTAATCATACCCAGATCACCATGTTGTGCTTCAGCGGCATGTACAAAAAATGCAGGTGTGCCTGTCGATGCAAATGTGGCTGCAATTTTTTTAGCAATAATGCCCGATTTACCCATGCCGAGAACAACAAGTTTACCATCAATGGCTAATATGGATTCGATGGCATCGACAAAAGATTCATCCAGAGCATCACGTTGTGCTTTGAGGGCATCTATTTCGATATCCAGCACATTAGCTGCTTTGACTAACCATGTTTCTCTATTCATTTCAGCCCCAGGCATATTGGATTGGTGGTTGTTCTAACAGACCAAGCAGTGGTGCCGTTTGTTGTTTGAATCGTGTTTTCTCGGCTTTTGCCACTGGCCTGGCGGGCGGATGTTTCACTGTAAGTGGATTCACCGCTCTGCCACGGGAACGAAATTCAAAATGCAGATGTGGTCCGGTAGCCAGTCCTGACATGCCGACATAGCCGATCACCTGTCCCTGACGGACTTTTTTACCGCTCTTGATGCCTTTGGCATAACGGCGAAGATGGGCATATGAGGTGGTATGGCTACGATTGTTGTGGCGGATCTGAATATAACGTCCATAACCACCTTTCCATCCGACAAAGGTGATGCGCCCGTCACCAATGGCATGGATCGGAGTACCTGTTGGTGATGCGTAATCAACACCGCGGTGGGCACGCGTATAACCAAGTACCGGATGCTTGCGTTTGAGACGGAAGCGGGAGGAGATGCGGGAGAATTTCACAGGAGCCTTAAGGTAGGCCTTACGCATGCTTTTTCCATCAGGTGTGAAGTAATCTACCTTGCCCTCAGCCTGCTCATAACGTACGGCATGATATTCCTGTCCCTGATTGATGAATTTTGCGGCAAGAATTCTGCTTTCCAGGGTTTTTCCGTTATCATCAAAGCGTTCTTCATAAACGACCTGAAAGCTGTCGCCATTGCGCATGTCGCGGGCAAAATCGATATCCCATGCGAAAATATCCACCAGGTTCATTGTGGTTCGTTGATCAATACCTGCACGTGAAGCCGAGCTGAACAGGCTTCCTTCAATGCGGGCCGATGCAATGCGTTGGCGTGAAAATATCGGGCGTTCTACAAGTTTTGATTGCCACTGTTTCTCACCTTTGGGAAGATTCAGATGCAGGCGTTGCAGACCATCAATGTTGTAAAACAGGTTAGTGCCAGATTCGTTGTCGACGCGCTTGAAGACTTTTCCGGCTCGAATGTTCTTCAGCTTGTAAGTGGAATTGGCTGCTATGATAATTTGATGCCCGGTTCTTCTGTCAAAACCCAGCCGCATTAATGCAGCAATGGCATTATCACCGGATTGCAGGCTGGTTTGACGGGTTTGGGAGGCACCATCGACAGAGAGGCTTAACTCAGGTGTGATCCACTCTTCATGTGGTTTACTGCGAGCATCAACATCATCCCCGGCAGTGCCGATCAGTAACATGATAAAAGCAAAGCCGAAGAGTGCGCCGATAACAGGGAACCACCCCGGTCTTGGCAGGGTAGGGATATTCAGACCTGTACGTTTTTGTACTGTTTTTGAATTCCCCCGGGACCCGGACTGCGTCTTGTCAGAAAAATCATGATTAAAGTCTTGTGGCAAAGAGCCCTCCTGATTTCCTAAACCTAAGTGTGGCGCATTGCTTGTCAAAGCTTCAGAGGGCAACATTTCGTTTTTCAAAGACTTTTGGAGGGGATGATGCCCAGTTTTGATGTTGTTAGTGAAACCGATATGCAGGAGATGACGAATGCGGTGAATCAGGTGGTCAAAGAGATCACTACGCGTTATGACTTTAAGGGAAGCAAAGCCAGTATTGAACTGGGTGAGAATAGTATCACGGTAGTCGGTGATGATATCAATAAATTGAATACGGTGACTGAAATACTGCGAGCCAAGCTGGTGCGTCGTAACCTGGAACCATCGTGCCTTGAGTATAACGATGCAGAAGATGCCAGTGGTGGTACAAAACGACAGGAAATCACCATCAAGCAGGGCGTGAGCATTGAGCTGGCTAAAAAGATTGTTAAGAAGATCAAGGATGAGAAGATGAAAGTACAGTCTTCTATTCAGGGTGATCAGGTTCGTGTGACAGGCAAAAAGCGTGACGATCTTCAGGGTGTGATGGCACTGGTTAAAGGCATGGATACTGACAGGCCACTCTCTTTTACCAATTTCAGGGATTAATTCACAGCGTAGGGCCGGACTCGAAAGAGGGGGACGCAATGGAGCGTGCCCCTCTGTATTCGGATTGAATTTTCAGTTGCAGTATGAAATGTTGCCATAGCTTATTTAAGGGTGTTCCATATGCTGAGGAGATAGCTGCCTCAAATCCCTCTCCATCTTCAAGTGAGAGTAAGAACAGTCTGAATCTTGTTTCATCTATAACATGCAGATATTCGACAAACAGTGAAGCCTGCCGATAAAACATATGTGGCTTTAAACCGTAAGATTGTGCTGACTTATGAAATATTAAACTTCCACTTGTATCAGGCGTAAATGCCACTCCCAATACCATAGACTGCTGTGCTTCATTGATGGTTACCTTTTCTGCTCCGCCACCACCGGAAACATAGACCGCCAAACCCTCCTGGAACCATGCGGGAACACCCGAATACCAGTGCAGCATGCCAAGCTGTTGTTCCATATGTAAATGAGATAACTCATGTTTCAATACTGCAGCAGTTCTGTGTTTTACTGTTGGTGACAGAAACAACCGCTGATTCAATACGCATCCTACCGCTCTGCTTTGTATGCAATAAGCCGTGAAACTTTCCAGGGAGCTACAAACATGTACAACGACTGGCTTTGTGAATTTCCGATAATGCTTCTGTTCAATGGTGTGGATGGCTATAGCAAGGTTGTCGGCAACGGTTTTTGCCGTGGTTTCAGCTCCAGCCTCATAAATTACGCGACTGTCTTGCTCGAAAGAAATAAAGTGATCGGTTGATTTGTTCATGGCTATGACAGCGTTTATTATAGTGCAGCCACTAAGGGATAAGATAATGCACATCAGCATTACAATACGAATCATCGGTTACCTATCAAAGCAATGATGTCATATGAGGGAGAGGAACGAGACGAGAAGACTCCTCGATAATCAGCGGTTCCTTTTTTCTCCGACATCACTGACAAGATAACTCGCACAATTTTTTAACACTTTTCCAGTTTCTGGTGGTTGCAGTAATGCCAAGTTTGTTTTCCAGAAACGTATTCGATAATGCACTTTTCCCATAACCATTTGGGCAATACAGATATATTTCACTACCTTGAATAGTCAATTTTTCTGGTAATGTTACCTGTTTTTTCAATATCTCCTGTTTTTCAACGGGAGGTGATGACTGTAAAAAAGTGACCAATATTTTCGTTCCGTTATCTTCTGTTTTTGCTTCCTCATAGGGGCAACTATTCGATATGACTTTTAGTTCTTCTGCGCTTCGAATGATTACAGGAACATAAAACTTATACTTTTTTTCGATTGCCTTTTCTATGGTGGATTTTAAATAATCCTTATCCGCACTCGATGATTGGAATATGACATTACCACTTTGAATATAGGTAAGAACACCATCAAACCCCAGCGAGAGGTATACATTCTTTAGATCGACCATGTTAATCTTCTTTTGGCCACTTACATTTATTCCTCTGAGTATGGAAATATATGTCATTCAATACTCCTCTTCATGCAGATAACGTATCAGTCGAACTGCTGGCCCGGAACTAGTCACGAATAGAACCAACACAGGCTCTTACGGTCAGCTCGGGCCGGGAGATCATCGGGGTCAGCTATTGTCATGTACATGTTGACTCCTCTCCCTGATAAGTCTTTCACCGTAGAGTCGTATAGTTTAGGAAAATCTGCAATGAATTTTATATTATATACTACCATGGCATGCTTGCTCTGAAATCTGCGTACAAGTCACGTGATTTTGCAGTTGAGAGTTCTACGGTCGGTCGTGCAGAGCAGCTTGGTGGCTTGCAGGATTGGCTCAACATCGGTGGAGTAGGGATATGAGTAATATGCTGGCTGAAGAATTTCCTCTCGATGACAACCTTATCTATCTCAATCATGCAGCTGTTGGTGTCTGGCCCAGACGTACACGTGATGTAGTTGTCGCATTTGCTGATGAAAATATGCGTCGAGGAGCTGCTGATTATCCGGAATGGATGAAAATCGAACGTGAATTACGAGGGCGACTGAAAAGGTTGCTGGGTGCTGACTCAGTGGATGATATTGCACTTAGCAAGAATACATCCGAAGCACTCTCCCTGATCGCCTACGGTCTGGATTGGATGTCAGGGGATAATGTTGTTTCCAGTAATCAGGAGTTCCCCTCCAATCGTATTGTCTGGGAATCGTTGCACTCTCAAGGTGTGGCATTGCGGCAGGCGGATATTTCGCTGGATGATCCGGAAGCTGCAATGATGAACCTTTGCGATGAACGAACGCGATTGCTGAGTATCAGTTCTGTGCAATATGGCACAGGCCTTCGCATGGATTTGAACCGCCTTGGCCGGTTCTGTCGTGATAATGGCATCCTCTTCTGTGTGGATGCGATTCAGAGCCTTGGCGCGCTCCAGTTTGATGTAGAAGCATGTCAGGCCGACTTTGTGGTTGCTGATGGTCATAAGTGGATGCTGGGGCCTGAAGGGCTGGCTGTTTTTTACTCCAGGGCTGAAGCACGAAATCTGTTGAAATTGCAGCAATATGGCTGGCATATGGTAGAGCGGGCAGGGGACTTTGATGCGATGGAGTGGAGACCTGCGTCATCTGCGCGGCGCTTTGAGCCCGGCAGCCCCAACATGCTTGGTATCTATGCACTCAATGCCAGTCTCTCCCTGTTTGAGGATGTTGGCATGGACAAGGTGGAGGAAGCTGTACTTGGTCGTGCAGAAGCATTGATGAGCTGGGTTGATTCGGAATCGCAACTGGAGTTGATCACATCAGATCAAACCGGTCGCTATGCCGGTATTGTTACGTTCAGGGACAAGAGGCTGGACGTGCAAGGGCATGCAGCACTGTATCGCAAGCTGATGGCGGCAGGGTTGATCTGCGCTCACCGTGCAGGAGGTATCCGCTTTGCTCCTCATTTCTATTCTGATGTCAGTGACATAGCAGGACAGTGGCAAAAATTAACAGCGTGATGATGCCAGTAGTGGTCTAGATCTTGCTAATCTTTTAGGGCTTGCGCGCGATAGCTATAACTTGAGCTATATTCATGTGTGATGTCGGCCAATTACAGGCCGCCTGCTTTAAACTTTCTGAGTTGGCACTGGAAAGTAGAAAGGGAGATTACTATTTTTAAACTTATTCTGTCCTTTATCTCTCTATATTCTATCGCAATAACCCCGGCATTCGCCACAGATTATAACGTCATCAAACCGGAAAAGGTTGGCCTCTCATCCGAGCGTTTGAAAAATATGGATCGACTGATTGATGAGCATGTCAGTCAGAAGAAGATTGGCGGCGCTGTAGTGCTGGTGGCTCGTAAAGGAAAAATTGCCTATCTCAGGCCATCAGGGCTGGCCGACAGTGGCAAGGCGATGCAGCAGGATACGATCTTCAGAATTGTGTCGATGACCAAGCCTATCACCAGTACTGCGATTATGATGCTCTATGAACAGGGTAAACTCCTGCTTTCTGATCCCGTTTCCAAATATATCCCAGAATTTCGCAATCAGAAGGTACTGGTGCCACAGCCTGAAGGCTCTGCCTTTCCCTACAAGCTGGAATCTGTAAAACGTGAAGTGCAGATCCGTGATCTCCTGGCACATACCTCAGGCATTCTTTATCTCTTTCTCAATGATGTATACCCGAGCCCGGGCCGCAATATGGTAGTTCAGATGTATAAAGAGGCCGGTATTACTGACGGTTTCTGCAGGCCCGATGAAGAGATTGGCGATATGGTCAAGCGACTGGCTCGCCTGCCTTTATATGCACAGCCGGGTGAAGTGTGGGATTACGGCCTGAACTCCGATGTACTGGGTTATCTGGTAGAGGTGGTTTCCGGTCAGAAGTTTGATGCCTATGTTGAACAGCACATCTTTAAACCTTTGAAAATGAATGACACCCATTTCTACCTTCCCAAAGAGAAGCTGCATCGTCTGGCCGCTGTCTGGAAGAGTGACTGGAAGGGGGGGCTGGTTCGAGCTGATGACAAGCCGATTGTAGTCGGAGATCTGTGTCTTAATCCCGGTGATGCCAGAGCGTCATCCGGCAAATATTTGTCCGGCGGTGCAAACGTACTTTCCACAGCTTATGACTATTTCCGCTTTGCCCAGATGTACCTTAACGGAGGTCAGCTTGATGGTGTGCGCCTGCTTAGCCGAAAAACCGTGGAGTTGATGACTGCAACCAGTCATTCAGGTCGTTTTGATGCCAAATTCCTGCATAGTGAAGGTTGGAAATTCGGGCTTGGTTTTGCCATTCAACAGGACAGGGAACATTCTGTAGATAGTGGTGATGTTGGCGTATTTGAGTGGGCGGGTATCTATTCCACCCGTTTCAGCGTTGACCCGAAAGAAGAGAAGATTACTATATTTTTGAGTCAGACCAATCCGTTTGGTCATCACTTTGAACTATGGGACAAGGTGCTGGTGCAATCAGCATCGGCCATTGCGGATTAAGGAGTTGCTATGAAACGATTGATCTCAGATGGATCTGTTAAAAAGCTTCTACTGCTGCTTGTCGTAACTCTGCTTGCTCCGACTCTTGCTCAGGCAACAGGCCCCCGGGTGACCACGGCACTGTTTTCAGCCAACGAGAATGAAATCCATGCCGTGAACCTTCCTCCTTTTATCTCTTCTGAAGTGATTGAAGGCGGTGTTGTCTCCGAGCTGGTACGGACGGTGTTGAAAGGGGCAGGCATAGATGCCGCAGTAACAACGCATCCGGTAAAGCGCATGGTGATGTATTACCTGCTGCAGGAGAATGCACTGGCAGTGTTAGGGCAGCATTGGCACTTTTCAGAAGAAGAGAAGAAAGAACTCATTTTTATTCCACTGACAGTCATGCAACAAAAACACTATTATTACAAACCTGCACATCCGGGTGGACTAATACTTCCCGGTGAGGGCATTTTTCAGCAAGAGCTGACTTATGGTGCGCAACGAGGCGAGGCTACCGCCGCTTATGAAAAGGCCGGAGTTAAAATCAAACATGGCAGGGTGACTGCACTGCTAAAAAAATTAAAAAGCACAGAGGTTGATTTTGTCACGATGTCACCTCTGACCGTTGAGTGGCTTCTTGATCGCTATATGAAGGTAGAGAAAGAGAACTATGTCAGCCTGGATGGCGATGCAGATACTGAAATTATGTATATTGTCTTCAACCGCAAACATGCAATTGGTGAGGTATCGGCACAGAAGTTTAGCAATGAACTTTCCAGAATAATGAAGAATGGTGTTTTTAAGAAGATCATCGAAAAACACCTTGGTAAAGGTGATGCTGGAAAACTCTATTTAAGAGACTTGGCAACATTCCAGTGATCTCTGAAGGTCGTATAAAAGCGGGCAACCTGTTATCTGGTGTATTGAAACAGATAGGTTTAAGCCTCTGCTTGTCCTGCAGTATTCTAAGTTCGACTACTTATGCTGAATCAATTATTACTCTGGATGCCAATGAGAGCAGGCCGTACTGGTCTGCAGCGATGCCGGGACAGGGTATGTGCGGTGAAATTGTTGATGCGATTTCATCAGTTGCGGGCATCAGGTCAGAATTAGTATTTAAGCCATTAAAGCGCATGATTGAAGATGATAGTAATAATGATCTGGGTAATCCTGCTTTCTATATGAATAATCAGGAGTTCGCAGCGATCATACCGATCACTGTTATTCACACGGCCCTGTTCTCTTATGATCCCGATAGAACTCGTCAACTGACTACAGGCTCTTTGTCTGCCTTGAAAGGGTTCAGGGTCGGTGCATTGAAAGGTACTGTGGTGAATCGTTCATCATTTTTAGAAGCCGGTATATTGCTCGAAGAGAGTTATTCGCAGGAGTCTCTGTTTAAAAAACTACGTCAGGGTCGACTAGATCTGGTCGTGGAAGTGGATCTTGTCGGACGCAGTGTGATCCGGTCACTCTTTCCTGATGAGGTGGGTGCATTCTCGGTCACTCTGATCCCCGGTTCTGAATCTCCAATAGCTATTCTGTTATCAGATGATCTGCCCGATGCTAAAGCACTGGGGGCACGATTCCGGCGCGGCTTGCAGAAAATTCGTGAGAGTGGTGAGTACACGGATATTGTAAAAAAGTATTATGAAAATGGTAAAATGCCAGAGATGTTTGATACTGAGTTGGATCATTTCTCATATCTTTATCAGATGGATGATAAATGAATATTGATAGCATAAAACGGAAAATTATTTTAGCTGTGGTGATCATTGTAAGCTTCGGGTTCATTATGTTTGAGTTTTATGACTATAACATATCGAGTCTGAGAGCTGTGGAAGAGCTTAAGGAGCGCTCAGAAATCAAGGCAGCAAGACTGGCTGAAAACCTGACTTTGCCACTGTGGGAGATAGATAAGCAGTGGATTGAGAAAGTAATAGAAACCGAAATGAGGGATAAACAGACTTATGCAGTTCTGGTTTATACAGATGGCAAGCTGTTTGCAGGTAAACAGAGGGATGCAGGCTGGCAGGTCGTTGATTCATCTCATGCATTTGCCGGCGATTTTATCGAAAACCATGAGCATATTATGCATGATGGGGAAGAGATCGGTCTCGTAAAACTTTTTATCAGTAAACGCTTTATGCAGGAAAAAATCAATGAACGGCTACAGCGTGAGGTGATTGTATTGCTGCTGTTGGCACTGTTTATTGCAAGTGTTCTGGTTGTCCTGCTGAACAGAATAGTGGTGCAGCGGCTTCAAGCTATCCTGCATGCCAGTCAGGCAATTGCAGCTAATGATTACAGCTTTGAACTGCATGTGAAGCATAATGATGAGATTGCCAAGCTTGGTGATGGCATCAATAGCATGAAGGAGCGTATCCAGCTGCGAGAGTCTGCTCTCAAGAAGAGTGAATCGAGATTTAGGCGACTTGCTCAACAGATATCGATTCCGATTGCCTGTGTGTTGGAATCAGGCGAATTTGATTTTGTAAATGAGAGGTTCTCAAAGACCTTTGGTTACACACATGAAGATATGCCAACGATAAGCCAGTGGTGGGAGCTTGCTTATCCTGATGAAGCCTATCGGGAGTGGGTGCAGGCTAATTGGCAGGCTGCTTGCCAGAGGGCTGTTGATCTGGATGTCGATATTAAACCGCATGAATACAATGTGACTTGTAAAAATGGTGAAGTGCGTATTGTGGAGATTTCCGGTGTGTTCCTTGGTAAGGATCTGCTTGCGACTTGTATAGATCTGACTGAGCGCAAGAAAGCTGAAGAGAAAGTCAGACGATATTCTCAGGCCATGGAACAGTCCGGTGAGGCAATTGTCATTGCAGACAGGGCAGGCGTGATTGAGCATATTAATCCCTCGTATACGTTGATTACCGGGTATGCAGAAGCAGAGGCTATTGGTAAAAAAACAAGTATACTGAAAAGTGACCGGCAGGATGAAAAGTTTTATGCGAAGCTGTGGAATACTATTGCTGGTGGGCAGACATGGCAGGGCAAAATTGTTAACAGGAAAAAGAGTGGCGAATGTTACCCCGCGATGCTTACGATTTCTCCCATCAGGGATGAAAAGGGTAAGATAACGCACTTTATCGGCATTCAGCAAAACCTGGAAAAGTTTGAGGAGATGGAAGCACAGTTCTATCAATCACAGAAAATGGAAGCTGTTGGTACGCTGGTTGGTGGTATTGCTCATGATTTCAATAACACTCTGGCCGGTATTACCGGCAACCTCTATCTGGCTAAAAAGGCGGCCAAGAGCTTACCTGATGTCGTTGAACGTCTTGTCAGCGTGGAGAAACTTTCATTCAGTGCTGCGGCCACCATTCAGCAATTACTGACGTTTTCCCGTAAGGGAATCGTGCAGATGAACCCACTTTCCATTACAACCTTCCTGAAAGAAACGGTCAAATTGCAGAAGGTTTCTTTGCCTGAAAACATTAATTTTCAGTTGCAAATCAGTGATGCTGATTTGCAGATTAAAGGGGATATTAATCAGCTGCAGCAAGTGCTGATGAATTTGATCAATAATGCTTTTGATGCTGTTCAAAATCAGGACAATCCATCCATTTGTGTGAAGCTGGATCGCTTTTATGCAGATGCCAGTTTCTTTAAAGGTTACAGTGATATAGAAGAGGGGGAGTATGCCTGCCTCTCTGTGATTGATAATGGTATGGGGATTGATCCTGTACACCTTCAACATATTTTTGAACCGTTTTTCACTACCAAAGAGCCGGGCAGGGGAACCGGTCTTGGGCTGGCTATGGCCTACGGTTCAGTGAAGACGCATGGTGGTGTGATTGATGTGAAATCCTCGCAGCATGAACCATCAGGCACTACCGTGCGGCTCTATTTTCCATTGCTTAGCTCAGGCCAGGTGGTTGCTCTTGGGGCAAGTGATGACAAAATTATTAATGGTGATGGTGAAACCATACTGCTTGTTGATGACAATGATACGGTACTTGAAACTGGATGTGATGTGCTTGAAGGGCTGGGCTATAGGGTTTTGACGGCTTCTGATGGTGTGATGGCAGTTGAGATGTATCAGTCACACGGGGATGAAATAGACCTGCTTATTCTTGATGTAGTGATGCCGAGGCTGGGTGGCGTTGAGGCATTACAGGAGATTCGCGAAATCAACCCGCATGTAAAAGCCATGTTTGCCACCGGGTATGATAAACTCAGTACGCTGGGTGTGCGAAAGAGTGAGATAACAGAGAAGGTTATCAGTAAGCCCTTTGCAGTGAGCAAGTTAAGCCAGATGATTCGTGAGATTTTGGAGCAAGCGTAACCTCGTGCGTATGGACAGAGATTCGTCCTTCTTGGTCGGTGATCATGTATGAACCGTTGACTACTTATACTCGATAGTATCACCAGCGAAGATCTGCTCTGCAACGGAGCCTGTAAGATTAGGCGTGATAGAATATGCATATGATTTTCGCTTGCGTTGTGTCTGAATGAATCACCAGACCGCTCCTTTCACGCAGTCTTGGTTCCATAAGCGCTCCTGATGCTTACTAGGCGCATTAGGGCGCGATATCAATTAACGTTCGTAGAGAAACTCTGGCCCCATTTCCACAATAAATGCCACACGGCGGTTTTTTGACCGTCCTTCAGGCGTTGCATTGGAGGCAAGAGGCATGGTGTCAGCATAGCCTGTCGCTCGTAGTCGTTCCGGTGGAATGCCGAGATTAATCAGTGCTTGCACTACGGTTGATGCCCGGGCGCTGGATAGTTCCCAGTTGGAATTATAACGTTTTGATTTCAAAGGTATGTTATCGGTATGCCCTGCGACTTCAACCTTGCCCCGATAATTATGCAGAACCAGCGCAATATTTTTGAGCATCAGCATGGATTTATCACTCAGTTTTGTACCAGCCGCATCAAAGAGCATGCTGGCATGCATCTGCAGTCGGATCTGTCCGGGTGAAACTTTATAATCCATTACGCCACCAAGGGAGTTGCTGCCAAGGATGCGCTGAACGCTATCCTCCATGCCTTTGTTCTGTCCCTGACGTTTAATTGTTGCACTGTCAGAAACAGGAGAGCCCTCAGCGGCCGTTTTCTGTGGTGAGCTGGGAGCCTGCATTTTCACACCAGCCTTGGAGTGAGCTACTGCCCCCATGATGATAAACAGCGCCAATAGCAGTGTCATCAGGTCAAGGTAGGCGACCATCCAGCCGTCGTGGGTGACGTCCTCACTTTTATCTTGCCACTGCTCTTCAGGGTCAGCAAGTATATGGCTGCGTACAGCCTCCATACTGGAGTGGGGAGTAAAACCCGCCGGTTTTTCCGTTTCTGCGTTCATTAGAAATCTTCATCCAGATTGCGCTGTTTATTCGAAGGCTTTTTATCACTCGAGCTGAGTTCATCGGTAAATGAATCACCTTCACTACGCAGTTCATCATTATGTTCGGTGGAGAAAGATTTGAGAGTCTCCCTGATGAATACGGGGCTGCGATTGCCTGCGAGCATGATCGTACCTTCCACAATCATACGCATAATCATGGCGCGTTTTTCAGTGCGGCGCTCTACCTTGATGGCGATCGGTTTGAAAATAAGATTGGAAAGTACCAGACCATAGAGCGTGGTCATCAAGGCGACAGCCATATTGTGCCCTACATTGGTCATGTCCGGTCCGTTAATGCCGTACAGCATATTGACCATGCCGATCAGTGTGCCGAACATGCCGAAGGCTGGTGCATAGATGGCCATGGTGTGGAAGATCTGTGCTTCGGCTCGTTCCTGTTCGCGTAAGCGTTTGATGCGCCACTGCAGGATGTTGACGATCTCATCGGCAGGCGTGTTATCAATGACCAGCTGGATAGAGGTTCTTAAGAACGGATTGGGAATGCGCTGAAGCTGGTCTTCGATGCGAGCCAGATCACCATGCCTGCGCAGACGTGCTGCATGAGCAATTTCAGAAATATCATCACGCACAGAATATTGGGTGTTTCGGAATACATTACCCAGGATGCGCCAGACTTTACCCAGCTCCTGCGTCGGGAAACTGACCAGTGTTGCAGCCAGTGTGCCGCCGATTACGACAAGCAGGCCTGGAAGGTTGATGTAAACGCCGGGCTCGACTGCGGAGAGGAAAATCGAGGCGACGATCAGTCCCAGTCCTGCCATGATGCCTGCAATTGTTGATAGATCCATGAAGATCTCCTGATATTACTGAATGAGTTCAGAGATTATAGCTGGAATTAGCAATTTTGCGGCCAATATCTGTAGTTAATACGATATAACAGAAAAGGATAATGATTGCCGAATTGTCACTATTGTCATTTCGAAATATTGGGGCTGAATCATGGCTGCTCTGATTGGCAGGTAACATGCTAGTTAATATAAGATGATCCGCTTTGGATATGGATGAATCACAGGGGAGAATATATGTCACTGCGTACACTCTGGAGTCTGCTTACGATTATTCTGGTTGCAGTCGTGGCTGTTGCCATGATGGCAAGTATTGCTGAAATCGAAAAGCGGGCATGGAAAAACAGCGAAGATGAGCAGGCAAGGCTGCTGATTACCCTGTTGTCTGATGAGTTGAAGATGCCAATGGTGGCCGGTTCCACTGCCGAGGTCGATACGTTGATCAAGATGTTCATGCATGAGGTACCCGGCGTATCGGTATATTTGCGCTGGCACAGTGGCCATAGCGAAAAATTCGGGGAAGGTCTGATTCCGTCAGAAATTGAATCGCTATCCAAGCTGCCTGCAGAGGTAATGCCGATTCAGGGACAGGAGAAGTGGTATGCCATGGGTGTCAAATATAACGCTACACAGTTAGGTACAATCTCGATGTATTTCCCGGGCAAATCATGGCGGGAAAATGATCTGCAAATAAAAATGCGCCTGACAGCCACAGCTGCAGTACTTGCCCTGCTTGCTGCTCTGCTGGTCTACGCCAGTAGCGGGCGGGTAGTCGGTCAGCTCAGGCTGCTGGCCAGGGCATCCAAGCGACTGGGTAGTGGTGATTTCTCAGTGAATCTCCCTATTCGCTCTTCCAATGAGTTTGGTAAAGCTTTTCACCAGTATAACCAGATGGTTTCCAGTCTGGAGCATCGGGAAAAAATATACGATCTGTATGGGCACTACCAGCGCCCTCAATTGGTCTCTGATGAGTATGAACGGAACAGTAAACGCGGAGACAGTAATACAGGAAGGGAAGTCAGTGTGTTGGCTGTGGATATGATGGATTTTAACACGTTCAGAGAGCAGAGCCGTGGGGAAGATGTGATTCCTGTGCTGAATCGCTGTTTTTCCCTGTTTCAACAGATTGTGCAGGAGTTCGGTGGTCATGTGGATCATGTGGCTGGAGATAAGTTGATCGCGGTGTTTAATCACCCCTTTGATTTGAAATGCCATGAGAATCAGGCTGCAAAGGCGGGGATGGCAATACTTCAGGCTGTAAAGAAATTGGATCTGAACAGGCCGGATGGTGGCGTGGTTACTTTTCGCGTCGGTATGGCAATTGGTGAAGTGATCGTGGGGCATCTGGGGCTTGGGCGCAGAAAAGAGTTTACGATTGTAGGTGCGCCACTCACGCTTGCCTCCCAGTTTGCCAAGCTTGGTGATGGGACTCTTCTTACAGCGCAATATGGTACGATGTTATCGCTTGGTCACGGCTTTAAACAGAAGGAGCTGGGAGAAAAGCGTATGCCAAATGGTAAAACGGTACGTTGTATTCAGATTCTACCGGGTGAAGCCTATGTCAGTCAGGAGATCGATGAGGTGTTGGCCAAGGCATTTGTGCGTACCGAGCCTGAAGATATCTATGAGGATGAAGGGTGGTAATCAGTCTGCTTGGATGATCAGGCCTTGTGGCTACTCAGGTTTCAGCGCTGCCTTTGACTTTTGCTCGTTTGATTTCACAGAGGCTATAATTTGGTCCTTTGACGATCACCCGGCTTACCTTGTAATGGACTTTGCGGTTGTTGTTGATAAGTGCGAAGATCATGTTGCGATAGATGCGATGATCCGGGAATATGGCCGAGTGGCTATCGCCACCTGCTGCGGTGATCAAAACGGGCCATGATCTGTTCAGGTCCATGTTTTCATTGCCTGCCAGAATCATGCCTTTGAGCAGTTGTAATCTACCCTGTAAGAATTCGATCCCCAGCCGCTGTTCTCCTGCCTTGGCTATTCTGGACCAGCGTACGAAGCCCAGCTTGAAATCCCTGTGCCCGAGTTTTTCACTCCATGTGATGTTGGCATGTGGATCATCCTGATCCTGAAAGCACAGTCCGATCAGTTTACCGACGAAGTCGGAGGGAGTTTGCATCTGTAGTTTTTCTATGCAAACACCATTCCTGCTGATATCCAGTATTTGCCAGCTCTGTTGCTGCTCAAGGCTAGAGTTTGCTGCTTCCCTGTTCTCTTTGATTCCTGCTCCGAATACATTCAATGCTCTGGATGCGTTCCATTCAACACATAGCTGTCCTTGTGAACATGCTAGTCGCGTATCTTTCCTTTTGCTGTGATGCAGGGCTTTGAGGATTGCTTTGCCACCAACCAGGGTGGTGATCATCGCTTCTTCGGTCACCAGGTCATGCTGCTGCCCCTGACTGCTGAGGATAGTCTGGATATGCTCTATAGCAGTGCTAACCCGACTGAACAGCGTGTCGACAGGAATCAGGATGCAGTCATATTCAAGTGAGTCGGGGAGTCGATCTGTGATTTTGGCTGCATCGTTGGGGCGGTTCAGGTTGGTAACCAGAAAACGCTGAGCATTGATCGGTTTCTGTGTCTGACCCTGACGGCACAGGTGAGCCTGGAGACTGCCGATATGATATTGCACCTCTTTCCAGATCAGGTGTTGCTCATTCACAGTTTTACTATAAAAATCAAGCAGACGAAGTAGTTCAAATTTGCATATGGTCGCGTGTAGTCGCTCAACTTTCTGCTGATCATCCAGTACCTCGGCAACACTCAGACCGAGTTTGGCCAGCTCAAAAAACTGGCGCGTGGCGATGACAGCAGGAGCGTGATATTTCTCCAGCGAGATCAGCAGTAGCTTTAAAGCAAGGCTTATGGCGCTGGAGACCATATCCACAAGCATAGGGTAATAAGCGTTGTTGGATTGGGCAGCTTTTTGAACCATTTCAACGGCAATCTTATGAGCATTAAGAACGGCCGCTGTCATTTCACCATCAAACAGATTCAGATCCTGTTCAAAGCGGCTGAGTACCTTCATGCGGAAGGATAGCGGAATCAACGGATTGGCATTGAGTCTGCCAAGATAATGCTTGATGCTTTTGCGCAGCTGTTCGGATTCCCCGGGTGATGAGCCGCTTATATAGCGGGTAAGCCTGCCTTCAATATCGTTAAATGGCAGAGTCAGGGCATCGGTGAGCAACTCTGCTTTACCAATGTGAATCTGCTGGGGGTGCAGGCGCAGCCTATCATCCAGCTCCAGAGGGGCCGATGAAGTAAGGGGTGAAGCTATCTCCTTATCGCTCATGTTCAGCAGTGGTCAGTGAAAAGCCAGCAGTAGTCAGTGAAAAGCCAGCAGTAGTCAGTGAAAAGCCAGCAGTAGTCAGTGAAAAGCCAGCAGTAGTCAGTGAAAAGCCAGCAGTAGTCAGTGAAAAGCCAGCAGTAGTCAGTGAAAAGTAACTGTGCTGTTGTGAAAACCATGTGATGTTTTTAATCGCCTGTACAGATGCGATCAACCAGTTGTTTAACCGTTGGAATGTTTCCATTGGCATAAAACGGGTCGCTACCAAAGCGGTATGCTGCATGACCTGCAAACATCAGATTATGATCCGGGTTCTCACCATGACCGATATCCTGCAGTGTTTTCTGAATACAGAAGCTACGCGGATCTGCCTTGTGCCCGGTTGTGCCCGCATCATTGGCTGCCCAGTTGCTGAATTTGCACATGGAAAGGCAGCCCATGCAGTCGAGCTGATCCTGACGGATTTCTTTTGCCTTATCCGGGCTCACGAAGATCAGTGTAGAGTCCGGGCTTGGCAGAGCCTTGCTGAATCCTTCAGTAATGTAGTCATTGGCACGTTTCAGGTCATCTTTTGTCAGGTAGACCTTTTTGTTACGTACACCAAAGGTGAATAGTTCGGAATGATCACCGGCAGGGTGGTCAACAAAAGCAAGTTCACGGTCGGAACGTTCGTAGAGTTCATGCAGGAATGAGTTATAAACAGCAGAGCTGTAGAATCCGGTCGGAGAAAAACGGTTCAGGCTGATGTCACCTTCTCTGAGTGTGAGCAGGCGTTTTTTCCATGCATCGGAAATAGGGCTTTCCTGTGTCAGCAGAGGGCGGGTGCCATACTGGAAGGTGATCAGGCCAATTTCCGGGTTGTTTAACCAGTTGCTCCAATCGCGCAGGAACCAGACACCACCGGCCATCACGATTGGCACATGGCTCAGCCCGAATTCATTCATGGTTTTACGCAGTGCGGCTACGCGCGGATACGGATCTTCCGGGACATCCGGGCTTTCTGAATTGGACAAGCCGTTATGGCCACCGGCCAGCCACGGGTCTTCATAGACTACGCCGCCCAGCAGTTCAGGCAGTTTGCGGTAAGAACGCAGCCAGAGCGCACGGAATGCGCGAGCTGACGAGATAATAGGGTAGTAATGTACATTATGTTTGGCTGCCAGTGCCGCCAATTTAAAAGGCATGCCTGCACCACAGGTGATACCATGAACCATGCCCTTGGCCCCTTCCATAACACCTTCAAGGACGCGCTCGGCTCCACCCATTTCCCAGAGTACATTCATATGCAAACGTCCCTGACCGTTGGAAATTTCATGTGCGATCTGTGCCTGCTTGATGCCGCCGGAAATACCCTGGGCAACCAGCTCTTCAAAACGCTCTTTGCGACTGCGTCCATGATATACGGTACGGATGATAGAACCGTCTGCATCGACTTCATCTGCATTTACGGCTGAAAAGGTTCCAACACCGCCTGCAGCAGCCCATGCACCAGAGCTTTGCCCGGTTGATACGGCAACGCCTTTACCACCTTCTATTAACGGTAGTACCTCTTTACCTGAAATCATAAGTGGTTGAAGGTCAAAAGACATGGGTTGGCATCCTTGGGGTCGCTCTTCGTCCGTGAAGAGCGTTATTTTTCAGGCGGTTCATTAACAGGCGCTTAATCTATCAAAAGGGGGCGATGCTAGCAAAGCTCACTATATAATGAGTATCTCTACTGTTATGGTGCGGGCATGGAAAAATTATCATGTTATGCAGTAACCGTACCCGGTCTTGAAGCCCTCGTGGCTAATGAACTAAGTGAGCTCTCTGCTCACGATGTTGAGCAGGAGGCCGGAGGTGTGAGTTTCAATGCCAGTATGGACACCCTGTTTCGCATTAATCTGCGCAGCCGTTGTGCCACACGCATTGTGGTTCGACTGGCCAGATTCAAGGCACTGACGTTCCCTGAACTGTACAATAAAGCCAGAAAGATAGGATGGCAGAAATATATCGGTGATGGCGTTACTGTTGAGGTGAAAGCCAGCTGTCACCACTCCAAGCTGTTACATAGCGGTCGTGCCCAGCAAGCCGTGCTGGATGGTATTGCAGCCTCTGAAGGTATGGAGTCCCAGCGGGCAGGTGATTTTACTCAACAGGTCATGCTGCGCATCGATGACGATATCTGCACGATCAGTCTTGATACATCAGGTGAGCGTCTGGATCGGCGTGGTTACCGCAAGCATTCAGGTCTTGCTCCACTGCGGGAAACCATTGCCGCAGCTCTTTTGCGCTGGATGGACTACAAACCGGATCAGCCGTTACTCGCGCCCATGTGCGGTTCAGGTACCTTTGCCGTTGAAGCAGCCTTAATCGCTGAAAAACGAGCCGCCGGATCAGGTCATGATTTTCCGTTTCTTCGCTGGCCATCTCTGAAACAGAAACGCTGGCAGCGGGTGCAGGAAAAAACAGCAGCCATGTCTGTCGAAGCAAGACCGACCATTCTTGCTTCCGAAATTGATGCGGGTGTACTGGCTCAAGCGAAGAAAAACGCTCGTCTCGCCGGTGTGGGAAGATTGATAGATTTCTCACTGACCGATGTGCGAAAACTTACTCTGCCCGAGGGTGTAACCGGCCCCGGTCTTCTGGTATGTAACCCGCCCTATGGCGATCGTGTCAAAGGCGATGTTCGCGCTTTGTATCGCAGTCTGGGTCAGCTGCTTACAGGGTCATTTGCAGGCTGGTCTATGCTTGTCATTGTTCCCGATCAAGGCTGTGAACATGCTCTGGGTTTGCCAGCCAAACGCCGTTTGAAAATCAAACATGGTGGCAAATGGGTGTATGCCCTGGAGCTGTAAATGCTTTCCAATACCTTTACAGAAAGGGCTGAGTCTGTTTATTTCAGGAAGGTAGTATACGCCGGATTATCTGATTCATTAACGTAAGGGTAGGCCAGTGCATCGAGATAGGCTTCGAACTCAGCCCGTTCTTGCGGTGGCACTTCAACACCTGCCAGTACACGGCCGAAGGCTGCGGCATGGTTGCGGTAGTGGAACATGGAGATGTTCCAGCGACCGGCGGCACGGGTAAGAAACTCCAACAGTGCTCCGGGGCGTTCCGGGAACTCGAAACGGTAAATAACCTCATCTTCAACCATAGGCCCGTGGCCACCGACCATGTGTCGAATGTGTAACTTGGCCAGCTCATTGTCATGCAGGTTCAGCGTGGGCAGACCTGCTGCTTTCATCGCTGTTTCAAGTCCTGCTGCCTCTTTTCCATCATCATCTGCGATACTGATACCGGCAAAGACATGGGCCTCATTGCGGCTGGACATACGGTAGTTGAATTCGGTGATGTTGCGGTCACCGATGATGCTGCAGAAGTCCAGAAATGAACCGGGACGTTCAGGGATTGTGACAGCAAACAGTGCTTCCTTACCTTCACCCATTTCAGTGCGTTCAGCCACATGACGCATGCGGTCAAAATTCATGTTAGCGCCACTGTTGATGGCTGCCAGCAGTTGTCCGCGGGCCCCGATCTGTCGTACATATTTCTTCAATCCAGCAACAGCAAGTGCACCTGCAGGTTCTACAATCGAGCGGTTATCTTCATAGATGTCCTTGATTGCAGCACAGATTTCATCGGTATCTACCAGTATAATCTCATCAACATATTGCTGCACCATGCTGAACGTATGTTCGCCGACTTTTTTCACAGCGACACCATCGGCAAAGATGCCGACCTGATCGAGAGTGACACGATGGCCTGCCTTGATAGAGTCATGCATGGCGGCTGAATCAACCGGTTCTACACCGATAATTCTGGTATTTGGTGATTTGGCTTTCAGGTAGACAGCCATACCGGCAATCAGACCACCACCGCCGATTGGTACGAACACAGCATCCAGATCACCGGGATACTGGCGCATCATCTCTTCAGCAATCGTGCCCTGACCGGCAATCACGACCGGATCATCATAGGGGTGAACGAACACCATACCGTTCTGCTCACACAGCTCCATGGCATGTCCACTGGCATCGGAATAGCTGTCTCCAAAGAGTACGACGTTACCACCAAGCCGTTGTACGGCTTTCACCTTAATTTCAGGTGTGGTGTGAGGCATGACTATCGTGGCTTTAATACCGAGCTTATGACTGGAAAGAGCAACCCCCTGGGCATGATTACCGGCAGAGGCACAGATGACCCCACGAGCACGCTCGCCCTCTGTTAACTGCGCAATCTTGTTGTAGGCACCGCGCAATTTGAATGAGAATACAGGTTGTAAATCTTCACGTTTGAACAGCACTTCATTGTGCAGACGTGAAGAAAGTTTCGGTGCTAACTCTAACGGTGTTTCAATTGCCACATCATAGACGCGTGCTTGTTCGATGGCCTCAAGGTATAAATCGCTCATGGGCGGCTTGCTACCATGAACGGGAAAAGGATTCGAGTTTGAAGATAGATATTGTAGATAGTCTGGATCGGGGCATCGCCTATGGTGAGGCCTGTTTTGAGACATTTCGGGTGATAAACGGCAAGGTCTTTAACTGGCCTAGTCACTGGCATCGTTTGGCCGTCGGGCTTGCCGAGTATGGTTTGTTGTTACCCGTGGGACTCGATGATGAGGTGCTTTTTGCCTCTCTGCGTGAAGCTGCCAAGGCCGGAGATGATGCGCTGATTCGGCTGACTATCTCCGGAGGAGAGGCTCGTTGGGGGCTGACTGCAAAGGCGGTGGTTCCATCTATTTTTATACAGTGCATGCCCTATACAACAAATCAGCAGGTCGGATTACTCAGCTTGGAGCCTTGGCCGTTTCCGTTGAAAGAGAAAATAGCCAAATTTACATCAGATTACGCAGAAACATTGCGTGCCTTGCGCGGCAGCAGTGATGCCAATGTGTTGTTTGAACGCGATGGCCTGTTGATTGCAGCGGCCACGGCGAATCTGTTGATTTATCGCAATAATTGGTGGTGGACACCAAAAGCGGGTGTGGGGGTATTACCCGGTATTATTCGCGGCTTTCTTATTCAGGGCGGTATTGTTGAAGAGGCGGATTGTCCTGTGACCTGGCTGAAAGATTGTGAGGCGATTGCCCTGTGTAATAGCGGCCAGTTTATCCGGCCTGTTTGTGGTATTGATGGTGTTGCTTTTGATGCGAAACATCCGGCGATTGAGGCCTTGAAAGCAGCGTTTAAACATTGTGACGGAGTAAAGATATGAAAAAATTGATTGGCCTTTTCCTTGTGGCTCTTCTGCTGCTGTCGGCACCTGCCGTCTGGCTATTGTGGCAGGCATCCAGTGAACAAACGCTACAGTCAGCCGTTGAACTGGAGGTACCCAAGGGTGCATCGACAATCAAAATAGGGCGTCTGCTGCATGAGGCAGGGGTGATTGAATCACCCTTGGCATTCCGTCTTGCTGTACGCATGAACAGGGCAGGGGCGGGTCTACATAGTGGTTATTACCAGTTTGAAGGGGCTGTGAGCATCAATACTATTATTTCCCGTTTGCAGCAGGGTGATGTGATGACTTTCAACGTGACCGTGCCTGAAGGTCTTAGAACCGATGAAATCCTGAGTCTGCTGGCTGATAAAACCGGCGTGCCAATCACACAGTGGCAGAATGCGCTGAAAGCATTGTTGCCGGGTGAAGTCGAAGGACGTTTGTTGCCGGAAACCTATCAATACAGCAAGCCATTGGAGCCGAAAAAGCTGTTAAAGGCCATGATCAGAGCACAGCAGAAAGTGCTGGCCAGTCTGAGTAAGGATATCGCAGTACAGGATCGCTTGCGTATTATGGCATCCATCGTTGAGAAAGAGACGATGCTTGAGAAAGAGCGGCCTCTGGTTGCAGCCGCGATTCATAACCGCCTGAAGAAGGGGATGCCCCTGCAGATGGACCCGACAGTGATTTATGGCATCTGGCGCACCACGGGAAGTTTCTCAGGCAACATCCGTAAAAAGGATCTGAGGACTGATACACTCTGGAGTACCTATACACGGCGCGGCCTGCCACCGACCCCGATTGGCAACCCGGGTGCAGCATCCCTGCGTGCGGCGGCAAACCCGGCTGATGTGGACTACCTCTTCTTTGTTGCAGATGGAACCGGCGGGCACAAGTTTGCCGCCACACTTGCTGAACATCAGGCCAATGTGCGTCAGTGGATCAGGGTAGAAAAGCGGCAGAACAATGGTAAGTGAAGTAACGCAGATTATTGAGATTGCGCTGCCCGCCAAACAGGCCTATCGCTTCCAGTGTCTGTTGGAAGCGGAAGAGGGACTGGCTGTGCCGCGCAGCTTTGACCCCGAACACAAAAAACTGCAGTTATGGACCAGCCCCGGCCAAAAAGTGGAGCTGCTGCTCTGGTTGAACATCCTGCCCGAGTCTATGCAGATTCAAGTTCTGGGTGAATGGATATGGGATGACGAGAGGGAAAAGAGTGAGGTTTGAGCGGTCAAGGGACCTAAGGAAGACTATAGTTTTCAAGGCATCCTAAGCTTCTTTTTTACCCGTGATGAAATAGGTTTGCATGATTCCCTGTCCTTTCACATCTATAGGTTCACGTTTATCAAAAACAAAGTTTTCACCCTTGATGCGCTGGTATACCGCATCAGATATTTGGATGAAACCGGGTAACCCGTGTGTATCCATCCGACTGGCAACATTGACTGCATCACCCCATAAATCATAACTGAATTTATGCTTACCAATCACACCAGCAACAACTGAGCCTGTATGTATACCGATGCGGATACTTAAATCACCACCATCGGCTTGATTCATCTGATCTATTGATTGCTGCATTTTCAGGGCGATATTGGCGACAGTTTTTACATGTTTCGGGTGCGGGTCGGGCATGCCTCCTGCAAGCATATAAGCATCACCAATGGTTTTGATTTTTTCCAACCCGTGTGACTCGGTTAACAGATCGAAGTTGAGAAAAATGGTGTTTAATTTTTCAACCACTTTTTCCGGAGGCATGGTTGCTGACATTTCGGAAAATTTGACGATATCAGCAAACAGAACGGTGACTTCATCAAAACTGTCTACGATTGAGTTTTCACCATTTTTCAAACGCTTTGCAATAGATTCCGGCAGGATATTCAATAACAGCCGTTCTGTCTTTTCCTGTTCATGTTTGAGTGTTTCATGATACTCTTGTTCACGTGCACGTAGCCAGTTTCGCTCCAGAGTTGCGGTAATCTTGGTTGTTAGAATAATTTGATTGAACGGTTTTTGTAAATAATCCTCCGCACCCATTTCGATGCATTTTACGACACTGTCGATCTCATCCAGAGCAGAAATCATGATGACAGGAATGTCTTTTAACTTTCCATCGGACTTAAGAGCTTCCAGCGTCTGATAACCATTCAACTCAGGCATGATAATATCGAGTAATATCAAGTCATAATGCTGTTCGCAAAGCATATCCAGAGCTTGTTGCCCATGTTCAGCCACATTGACGGAAAAGCCCTGTTTTCGTAGCCGCCGGGAGAGAAAATCACGATTGCTTGCCTTGTCATCCACCACCAGCAGGCGTGCCGAGCCCTGTTTATTTTCAGTCTCCCCCATGCTCGAAATAACTTCACTCATCAGAGAATGATGTGAAGTACTCTCATGCTTTATTTCTGGCACGTTTGAAAACGAAGTTTTGAGTGATGGCAATCGCGTTATTTCATCGGAGTAATTCAGCTCTTTAATCAGGTTTAATAATTTCTGGGATAGAAGCAGTACATGCTCTAATGCTTCATACCCCTGTTTATCCGCTTCGAGTTCAAGGTCTTCCATAATAATTTCGCTGTAGCCGGAAATGGCAATCAGCGGGGTGGATAAATCATGACGGATCTTTGCATTGATAGTATGAGTGTCCGCAGTTGACTGGATAGAGTTGTGTAGGGACAGAGATTGTCTGATTAAATTAGATAGTCTGTCAGTAGTCAGCAGTATTTTATCCAGATCCTCTTCAAAACGCTGATATTTCGGCTCTATACGCAGAGTTATGATATGTTTGCTTATACTCAACGTTGGTAGAAGCATTTCTCTACCCTTATCCAGCAGACTAGCAGTGGGCATGTGCTCTGTTTCCTTTGTCAGGTCAGGCATGGTCTAAACCTTGTGCAGAGGAGGTGAACATGTTCAAGCTAACAGCTTCTCTATTTTCTCGAACAGAGCTTTTGCGCGAAAAGGTTTCACCTGATATTCGTCACAACCTGCAGAGAGGGCATTGTCTCTGTCATCTTCAGAGGCGTAAGCAGTGAGAGCAATGATCGGAATATTTTGTGTTACTGTGGAAGCCTTGATCTCTTGTGCTGCAATCCATCCATCTTTTATGGGAAGATTCATATCCATCAGGATTAAATCTGGTTTTTCACTGTGTGCAAGCTCTACGGCCTGGTTTCCATCACAAGCAATGATAAAATCAAAATCGCGACGCTCCAGATGTCTGGAAAGCAGATCACGATTCATTTCATTGTCTTCTACGAGTAAAATCTTTGCCATATGTTTTGCCACTCTTTGCTTTTGATGATGTGGTCAGCTTAAGGGAAGTTGTATTGAAGTCTAAACCTTTTCTAATACTAAGCCAGATTATTCGCTGACCTTTTTTCGCAGTGATTTGAGTTGACTGCGATTATTTTTGCCTTCCAGTCGTCGTTTGTTGGAGTTCCGTGTTTTGCGTGTCGGCCTGCGTGTCTTCTCTACCACAGCCGCAGCCTTGATCATCTCCTGCAGTCGAGCCAATGCATCGCTCCTGTTTAACTCCTGACTTCTGTGCTGCTGAGCCTTGATGACGATGACCCCTTCGCCGGTGATGCGCCTGTCCCTGACTTGCAGCAGCCTCTGTTTATAAAATTCAGGCAGGGAGGAGGCCTTGATGTCAAAGCGCAGGTGAATTGCGCTGGATACCTTGTTGACGTTCTGGCCGCCTGCACCCTGTGCACGAATAGCAGTCATCTCGATTTCATCATCGAAAATAGTGACGGATGACGAGATCTCCAGCATCAGTCGACTCTGAACTCACCGACTGAATAACGCTCTTTTGCGGTGACATCTTTAAAGCTGAAGTGAGCTTTGCCGACGGCATACACAGCATCAGTGAGCCACTGCTGTTCTGCTCCAATATCCGTCGCGCTTACAGATTTGCTCCATACGCCTTTTTTTGCTTTGCCGTAACTGTCGGTATAGGGGAAATCGGAGAGCCAGCGGTAACCACGTTCTTTCAGGGCATCCTTTTTATCAAACGGGGCAGCCACAGCAAAGAAGCGGCGCTTCTTCTCACGGGCATGCTTTAACAGTTCAGCCAGAGCATTGTTACCTGATTTTGGTAGGGCCTTGCTCAATAGATGTAGTGTTGCTTCGGCATCATTCACAGCCCGGTGTCCGTCAAAGAAGTAACCCATCTTATATGCGATATAATCAAGTTTGAGGCTGGCAACGTCTTCATCCTTCCAGTTAATATCATTGAATGTGCAGGCCCAGTTACCCTGACTTGCCGCAGGCAGACGGCGCTCAAGCATCTGACGATCAAAAGCCGCATTGTGGGCAATAATCAGACCTGCCTTTTTCAGCCAGCTATTGATTTCGGCATCATCCAGAGACTGACCAGCCACCATTTCATCGGTAATACCGGTAACCTGTTTGATGATCTCATCCAGTGGCTTGCCCGGATCTTCAAAACCGCCATAGCTGTGCAGGATACGGTAAATAAGACCGCTTGCAGCATCGTATTCAAAGGCGATAAAACCCAATTCAATAATGGTGTCGCGAGCCGTATCCAGTCCTGTCGTTTCTGTATCAATGACAATGCCGATACGTGGCGTGGTGGGTTCACCCTCATGATAGCGTTTGGGGGGATTCAGCCGTTCAATGACTCTGTATTGCCCGGATTCTTCCAGCTGTCGAATGACCTCGTTATTATTCATCTCACATCCCGTTAAACCTTGTATATAACCTGAACACTGCATCGGGAATGGATAAATGAAAATACCGGGCAGGACAATGCAGCTATAGAATGGTAGACCTTCATTGTTCACCGAAATAGTGAGAAGAGTTGATTGTAACAGGAGGCGTGATGAAACTGCCTATCTATCAAATTGATGCCTTTGCAGAAAAGCCGTTTGAAGGTAACCCCGCTGCAGTATGTCCGCTGGATGAGTGGCTTCCTGATGCGTTAATGCAGATGATTGCTGAAGAGAACAATCTCTCTGAAACAGTCTTTTTTGTGCCGCTGGATTCAGGTTTCCATATACGCTGGTTTACTCCGACGGTTGAAGTTGATCTCTGTGGTCATGCGACCCTGGCAGCAGCTTTTGTGTTGTTTCATTGTCTTGGTTTTGAAGCAGATGCGGTTTCTTTCGAGTCACGTTCGGGTAAATTAACCGTCTCAAAAGAGGGAGATTCGCTGGTGCTGGATTTCCCGGCTCAACCACCTGTGCCTTGTGAGACTCCGGTTCAGATTCTACACAGCTTCATTGCAGAGCCTCTGGCATGCCTGAAAGCAGAAGATTATATCGTCGTCTTTGAGCAGGAAGATGATGTGTTAAGTGCAGATCCGAATCTTGCACTATTGGCTGAACTTGATGGCAGGGGCGTTGTCATCACTGCTGCATCGGAAAGTTATGATTTTGTCTGCCGCTTTTTTGCACCCAGTCACGGCATTGATGAAGATTCTGTCACCGGTTCTGCATATACACAGCTTGCTCCCTATTGGTCAGAGCGATTGGGCGTGAAAAAACTCAGGGCAAGACAGCTCTCCAGTCGGGGTGGTGAAGTGGATTGTCAGATGAAAGGGGATCGTGTGCTGATTGCAGGCAGGGCCGTGAAATATTTGCAAGGCGAGATTGAGGTTTAAGTTCAATAAAAGATCCTGAATCGAAAAAAAACAGGCCTGACCCTGTAGGTTTGGTTTTCTGAGATGCTATCGGGGTTCATGATACCGTAATCGGGCTGCTCCGGGAGCGAACTTACACTATGCCGGATTCTCAACTATGCTAAGGAAACGCTGATTTATTCAGTGTTTCCGACAGTCCATGGATGGGCTGCCAAATCGGCCACGTAGTGGTTGATTTGTAAGCAAAAGAAAAACCACGCTTTTACTTTTGCGAGCTGATTTTTGGCAGGAGCCAATAAATCAGTATCTTCCTAAACGTGGTTCGGGGGTGGTTGATGGTTGCTGTGTTTTCTGAGGAGAGACTGATTAGCGGTGCGCGGGTGATTTTTGAACATCTGGCCAAACTGCTGGATGCCAAAATATCGGTGCAGTTGTGGGACGGCAGCATGATTCCACTGGGCCGGGATGTTGATTCACCATTTTATATCTCCATCAGTGGACCCGGTGTACTTGCCTCACTGTTGAGACGTCCGAGTTTTGAAACCCTGATGCGGCTTTACTCCCTTGGCCATGTTGATGTGAAAGGCGGCGATATCATCAGCTTTATGCAAGTGGTGCGGAAAAAGGGTAAACATCGGCAGAAAATCGGGCAGATGAACAAGGGCTTGTTGCTTCGCCAGCTCTGGCCGTTCCTGTTTGTAGCAGCGGAAACGTCGGTTGTTGAGCACGAATATAGTCAGGATGCCATTGGTCGTGTTGAGTCCAAACGCAGTAACAAGGACTATATTCAGTTTCATTATGACATCAGTAATGAGTTCTATGGGCTGTTTCTTGATCCTGAAATGCTCTATTCCTGTGCCTATTTCTCTACACCGGAAACCTCATTGGCACAGGCTCAGCAAGATAAACTGGATATGATCTGTCGTAAGTTGCGTCTGAAAGAAGGGGAGAGTTTGCTCGATATCGGTTGTGGCTGGGGCGGGCTGATCTGTCATGCAGCACAGCATTATGGTGTACGGGCACATGGTGTGACCCTGTCGCAGAAGCAGCATGATTATGCTCTCGGAAAAATAAAAGGATTGGGGCTGGAGGATCGTGTGACGATTGAGTTGCGTGATTATGAAACGCTAACCGGCAGCTATGACAAGATTTCCAGTATCGGCATGTTCGAGCATATTGGACTGGATAATATGAATAAATATTTTGGCAAAATACATTCACTGCTGCGTGACAGAGGTATACTGTTAAACCACGGCATCGCCCGTACAGCCAAAGCAACGAGTAAGGCAAAACGGAAGATTCGCCCGGAGCGCAAGCTGATCCTGAAATTCATCTTTCCTGGCTCTGAACTCGATAGCATCGGCCGTACCGTGGATCTGTTGCAGATTGAAGGTTTTGAAGTGCATGATGTTGAAGGCTGGCGCGCGCATTATGCGATGACTTGCAAGGCCTGGCACGATGCTCTGGTGCTCAACCATGATGAGGCCATCAAACAGGTGGGCTCGGAGAAGTATCGTATGTGGCTGTTATATCTGGCCGGTGTCTCTATCGGTTTTACTCAGGGCTCTATACATCTGTTTCAGGTAGTCGCCTCCAAACATGCGGCAAAAGGACTCTCTGAGTTGCCGCTGACACGTGCAGATTTATACAGCTAGAGTCCGGCGATCATTTCCTCTGTATTTACCTTGCTGAATACGATAGAGAGTCCCACAGTCTGAATTTTTAGAGAAGGGGTTGTGAGAATGCAGCAGGCAGGTCACTGAATGAACAGTTTTGATGACATTGAAAATGGCACGCTGGCGCATTATGAGCAAACAGCTGAATCCTTCTGGCAGGGGACACGCGATCACGATGTCAGTCAGAATATTGAAGCCTTTTTGCAAGCGCTTCCCGAAACCGGGCCACTGGACATGCTTGATCTCGGTTGCGGTCCGGGCCGTGATCTGGCTGCATTTAAAGCTGCCGGTCACAGGCCGGTTGGATTGGATGGCAGCAAAACCTTTTGTCAGATGGCATCAGAACATAGTGGTTGCCCTGTACTGCATCAGCAGTTTCTCAGCCTTGAATTGGACGAGGCCAGTTTTGACGGTGTGTTTGCCAATGCCTCCCTGTTTCATATTCCCAGTGCGGAGTTAGAACGGGTGTTAAAGCAGCTACACAGGGCTCTGCGTCCCGGAGGCATTCTTTTTTCATCCAATCCAAGGGGAAGTTCAGAAGGATGGAACGGGCCACGCTATGGCCACTATATGGAACTTGAAGTGACAGAGTCCTTTCTGGAACAGGCAGGTTTTAAAATTATCCATCACTACTACAGGCCGGAAGGTCAGCCACGCGATTCACAGCCCTGGCTGGCTATTCTCAGCCAACGACAGGAGTAAACATGTTTAAATTATTATTGGCACTATCGGTGTCTCTATGCATCAGTGTAACGGCACATGCTCAGACAGAGGGCAAAGAGATTGTTTATCAGGTGAACGGTTCTGAATTTGCCGGTTACCTGGCTTATGATGATGCGGTGAAAGGTAAACGCCCCGGTATACTCGTTTTACATGAGTGGTGGGGGCATAATCCCTATGCACGCAAAAGAGCCGAGATGTTGGCGGGACTTGGTTATACGGCCTTTGCACTGGATATGTATGGTACGGGTAAACTGGCTGAACATCCCGATGATGCGAAAGCATTTATGATGGCTGCGACCGGTAATGTGCCGGAGCTGAAAAAACGCTTTAACAGTGCATTGGATATCCTGTTAGAGCATCCCAGCGTGGACAGGGAGAAAACGGCTGCTATCGGTTACTGCATGGGTGGCGGTATCTCGCTGAACATGGCACGTGCCGGTGTGGATCTTGATGGTGTTGTGGTGTTTCATGGTTCTCTGGGTAGCAAAGAACCGGTGAAGGAAGGGCAGATCAAAGCAGAGATTCTGGTGTTTACCGGTGCAGCAGATCCTTTTGTTCCGGCTGAGCAGGTAGCGGCCTTTGAACAGGAGATGAAATCAGCCGGTGTGGTTTACAGTCTGACCAGTTATCCGGGCGTGAAACACAGTTTTACTAATCCGGATGCCGATGCTTTCGGCAAACAGTTTGATATGCCTTTGGCATATGACAAAGCCGCAGATGAGGATTCGTGGAAACAGATGCTGGTCTTCTTTCAGCGAATTTTCAGATAACGTAGAAGGTCAAAACACACAATCATGAACCACGAATTCACACGAATGGACACGAATAAAAGATATTCACCCCATTAATTCCGAGGTATGAGTAGCCATCAAGTGAATAGCAGAACCAAAGCTTATCCATTAAATCTATAATCATGAACCACGAATGAACAGAAGGTGAATAGCGAAGCTAGAGAGGCTCCCCTGGGGGACGAATATTAATCCTGTCCATTTGTGGTGCCTTGGTATCTAGGATGAACCGAGCTTATGTAGAAAGATATCCAGTCTGCTGATTATCAAACATTGCAGGTTTTAATTCGTGCTTATTCGTGTGAATTCGTGGTTGGTATTATCTAAGAGTTGAATCAAGCTTATGGCATGGAAGATGGCCAGGCTGCTGATTTACAAACATACAGATTTTAATTCGTGTGTATTAGTGTTCATTCGTGGTTCCAGCTTGGCCTTTGCAAAAAAAAGGGCCACCCGGATGGGCAGCCCTTTGGATGAATCTAGGTGTGGGTGATTAGTTACAGCAGTTCTCTTCGCCACAGCACTCGTCATCTTCACCATGCGGGTGACCGTGCTCCAGCTCTTCTGCCGTTGCTTCACGAATGTCTTCAATTTCAACATCAAAGTGCAGACGCTGACCGGCCAGCGGGTGGTTGCCGTCTACAGTGATGTTATCACCATCAATTTCGCTAATGCGTACAAACTGAACGTCTGTTCCATCATCGGTTTCGGTCTCAAATTCCATGCCAACTTCAAGGTTATCAACGCCGTCGAACAGATCTTTTGATACTGTTTCAATCATTGCAGGGTTGAATTCACCATAAGCGTCACCAGCTTCAAGCGCTACTTTCAGCTTGTCACCAACAGACTTGCCTTCCAAAGCCTCTTCCAGACCTGGAACGATGTTTTCTGCACCATGCAGGTACAGCAGCGGTGCTCCGCCAACGGATGAATCAAGTTCATCTCCGGCATCATTGGTCAGGGTATATTGAAATGAAACGACTTTATGCTTACTGATCTGCATCTTACTCTCCGTTGAACGGGCGATTTCTCTAATCCCCGACTCATAATGCGCGGCAACCTACTCATGCCGGACCGGAAGACAAACATCAGCGGCTATCCACCTGAATATTGAGTGGTTTTGCTACAAAGATAGACTTGGTCCCGTAGCGCAGTTCCTATTTTAAGCAATCCCCTGATTTGTCGTCTATAGTAAAAAGGTTTTGTTCTTTGGGCTTCATCGTAAATCAATTCACAGTTTTTTGTCCCCCATTTAGGGGACATACTGAGCTTCCCCCAGTTTAACGGATACAATAAATAGGCGAACATATCGCCTGAGGAGTATCCGATGAGCAAACAAAGAACATACAAAACATTCACACGGGAATTCAAAGTTGAAGCTGTTCGTCTGATGGAAACATCAGACCGACCATCATCTG
>Ga0316204_10002379_pt1 | contig 43020 bp, 45 predicted proteins | sample 6monrhotite_MG_2_FD_205661 | JGI IMG/M metagenome (GOLD analysis project Ga0316204, IMG submission 205661) | Microbial mat bacterial communities from mineral coupon in-situ incubated in ocean water Damariscotta River, Maine, United States -... | ecosystem: Environmental > Aquatic > Marine >... | reverse complement strand
TTACGCCCTTCAAATATCTGCGGACATAACTCCATCAACATTTCGCTGCGCTTTTGCAAACGACCACAAAACCCATTCTCAAACGCTAAATCAAATTGAAACTTTAAACGCTGCTGACACCAAAATTTTGGCCAGTCATTTAGAACACTATTAATTTGCCGAGTTGAGCCAATCGTATTATCGATATGCCATCCAAACCACGGTTGTTCAACTTGATGCATTGTGGCCAGTTGGCGACCGAAATTCGCCATTGAATTTCCAGACGCCGCCCCCGTTTCTATATACTCCATGACCAACCATGCGGAACCATTTGTAATGCCATAACACAGCGGTCGAGGAATGCGTACCGTATGCGTCTTCGCCATTTCTTCCAGACCCTGAAACTCAGCGACAAACATTTCGTGACGAGCCGCTTCATTCAGCTTTATAAAGTAACAATGGTGATCATCTCGGATAACATAAGCAAGACTAATACAGCCACCGCTTATGGATTGAACATCCTTAACAGTGAAGCTTTCACCACTTACCTGTGAAATTTGAACGGCAATTGAACACCAAAAATCTTCGTCATACATTAGACAAGCCTTCCCACTGCAGAAAGGCAGTTTAAAAAATTTTCAGTTGAATTGTCTATAAAGAAAACCGGCGAATCCAGCCCTATCTAAGAACTGAACCCACCGGCCAGATGCATAAAATCAGGTGTGTAAAATTAACCGTGTGCTTTAGTCGATGCGCCAATCGCTCGCAACTTACCTTCGATAACCTCAAGCAAGGTTGAAAATGATCCGGCAAAACTATCTACCCCTTGCTGCTCAAGCTCCGTTGTCACCGCTTCAACATCAACACCTGCATCAGCAACCTGCGCCATAACTTGACGCGCTTCATCAAAACCCACCGCCAGAGTTTCCTGAGGATTGCCGTGATCTAAAAATGCAGTCAGTGTAGCAGGCGGCACCGTATTGACCGTTTCCGCACCAATTAATGAATCGATATAAAGTACATCGCTGTAGTCTGGACTCTTTGTTCCTGTGCTAGCCCATAACAAACGCTGCGTCGATGCACCAGATTCACGCAATTTTATAAATCGTTCTGAGGTGAACAATTCCATATAATTTTCATATGCGAGTTTTGCATTAGCAATAGCAGCCTTACCCATCAGGTCATCTGCCTTTCCCTGCAACTGCCCATCAATAACGGCATCCACACGGCTTATAAAAAAACTTGCCACTGATTCAATTCGATTAATCGGCTGACCACTGCGCAGTCTTTCCTCAAGCCCCAGTAAAAAAGCTTCCGCAACACTGCGATAACGATCAAGAGAAAACAACAATGTTGCATTCACATTGATGCCCGAAGCGGTTAATTTTTCAATCGCCACCAAACCTTCACGTGTCGATGGCACCTTAATCATTAAATTCGGACGATTAACACGCTGCCACAAACTCAGGCCTTCCTTAAACGTCGCCTCTGAGTCATAGGCAAGCGTTGGAGATACTTCGAGGCTCACCATGCCATCACGCGCATTGCTTGACTCATAGACCGGGCGCAACAAATCCGCTGCCGCCTGAATATCTTCAATCGCCAAATCAAAGAACAACTGCTCAGATGTACTGTCAGGATTTTTTGCCTGCAGCTCCGCCAGCGCAGCATCATAATCATTGCTGCCACCAATCGCTTTTTCAAAAATTGTCGGGTTTGATGTAACGCCCGTCACGCCATCTTCAACAATCAAGCGCTGCAACTCACCACTGTTGAGCATATTGCGCTGAATATTATCAAGCCAGATACTCTGACCCAGCCCCTGCAATCGATGAATGGTATTCATATACTTCTCCTGTTCCGAAAATAGTGACACCCGAAAATTCGGGTCATACTCAGACCATCGGCACCAATTATCATTTCTTTCAGAATTCACATAGACATTCATAATCGTTAGGTCACTTAATCTACCGCAACTAACCGTAGCGACAATCGTCTAAAACACTCATCACCACCAACACATAACGTCAACCCAATGATTTACAAAATAATTTCACATATTCAGCAGCTTCTAAAATTTGCTTTATGTGACGCCAGTCACTGATATCAGCTAAGTTTTACCCGATAATTCATGCCATGAGTAAAACACTTCTGGCCACCAAAACCCTTACCATCCTGATATTAATCTACGCATTTACTCCCATTGCTTTTGCCCACCCTTACCTCATCCTCGACGGCAAATCGGATAATATCTGCTTAGGCACTGCCCACTCTATCAAGTCATGCCAGCCATTTCGTCTCAGCTATACTTTAATAAAGAATATATCGTTGAAAGGCTATACCATAAAAAAAACCCGCAACGCTCTGCATGCAAAAATAAAAAACCGCCAAACGACTCACTGCGCGAAAATCAGACCCAGTAGCGACAAAAACTTTCCCACTAAAATGCTCACGTTAATTCCCACTTTGAAATTTGATTTGGATGTTTTCGCCTTAGACCCTCAATCAAATAATACCCTTAGTGGCTCTCCATTTTTTGGTATCAGCATCAATTACCGTCGCTGCTGGTAAAAAAACCGATTATCCAAATTCTTGCACTCGCGCTATCATAGTACCTGTTGCCTTTTTTGAGCGGGCATTTACTCAGGACATCACACTTTGAATTCATTGTTGAACCGCTTTATACAGATCTGCCTCCTTAAGTCAGGTCCGCAAGACCTACCAACATCACCGTTTTTACTCGCGCTCAGCATCTTGGCTTACGGCCTTGCCGGCCTACTTTTATCACTCAATCAATCTGACCTCAAAACTGCAATCCTAATGGTGCTCGTTGATATTATTTTGCTAGGACTACTGAGCTATTTACTGTTAACAATCAACACAAAAACTGAACGTTACTTTCAAACACTAACGGCTTTGGCAGGCAGTAGCGCACTGCTTGCACTGACCGCATGGCCGCTCGTTCTTTGGCAGCAACAGGCCAGCAACAATAGCGAAAGCAGTGGCATGTTACTGCTGGTGTCATTGCTACTTTGGGGCTGGTTTTTCTGGAACCTGTTTGTTTTCAGCCATATTATTCGCCAGGCGATTTCCACCCGAATGCCTGTTGGAGTCGGCTTGGCAGTGCTATATATGTATATTTCCTTTACCATCAGCCAAGTACTCTTCTATCCGGTAACGCCATGAAAATTCATATTCTCGGTGTCTGCGGTACCTTTATGGGCGGCATTGCACTACTGGCCAAACAGCTTGGGCATCAAGTCAGCGGTAGCGACACGAATGTTTACCCGCCAATGAGTACCCAGCTCGAAGAACAGGGCATTAAGCTTTGCCACGGTTATGATTCTGAGCCGCTACATTCAGAACCAGACCTGGTTATCGTTGGCAATGCACTCTCACGCGGCAATCCAGCCGTAGAATATACACTGGATAAAGGCCTGCCTTATTTATCTGGACCTGAATTTCTAGCCCGCTATGTATTACAAGGCCGATGGGTATTAGCCATTGCCGGCACTCACGGCAAAACCACCACTTCCAGCATGCTCGCCTGGATACTCGAATATTCAGGCCTCAAACCGGGGTTTTTAATTGGCGGTGTCACACATAATTTCGATGTCTCTGCGCGCCTTGGCGATACGCCGTTTTTTGTCGTCGAAGCCGATGAATACGATTCCGCCTTTTTCGACAAACGTTCAAAATTTGTTCACTACCGCCCGCGTACGCTGGCCATCAACAATATTGAATTTGATCACGCAGACATTTTTCCAGACCTTGATGCTATCAAGCGCCAGTTTCATCACCTGATTCGAACCGTGCCAGGCAGCGGTTTAATCATTACCCCCTTGTCATCTGAAAATGTCGACGATGTTATAGAAACCGGTTGCTGGACAGCCATTGAATCATTTAGCACGCGCAGTCATAACCCAGATTCAACATCAGGCTGGCATACTCCGGACTGCAGTGCTGCGGGTAATCAATTCAACGTCGCCTTCGGTGATCAAACGCTGGGGCAAGTTAACTGGTCATTAATTGGCGAACACAATGTCGCCAATGCATTAGCCGCTATCGCAGCCGCTCGACATGCCGGTGTCCCGCCCACTCATGCCATCGATGCGCTATCCTGTTTCAAAGGGGTCAAACGGCGCATGGAATTACGCGCCACCGTCAACGATATTAATATTTATGATGATTTTGCCCATCATCCAACAGCCATTGCAACAACACTTGAAGGCCTGCGCCAACAGGTACAAAACGAACGCATTATCGCCGTACTAGAGCCCCGCTCAAACACCATGAAAATGGGCGTACACCAACACACTCTCGCCGCATCACTCAAGGCTGCAGACCATGTTATTCTTTACCAGCCCGACAATTTAGGCTGGCAACTAGATGAAGTAGCCGCTTCAATTGGCAGCAACGCACGCATCTTCAATGACCTGCCATCCATCCTTAGTCATCTTCAAGAACTGGCTACAACAGGTGACCACATTCTGATTATGAGCAACGGTGGTTTTGAAAACATCCATCAACGCTTGATCGACATCCTCGAAAAAACATGACATAAAACAGCTATGAATGAGAAACCCATAACACTGGCCATGACGGGCGCATCCGGCGCAATTTATGGGCTAACGCTTTTGCAGCAATTGCTGGCTGCTGACAAACAAGTTTATTTACTCATCTCAGGGCCGGCTCAAGTCGTACTCAACATGGAAACGGATTTAAAAGTTCCATCACAACCTAAAGATGTGCAGCAACTCTTAAGCACACACTACCAAGCACAAGCAGGACAGCTGCAAGTCTTTGGCAAAGAACAATGGATGGCGCCGATCGCAAGTGGCACCAATGCCTCCGATGCCATGGTTGTCTGTCCCTGCACCAGCGGCACACTTGCCGCCATCGCCAACGGCACCAGCGACAGCCTGCTTGAACGCGCCGCAGATGTGGTCATCAAAGAAAATAAAAAGTTAATTTTAGTGCCAAGGGAAATGCCGCTTTCAGCGATACATTTAGAACACATGCTGAAGCTGTCACGCATCGGCGTTACGATAATGCCAGCTAACCCCGGCTTTTATCATAAACCGGCGTCAGTACAAGATCTGGTGGATTTTGTTGTTGCGAGGATACTTGATCATCTTAATATCGAGCATGAGCTGTTAACGCCCTGGGGTAATCATTAAAAATCAAAAAGAAGTTATAGGATGATGAAGAGATGCAACTCAGCCTTGTTTTTGGCTTTGCCCGTCTGACAACTGACTCCAAGTGGTCGTACGGCGTTCTTTCGTCACCAGCTCAACAATGACGCGTCTGTCTACCTGAATGCGCAAATTATTCACATGGGCAAAATTCATAATAAACTCAAATGCCGCCGTATTGCTCTGACTCAAACCACGTGCCACAACCAAACACTTCTGATTTTTTATTATGCACGGCTGTGCATAATTTGAATAACGCAGCTTATTGTCCGTGCCAAATTCGGCAAGACTTGAGGACAAGCGCTCAACCCAATCCGACGGACGAAACTTCCTGTCATCTTGGCAAACGCCTTCAATAATCAGTCCATCGCGTTTATTTTGCTGCTTTAGTTTTTCCATTTTAGGCGTTGTTAAATAATATTTAATTGATTTTGTTAACTATTTTTTATATCACTAGTGAAAACTTTTACGTGACACTAGCCTTTTATCGACCATACAGGCAGAAAACTGACACATAAGCTGTGTTTCTCACAACAAAAGAGCTCAGTTAATCGGTGGATTGAAATGAGGAAATTGCAGCAATACGCTGTTTATGGATGCGCTCAGCAACTGCCGAGCCATTCAAGCCCTCAGCCACGATGGATTTTATATCCACTTTTCGAGCCGCCTGTAAGGCCAGACGAAATATTTCGGCTTGTGGATATGCAGACGATTCGTAACCTAAGCGCCCTCTGGCATCCGCCTCGCAAACCAACAAGAAATGCTCAAACCGTTCTGGCCGTCGAAAGGCGTCCAGCTTTTCCAATGTCTTAAGCAGCGTCGAGGCTTTTAACTCTGCGGCACGATGACAATGGGTATGAAAACGAGACGCCAAAATCGCCAACTCACGATACTCTTTCGGCACACGCAAACGCTGACACAGGCCTTTCACCAGCGCCACGCCACGCTGCTCGTGAGCAATATGTCGTGGCCATTCCGCTTCAGGCGTCTCTGCTTTTCCCAAATCATGCATTAACACCGCAAAACGTACACGCGTATCGGCACTCAACTCAGCTGCACGCTCCAGTGCCATCATGACATGCACGCCAGTGTCTATTTCCGGGTGATGTTTTTCAGTTTGCGGCACACCAAACAAACGATCAAGCTCTGGAAAAATCACTTCCAACGCACCGCATTGACGCAACACATCGAAATAACACGCAGGCTGCTGTTCGCCTAGCGCACGCAATGTTTCTATCCAAACACGTTCAGGCACCAACGATTGGGCTTCGTCATCAACGACAATTTTACGCATCAACAATAAAGTATCATCCGCTACCTTAAAACCCAGCGCAGCAAATCGTGCAGCAAATCGCGCAACACGCAATAATCGTAATGGATCTTCAGAAAAAGCATCGGAGACATGGCGCAGCACACATCGCTGTATATCATCAGCACCACCAAAAGGATCGATCAAGCGGCCATCACTTGCCTGTGCAATGGCATTGATAGTCAGATCACGACGTAACAAATCTTCTTCAAGCGAAACATCGGGTTCAGCATGCACCACAAAACCTGTATAGCCAGCTGCCGTTTTACGCTCCGTACGCGCCAGTGCATATTCTTCATGGGTCTCGGGGTGAAGAAAAACAGGGAAATCTCGACCAACCTGTCGATAGCCCAGCGCCAACATTTCATCAGGAGTCACCCCTGTTACCACCCAATCACGATCCTTTACGGGCAAACCCAGCAAGGTATCGCGAACAGCACCACCGACCATGTAAATTTCCATGGTATAAACCTTAAAACTTAATCGCCACGACCAGCTTTACTGCGAAACAATGAATAGCGTCCGCGGATATTTTGCTGCGTCAAATAAGTAGGGACAACAGACTCAATACTGCTGAGACTAATACCCAGCTCACTAGCGATAGCACCGCTACAAACATTATCCAGTTTCATTGACAGGTAATTATCATAGGTAAATAATTTGCCCGGCAAATGCTCCAATACCCGCCCCTGTATCGCCGACACTAAACTGCCAAGGCCAATCAATTTACGTTTTATTTTCAAGGTGCTGGCAGTAAATTGAACCAGGTCATACATACTATAAGTACGTGGACCACACAGGTCATAGCGCTTGCCATAGCTCTCCTGGCAATTTAGTGAATTGATAAACGCCTGTACGACATCGCCAACATAGATAGGTGCAAATCTGGCCTGCGAACAAACAACAGGAAAAAATACCGGACTGAGTTTTAACAGCGTGGCAAAATGATTGAAAAAGTGATCGTTGGCACCAAAAATAACAGAAGGCCTAAACATTGTGATTAAAAGATCATCACTTGCCACCTTCATCAATTTCTCACCCTGCCCTTTGCTGTGCAGGTAACGACTGGTTCCATTGCCACTGTCGGCGTTCAACGCACTCATATGCAACAGTCTTCTCACGCCGCGATCACGGCACGCCTGAATTATTTTACCTGGCAACACAACGTGAATCTTCTGAAAATCACCGCGTCGCCGCTCATTCAAAATCGCTGCTAAATTTATGACCGCGCTACAACCCTTAAAGTGTTGGCGCAACACATCAAGATTATGAATGTCACCTTCAATAAGTTGAATGCCAGGGTGCACACACAATTGACGGTGGCGTGAGCGATGCCGTGTAATAATACGAACGTGATAACCTTCATCTGCTAGACGATAAACAAGGTGTTGACCGACAAAGCCCGTGCCGCCCAGCACACAAATAGTTGGCATATTGGCAGTCTTGGATATGATAGGCATTAACGGCTCCTGCTCGATTTATTATTATTTGTTATGCGACAGAGTATACCTGCTGTCCAAGGCGCTATACTAATGCTAAACCTGTTTTCGATTTAAAGTGATCTAAAATATTACGGGACATCATCATGAATATTGAAACAAACAACTCAGCTGCTCTCTGGGATAACACACAAATAGAATCCACATTAAGTCATGTCGCAACCGCTCACGCATCATGGTCAATAACGCCTTTATCAAAACGTACCGAACTATTCATTCAGCTTAGTAAAACCATACTTCAGCAACAAGATAGCTTGGCAGCGTTAATCACTCAGGAAATGGGTAAACTGATTCAAGAATCCCGCGCTGAAATAAAAAAATGCGCACTGGCTTGTGATTATTATGCACAACATGCCGAAGCGTTTCTTGCCAACAAAGAAATTACATCCGATGCCAGTAGTAGCTACATCAGCTACCAACCGCTTGGCACCCTGCTCGCCATCATGCCGTGGAATTTCCCTATATGGCAAGTCATGCGTTTTGCTATTCCAGCATTAATAGGTGGCAACACCGCCGTACTCAAACACGCTTCAAATGTTCCGCGATGCGCACTGGCGATAGAACAATTATTCATTGATGCTGGCTTTCCAAGCCATGCTTTTCGTAGCCTGATGATTTCCGCAAAGCAGGTGGGCGCTGTTATTAACGATCCGCGTATCGCTGCCATCACACTGACCGGCAGTGAAACCGCTGGCCGTCATGTTGCAGCGAACGCTGGAACGCAGCTCAAAAAAACAGTGCTGGAGCTGGGCGGCTCAGATGCGTTCATTGTGCTCGAAGATGCCGATCTAGAACAAGCCATCCGGATTGCCGTTACCTCACGATTTCTCAACGCTGGACAAAGCTGCATCGCGGCGAAACGTTTTATCGTTGTTGAAGAAATTGCCGATGCGTTCGTAGCGGGTTTTACTGCCGCTGCCGGTCAACTTAAATACGGCGACCCTATGAATGAACAGACCACACTGGCACCAATGGCGCGTCATGATTTACGAGACGAGCTACATCAACAGGTTGAAAAAAGTGTCTCTTTAGGCGCTGTCGCGGTGTTAGGCTGTCATCTTATCGACAATTCCGGCGCTTTTTATCCCGCTTCAATTTTGGATCAAGTGCAACCCGGTATGCCGGCTTACGACGATGAACTTTTTGGTCCAGTTGCCAGTGTTATCCGCGTCAGCAATGAACAACAAGCCATCACCGTCGCCAATCAAAGTCGATTCGGCTTAGGTGGCAGTGTCTGGACCCAAGACACTCAGCGCGGCGAACGAGTAGCACAACAAATGCAATGCGGTGCGGTCTTCGTTAACGGACTGGTCAAAAGTGATCCACGCCTACCCTTTGGCGGCATCAAAACATCAGGCTATGGCCGTGAACTTTCCTATCTGGGTTTGCATGAATTTCAAAATGCCAAAACTATCTGGGTACGCTAAGAACATCATCACAACAAATCAAAACGGCTAATAACAGCATTGGAGCAAAGCTTTTTAATTTTTGCTGCCTATCTGGCTTTAGGTGCTTGTTCAGGTTTACTGGCTGGGCTACTCGGCGTCGGTGGTGGCTTAATCATCGTTCCTGCTTTAAATTTTCTTTTTACGTTACAAGGTTTCAGCGACCAACACCTCATGCATCTGTCGCTCGGCACATCACTGGCGACAATATTATTTACTGCCCTTTTTTCGATTCGTGCACACCATGCTCATGACGCAATTTTATGGCCAATTTTCAAACGGCTCACACCAGGCATCCTTATTGGCGCATTATTGGGAGCGGCCATTGCAGACAGTTTTAGCAACCAAGCTCTACGATACAGCTTCGCTGCATTTACACTCGTGGTTGCTATGCAAATTTTCTTCGACACTAAAACTTATGCTCATCGTTCACTACCTAACACCGCAGGCATGACAGCTTGCGCAGGCAGTATCGGTCTCATCTCTGCTATTTTTGGCATCGGCGGCGGCACCCTCAGTACACCATTTTTATTATGGAATGGCATCAAGCTACCTCGCGCCATCGCTACCTCAGCCGCCTGCGGCTTACCGATTGCAATCGCGGGCGCTGGCGGCTATATGTTAAGTGGCTTAAATGAAACGCTATTACCCCACTACACAACCGGCTACATATATTGGCCTGCTGTCACGGGCATTATTGCAACCAGCCTTATAACTGTACCCATCGGGGCGCGACTCACGCATACACTGCCCACCGCAATATTAAAAAAAGCCCTAGCGGTATTGCTAATATTTAGCGCCATCCACCTTATTAGCGCTTGAAAAAAAACAGATCATCACCATTATCATAGAGTATAATTTACAGCAGAAAACAGGAGTCACCGATGCGAAAGTTTATCCGACATCCCATCGACATCCCTATTGAATACTCAATAGGTGACTCCGTGGACAGCGTTCCCCCTCATCTGCAAAATATCAGTGAAGGCGGCTTATGTATCACTACCCATCAAGCAGTCGCTGCTGGGTCAATTATCTGCATCAAGATAGGCATAAAACAGCCACCCTTTGAAGCAGAGGGAACCGTGATGTGGTGTCATAAAAAAGATGACTACTATGAAACCGGCGTTAAATTTGATGACGATTCGGTTGAATACGCAGTACGTATGGTTGAGCAAGTCTGCCACATTGAACAGTATAAAAATGATGCACTGCTAAAAGAAGGCCGCGCACTGTCCAGTGAACAGGCTGCAAAAGAATGGGTTAAGCAAAATGCTGAAGATTTTCCACGCTAAACCTGTTCACCTCTAGTCATTTAACCATTGAATCTCAAGTGCAGTTGACTGCCCAACAAGCACCTGATTGAGACTTGCAGGTATGCTGGACTGCGTTGCTGACAGTGCGATACGCCCGCCCATCACTTCCGCTTTATTTTGCGGGTATAAAGGCACACGCTCAGGTTCGGCAATGCCAATCGGGTTTAAAGGCTGATTGGTCTCAATATCGTATTTATCTGATGCACCAACTGTATGTAAAAATTCATGTGCAATGATGACATTATTAGTCGCCGTCATACGTCTGCTGGCAAAGGCATTAACCACACCGAGCATGCCTTTTTGCAAACCCAAAGAATGGCGTAAACGACTCTTTTTTGCTGGATCATGATATATCACAAACATCTTCACATCCGGACGCGGACCATCAAATGTATCATGGCTGTATGCCCAATAGCGCATTTTTAAACTCCAAAAAATCACCGATAACACATTGCCATTCGCTGGAGGCTGCGGGGGTAATTCAGCAATTTCTGGTGCTAATTCCACTGTCACCGGCTCATCCAGCTCAAGGCCAAATCTATTTGCTTCGCGATCAAAAAACTTTTCTATCGCATCAAACCTTGCTTCGCCCAAACGTTCAATATAGTCACTCGTAACAGCACTGTCATCACCGTTGACCGGATACACAACCAACCACAGTGGTTGCTGCCAATCTGTGGAGCGCGACTGTGTTAACCAAGCTTCAATACTGACAAACAACAGCACCAATAAAAGCAGAAGTATCCGGATATTTTTAAATTTTCTATTCATTCGATCGCTACATTAAGTTAGTTAACGTAGATTATCGTTGTATATTGATAGTTATTGAATTTAGTTGCATGCTAAATTAAAAGTAGGAGACACGCCCTCATGAAATCACGTTATTCCGATATCACTTCTTTTATTACTAAAGACGGCTCGTTGATTCGTGAGCTAATGCATCCGAATACGCATTCATGCAAAAACATGAGTCTCGCCGAAGCCATTATCGACGTGGCTTCAGGAACCGTTATGCACAAACATTTAAATGCCGAAGAGATCTATCACATTACATCAGGCTGTGGGCGTTTAACATTAGGCGATAAGCAAATAGACGTCATCACCGGCGATTCTGTGTGCATTCCACCCAATACGCCACACCGTATTTGCAACACCGGCGATAACCCTTTAGCCATTCTTTGCTGCTGCTCGCCAGCATACAGCGATGAAGACACTGAGCTGATAGACTAATTATTTAATTCGAAACAACACCACAGATTCACTTTCGATGTGCATTTCCAGGTTATCTCGCGCTGCCAACCACTGAAATGTTTTCTGCGAATAAAAACTGATATGAGTCGAATCATTTTTATAATACCAATCCGAAAATGATGACACCTTGTCATACCTGCTCGTCATGATTGCAATCCAACCGCCACTTTTCACCATGCTTAAAAAACGCTGCCACTCACGGTCAGGTGCGGCAAAATGTTCTATCGCCTCGGTGCAACAAAGAAAGTCATATTGCCGATCCAGAACATCGCGGTTGTTGGCATAAAACAAATCATACACCGACATCGAAAAACCCTGCTCCTGCAACATCACAGACAGGGTTGGTGCTGGCCCTGAAGCAAAATCAATACCCTCACTGTCTGGCTGCAACTGTTTAAGCAGTGGTTTTAACAAGCGACTTAAAAAAGCCCTGTATTTCAAATCATCAGGGCTGTTCTGATGCTGGTCATAACGTTGTCGTTCTTGTTGTGCCGTGACATGAAATCTTGGTGGTACAAACACCAGCGCGCAGCGGTCACAAATCAAATAATCTCGATCAGACCCCTGATAATAATCATGTGTATTTTCACCATGGCATAAAGGACAGGCGCAAACTAACGACACGAACTGATGCACTTACTCCGTGACATAGATGACAATTTTACGCGACACCACAGCAGGTTTATGTGGGATATGTTTTTCATCCGCAAGCAATAGCTGCAAGGTATGTTTGCCCGGTGTCAGAGTTAACGTTGTCTCAGTTTGCCCATAACCAAAGTGCCGATGCTTCTCATCTTTAGGCACTGCATCGTGAAGATTTGGCTCGCCGGCCACATCTATCAGCAAATGGTGATGGCCCGTATCACTACGCTTAACACCTGCGGGTGCCACGCCCATATTTTTCAAACCAAAACGAACCGTAACCGGATTGGTCACTACTTCCCCGTGCGACGGTGAAATCACATACACAGACGCCTCATGAGATGCCGGCGTCGGCGTTGCAAAAACTGGCACTGTTAATAACATCGCCAATACAACCATACTACCCATCACTGCTTTTCTGAACATACTTGCCCCCTTAAGATAATGAACCCCATTTTACAGGGCCTTTTATAAGCCTTATATAACCCTTGCATAACTCTAGCACCTTAAGCCGCCTCTAAACTGCCAATTGCCCCTATATGCCCTCTGCGGTCAATCTGTTAGACTGGCGCACCAGAATTATTAACACCAACTTGATCTTAAAGCAATTTTCGACAGGGGAGAACAAAGCAAATGCCATCGTTTGATGTAGTTTCAGAAATTGATATGCATGAAGCAGCGAATGCTGTCGACCAGGCCAACAGAGAAGTGGGAACTCGTTTTGATTTTAAGGGTACTGATTCAAAGTTTGAACAAAACGAAGCTGAAATCACACTCATCTCAACATCGGATTTTCAGCTCAAGCAAATGCTCGATATGCTGCAAACTAAGCTCGCTAAACGCGGCATCGATATCGCCTGCATGGACATCAAAGAACCCGAGATGACTGGACAGCAGGCGCGCCAGCTCACCACCCTGCGCCAAGGCATCGAAAGCGATTTAGCTAAAAAAGTTGTTAAAATAATCAAAGAGAAAAAATTAAAAGTACAGGCGGCCATTCAAGGAGACAAGGTCAGAGTCACCGGCAAAAAGCGCGACGACTTACAGCAGGTCATGAGCGTTCTGCGTGAGGCAAAACTGGACATGCCGCTGCAATACAATAATTTCAGAGACTAAAACACATTAAAATTTAAACTAGGAAATCAATACCATGACAGACATTACACTGGCCATAAACACCAACAAAGGTGTTATCAATCTAAACCTGTTTGCCGACAAAACCCCTGTAACCTGCGCTAACTTTATCAATCTGATCCAACGCGGTTTTTACGATGGCCTGAGTTTCCATCGTGTGCTCGCCGACTTTATGATTCAAGGTGGCTGCCCGCTGGGAACAGGAACCGGTGGTCCAGGTTACCGATTCGAAGACGAATGTAGCAGCGAACTACGCCACGACAAACCAGGAATTTTATCAATGGCCAACGCTGGCCCTGGCACCAATGGCAGTCAATTTTTTATTACCCATGTCGCCACACCGTGGCTGGATGGCAAGCACACTGTTTTTGGTGCAGTCATCGGCGACGAAGATCAGGAGATTGTTAACAGCATTGCTCAGGGCGATAACATCGAATCCATCACCATCAATGGTGATGTTGATGAACTACTGGCACAGAATGCCGCACGCATTGAAGAGTGGAATACCGCTTTAAGCGATTAATTTTTCTGCTGCTTTACATGCTAGCGGTTACAAAAAAACCCCGGTATCGATCACTCGATACCGGGGTTTTTATAAGCGAAACTTAATCCTGATGATAAGAAAGCAAACGCTCAACTTCATTTTTTGAACCAAGAATAACTGGCACCCGCTGATGCAAACCGTCAGGCTGAACCTCCATAATACGCTGGCGACCCGTCGAACTAATACCACCCGCCTGTTCAACAATAAATGACATAGGATTCGCTTCGTACAGCAACCGCAATTTACCCGCCTTCAAAGAATCCTTGCTGTCTTTTGGATACAGAAAAATACCGCCACGCGTCAAAATACGATGGACTTCAGCCACCATTGAGGCAACCCAGCGCATATTGAAATTCTTATCACGCTCGCCTTCAATACCCGCCAAACATTCTTCAACGTAACGCTGAACCGGGGGCTCCCAAAAACGCATATTCGAAGCGTTCACTGCAAATTCCTCAGTATCTTCCGGAATCGACATATTCGGCTGGGTTAAAATAAACTCACCAACGTTTTGATCCAAAGTAAACGCATTCACGCCTTGGCCAGTGGTCAATACCATCATCGTCGACGGCCCGTATAACGCGTAACCCGCACAAACCTGCTCAGTACCCGGCTGAAGAAAATCAGCAGCCTTGGCATCTGTCACACCTTCAGGTGCGCGCAAGATTGAAAAAATCGTGCCGACTGAAATATTCACATCAACATTTGACGAGCCATCTAGCGGATCAAAAACCAGCAAATACTTACCCTTAGGGTATTCAGCAGGAATCGGGGAAACATCTTCCAACTCTTCTGAAGCCATGCCGGCCAAATGTCCACCCCAGGAATTCGCCTCAACCATCACATCGTTGGTCAAAATATCCAGCTTCTTCTGCGTTTCGCCCTGTACATTTTCCGACTCAGCGCTGCCGAGCACACCAACTAACTCGCCCTTGTTAACCAAGCTGGAAATACTCTTACACGCCGTGCAAACATCATTCAACAATGCTGTAAAATCACCCGTCGCACCAATCTTGCGCTGCTCTTCAATAATGAACTGTGTCAATGTAGTACCGATTTTCATCATTTATTTCCTTTGTTAAACCAACAAAATCTTATTTGTCCAAAACGACTCTGCCAAAATATTCTCTAAGTAAAAAATACTCTGGCAGAATGCTCCCAACGGGTAAACAAAAATTTAGGGGCGAATTATCCTTGTTTAGCCCCACAAAAGCAAAGCTCACCTATGTTTGAGCCACCCATACCAAGCATTCGCACGCCCACTTTTGACACGCACTCGCAGCGACCCTGCCAAACATAAAACATGTCACCACAGTCAAGCGCCACTTATTAACATCATGTTCAAACCACACTAAAAATCATAATTATTTATGCAATCAATACGCTAACAACATAAATGAACGTTTTTTACCTGACCATCTCACTATCTACAGCCTCATATTCCACAATCCATTAACCACAGGATCTAGCCTGCCACAGCCCTTTAATCAGTGTATACTGCGCGCTTTCAAGCCACACCAAAATAAACATGCCATGAGTAACATCGCCCCACTAATTCTAAAAAAATCCGAAGAACGACGTATACGTGCTGGGCACCTATGGGTTTTCAGCAATGAGGTGGATACAAAAATAACACCTCTCACCGGATTCGAGCCGGGGCAAGCGGTCGAAATCAAAGACGCCAATCAAAAATTTCTTGGTAATGGTTATATCAACCCACATTCGCTGATCTGCGCCCGCCTTGTCAGCCGCGATGCAAAATATGCGCTGGGGCGTTCACTGCTCATTGACCGCCTCAACATTGCGCTATCATTGCGTAACCGGCTTTTTGACAAACCCTACTACCGACTGGTTTTTGGCGAAGGTGACGGTTTGCCAGGGCTGGTCGTCGACCGCTTTGGTGATGTGCTGGTAGCGCAGATCACTACAGCAGGCATGGAGCAGCACAAAGAAGATATTGTCGCCGCGCTGCAAAAAGTCCTAAAACCCACGGCCATTTTATTTCGCAACGATGTAGGTATTCGCGAATTAGAAGGGCTGGACAGCTACGTTGAACATGCTCTCGATCATCAGCCTGATCAAATCGAGATCATTGAAAACAATACTCGCTTTGAGGTGCCGTTAATAGGTGGACAAAAAACTGGCTGGTTTTACGATCACCGCCAAAATCGTTCGCGCCTACAGCACTATGCCAAAGACAAACGGATACTGGATGTTTTCAGCTACTGCGGTGCTTGGGGCATACAAGCGGCAAAAGCGGGTGCCGCCGACGTGGTTTGCGTCGACAGCTCTGAAAATGCACTGCAAGCCGCCCAGCACAATGCCGAACTGAATAACGTTAGCGATCAAATAGGTACACTGCGCAGCGACGCTTTTGACGGGCTCAAGGCGCTGCATGAAAGCGGTGAAAAATTCGACATCATCGTCGTTGACCCACCTGCTTTTATAAAACGTCGCAAAGATAAAAAGAACGGTGTGCAGGCATATCAACGAATCAACCAACTCGCCATGCGTCTCTTAAATCGCGACGGATTATTAGTCGCCGCATCTTGCTCATTTCACATGTCTGGTACTGAGCTCACTACTGCATTATTAAAAGCATCGCGCCACATAGACCGTAATATGCAGATTCTCGAGCAAGGCCATCAGGCAGCTGACCACCCTGTACATCCTGCAATTACTGAAACCAATTACCTGAAAGCCTTTTTCTGTCGCGTTTTACCGACACGCTAAGCCAATTCAAAATACACCCAAAGCAAATCAAGCCACATGTTAAGTTATCCACAAATCGATCCTGTTGCCCTGAGCCTCGGACCGCTCAAGGTTCACTGGTACGGCGTCATGTATTTAATCGGCTTTGTTTCCGCTTGGTGGCTGGGCACCCGTCGTGCCAATGCTCACCCTGACTGGAATGCAGAGCAAATCAGCGATTTAATTTTTTATGCGGCGATGGGCCTCATTCTTGGTGGGCGTCTTGGATATATCCTGTTTTATGATCTTGGCAGCTACATTGCCGAACCTCTGAATATCCTGAAAATCTGGCAGGGTGGCATGTCGTTTCATGGCGGATTGCTTGGTGTCATAATGGCAATGTTTCTTTACGGTCGAAAAATGGGCAAAAAGTTTTTTGAAGTCGCCGATTTTGTCGCTCCACTTGTGCCAATCGGTCTCGGTGCCGGGAGAATCGGTAATTTTATCAATGCTGAATTATGGGGACGTGTTACAGATGTGCCATGGGCGATGGTTTTCCCTTACGCTGGCCCATTTCCACGTCACCCCTCACAGCTCTACGAAGCGCTGCTCGAAGGGCTCTTATTGTTTATTATTCTATGGCTGTATTCGAAAAAATCACGTCCAACTATGGCTATTTCGGGGATGTTTATGGCTTGTTACGGGATTTTTAGGTTCTTTGTTGAGTTCTACCGAACCCCCGATAATCAGCTCGGTTTTCTTGCATTCGACTGGCTAACCATGGGTCAATTACTTTCGATACCAATGATTATTATAGGTTTGGTTTTGATCACATTGGCCTACTATAATACGCGCACTCACAATACACTTTGACCGTTTACTAGCAGGACCAACATGCAACAATATCTGAATTTAATCCGTCACGTCCGCGACACTGGCACTCGCAAAGACGACCGCACCGGCACCGGCACACTAAGTGTCTTTGGCCACCAGATGCGCTTCGATTTGTCACAGGGGTTCCCATTGGTGACCACCAAAAAAATTCACCTTAAAAGCATTATCCACGAACTTTTGTGGTTTTTGTCCGGCGATACCAACATCAAATATCTCAAAGAAAATGGCGTTTCAATTTGGGATGACTGGGCAGATGACAATGGCGACCTCGGCCATGTCTACGGTTATCAATGGCGCAGTTGGCCAACACCAGACGGCGGCCATGTTGACCAAATTCAGCAGGTAATCGATCAAATCAAAAACAACCCCGACTCACGCCGCCTCATTGTCAGCGCGTGGAATGTCGGCGAAATCGAAACCATGGCGCTGCCACCCTGTCATGCTTTTTTTCAGTTTTATGTCGCCGATGGCAAATTATCCTGCCAGCTTTATCAACGCAGTGCGGACATATTTCTCGGCGTGCCTTTTAATATTGCTTCATACGCCTTACTCACAATGATGATGGCACAGGTCTGCGGATTAAAAGCCGGCGATTTTATTCATACTCTTGGCGATGCACACCTCTATCAAAATCACCTTGAGCAAGCCGACCTGCAATTACAACGCTCATTATATCCACTGCCACAAATGATAATTAACCCCGATATCACATCGCTCTTCGACTTCAGTTACGATGATTTCCAACTTGCGAACTACAGCTTTCATCCACACATCAAAGCGGCTGTCGCAGTCTAAGTTATTTCCAAACGGCAGCGATTTTGCGTAAAAGCTAACAACATGAAAATTTCAATCATCGCCGCGATGTCGCGTAATCGTGTTATTGGCATCAACAACACTCTGCCATGGCATTTACCCGCCGACCTCAAACACTTCAAATCCATTACGATGGGGAAAGCCATCGTAATGGGGCGAAAAACTTTTGAGTCCATCGGTCGACCGCTACCCGGCCGCACAAATATAATTATTACGCGCAACACAGGTTTTCAGGCAGAAGGGTGTACAGTGCTTCATTCAATTGAAGATGCGCTTGATTTCTCAGCAAAACAAGATGAAATCATGATCATAGGAGGCGCTTCTTTTTACGAGCAAATATTACCGCGAGCGGATCGTATCTACTTAACGCTGATCGATGAAAATTTTGAAGGGGATGCGCTGTTTCCGAAATACAATCAATCGGACTGGCAGGAAACCGAACATATCAAGCATATGCCTGATGAAAAAAATAAATATCAATACAGCTTTATTGTTCTAAACAGGAAAACTTAAGGTCACCAACGATAAGATGCTTCAACACGTGTTCCATTCTCATTATATGGACCCTTCTCATATAAGCTTTTCACCATAAAAAAACCGGCACCCCTATCGGAGGCCGGCTTTTACCAAGCAAGTAGTGTCTATAAACTAAACTCTCAGAATACTCACTTCTTAAAAATGCATCACACTAAGCAACTTGTCCCTTTTTCTTATGCTGATTAATATCAACACACACTTCACTATTTTTTTTAATGAGCACCTCATCTGATTGACCAACGGTTTTCTTTGCTGAAATCGGCGAGTCAATGTTATTCGGTTCATCTCGCAGAATACTTTCAACATCTAATTTATGTGAACTGTCTGATGAATGTAACAACTCATGCTTTTCATTCTCAGTAGTAGTTGATTCCATTTCTAACTTCTGACTCTGCTCTTCATCATTTTTATTTTTCACTACATCATTTGCTGACAATGAAATAGCAGCATCGCCATTTTTTAGGCTTGCAACTTCACTGCCACATAATTCCTGAGAACCCTCTGCCAGGTGACTGTATATTTCCCGCGAGTTTGCAGCCAGAGCTTCTACAAGCTCGGCTGTATGTGAAAAATGTTGTGATACCTTAGCGCGATAATTTGTAAGCGATTCTTTTTCCTGCTCCAGCGCCAACTCAAGCTCTTTAACTTGCCCTCGCTCAGGGCTTGTACTACGTGCAACAAAAAATCCCACCAGCAAACCTACCACTAATCCTGCTACGATCAGCAAACCTTCCATCGCTCACCTCCATACATTTCCTAACAATACGCACCACCTAAACAGGCAGACCCTAAAATCATTCGGCATATCATAGAATGGGAGTTAAATATTATCTCGACATCAAAAAGTTACGAACCCCATCAAACATACGTCAACCAACTATCATGTGCTTCACTGCGGCCATGAACCAAATCAAAATATAATGTTTGCAGCTTTTCAGTTACGGGGCCACGGCCACCCGCGCCAATCTTACGCCCATCAATTTCTCTAATCGGTGTCACCTCAGCAGCGGTTCCGGTAAAAAAAGCTTCATCCGCAATATAAACCTCATCACGTGTAATTTGTTTTTCTTTAACCTTGTAACCTAATTCCTCTGCCAGCTGGATGATGGTTTCACGAGTAATACCATCAAGCGCTGAGGTTAATGTTGGTGTATAGATAACGCCATTACGAACCAGAAACACATTTTCACCACTGCCCTCAGCAACATAACCTTCTGTATCCAACAGCAAAGCCTCATCACAACCACAAGCCAGCGCTTCATTGAGCGCCAATATAGAATTAATATAATTACCGTTAGATTTCGCTTTACACATCGTGACATTCACATGATGGCGGGTAAATGAAGAGGTTCTAACTCGAATACCATTACGGAGATTTTCTTCGCCCATATAAGACCCCCACGACCAAGCCGCAACCATTACGTGTGTCTGCAAATTATCCGCACGCAAACCCATGCCTTCCGCGCCATAAAAGCACATGGGGCGGATATAGCCTGCCTCCATATCATTTTCACGCACCGAAGCAATAATAGCTGCGTTGATGGTTTCCTTATCAAAAGGCATCGGCATATTTAAAATATGCGCTGAACGAAATAAACGATCAGTATGTTCTTGCAGACGAAAAATCGCGCTACCGCGCTCAGTTTTATACGCGCGCACACCTTCAAAAACACCCAAGCCATAATGCAAAGTATGGGTTAACACATGAATTTTAGCATCACGCCACGGCAGCATTTCGCCATCCATCCAGATAACGCCATCACGATCGTCCATATTTTGCATACTCATACTTCTTTCTCCATACGAATGAGCAAACTTTTTGAAGCTTGCCCAAAAACTTCTTCTCTAAAAATTTAAAAAACCCAACAGGAAACTTAAAAAACCCAGCAAGATTTTACCGACCTTTCAATTCTAACCAAATCACCACTTTAATTCGACTGCTTTACACTTCCAATAGGCGCTGCCATATCGTTGATACATTTCGTCGATACTCAAAAAACTGTTTCACAGGCACCCGTGCCAATTGTTCCTGTAGAGCAAGTTGATGAACACAGGCTCGATATGCCTGATAAGCAATAATTAAACATTCAACATCATTATTAGAAAGCAATCCCAGCTTAGCGATTACCTCCAACAAACGAATATTATCTGTCCATTCAATCAACTCTGGAGACTCTACTGCATAGGCCAAAACAAAGTACTGGACGATAAACTCAATGTCTGCTATTCCGCCAAGCCCCTGTTTAACATCAAATTGTTCCTCGTTACTCGCATCTAGCTCATTGCGCATACGCTCGCGCATTTCAATAACTTGCTGACGCAACGATTCTCTTGGGCGTTCTTTTTCCAAAGCCTGACGGCGAATCGAATTAAAACGCTGCGCCAAACGTGCATCGCCTGCAATAAAGCGCGCCCTAACCAACGACTGATGCTCCCATGTCCAGGCCTGATTCAATTGATAGTCCTCATAAGATGCAATGCCACTGACCAGCAATCCAGAACTGCCGCTCGGCCGTAAGCGCATATCAACCTCATACAACCTGCCAGCCGCAGTGTACGCCGTCAACATGTGGATCAAACGTTGACCAAGGCGTGTATAATTCACACTGTGTTCAAGTTGATCGTCATGCAAAAAAACCAAATCTATATCAGAACCATAACCTAGCTCAAGTCCGCCAAATTTCCCGTAGGCAATCACCGCGAACCCCGCTTCGTGCAATGGCAACACCTGCTCGCCAAAGGTTTTTTTATTTACAAGATTTAGCACCTCAAGCAAGATAACCTCAGCGATACCGGTTAGGTAATCACTCACCACCGTCACCGGAATTACCTCGGCAAGATCGGCCGCAGCCACACGCAGTACCTGCTCGTGCTTAAAATAGCGCAGCTGATCCATCTGCGCTTCAAGGTCATTCGCTTCAACATCTGCCATCTCAAGCTGCAACTGTGCAGCCAGCTCATGAGACTGCAAAGGCGCGTATAGCGCACGCGAATCAAGTAGCTCATCCAGCAAAACAGGCTGCCCGGCCAGTAATACAGACAACCAAGGGCTGGCGCTACACAATCTCACCAACTGCGACAGCGCCAGTGGGTATTCCATTAATAAATCCAAATAAGCTGTGCGACGCACAATCGCCTCTAGCAGGTTCAACAAACGTGGCAGCGTTTCATCGGGATTTGCTGTTTGAATCACAGCACCTAATAACAAAGGCATCAACTTGTTCAGGCGATTACGGCCGCGGCGACTCATCGCACGTAAAGCTGCTCCATCATGCAACACCTTTAAACGTCGCAACGCCTCCTCAGGCTGATTGAATTCAGCGAACTCAACCAGATTCTGAGCAAGGTTCGAAGATGACTGATCCATCGCAATCCAGATAGCTGCAAAACCAGTATTTTCTTGTTCGCCATCCGTCCCATCCAAATTCAATTGTGGTGAACTGAAAATCTGTTTAAAACCTTCTTGAACATGGCTCAGATGACTGCCCAATGCCTCTGCGAAACCACGCTCATCACAAAAACCCATTGAACGCGCCAAGCGAATTGCGCCTAACGCATCGTCTGGCAAACTATGCGTTTGCTCATCTTTCCATTCTTGCAACCGATTCTCAGTTCGCCGCAGAAAAATATAAGCCGCCTGTAAACCCTCACCAATATGTTTTGCCAGATGCCCCGACTCAACCAGCAATTTCAGAACCTTCTGAATAGCTGGCTCCTGCAAGTGCAATTCTCGCCCACCCCGAATCAGCTGAAACACCTGCCCAATAAATTCGATCTCACGAATTCCGCCAGGGCCTAGCTTGATGTTACCGAGTAGACCCTTGCGCTGAACCTCTTGGTCAATCATCGCTTTCATTTCGCGCAACGCCTCAATACTTCCGAAATCAAGATATCGCCGGTAGACAAAGGGGCGTAGCATTTTTATTAGAGATAAACCCTGCTGCTGATCACCCGCCACCGCCCGCGCTTTTATCATCGCATAGCGCTCCCAATCTCGACCCTGTGATTGATAATACGTTTCCATTGCATCTACACACATAACAAGAGAACCGCTATCCCCATAAGGACGCAAACGCATATCTACACGAAAGACAAAACCCTCAGCCGTTGATTTATTTAATACATTGATTAAGCGCCGTCCAAGACCAACAAAAAATTTCTCGTTACTGATCGCTCGTTCTACACCTACTGTTTCACCCGGGGCTGGATAAGCAAAAATCAAATCGATATCCGATGAAAAATTTAATTCGCAAGCACCCAACTTGCCCATAGCAAGCACAATCAATGACTGAGGATTCCCGTTGCTATCATTTGGAGTACCATAATCAGCACAATGCCAGTCATGCAACTTCTGCAAAGCTGCTGCAATGCAAGCATCCGCCAGCGCCGACATTGCCTGCATCACCTCATCCAGAGATGCTTTGCCACTTAAATCACGCCAGGCGACACGCACCATTTCACGATTACGAATCGTGCGTAATACAGTCAGCAGATCGTCTTCTTCATCAACCTTCGCCAAACATTCATCAATAATTTTTCGACATTGCTGCGGTTCGTAACAACGATCCAAGTCTCCACTGCCAACTAATTCCAGCAACATTTCAGGACAACGAATGCACTGCTCAGCAACGAATTCACTGTAAGCCCAAACCTTGAATAATTGTTCAGAATTCTTTATATCTTCTGGAATGCTAATGTCTGCCAGCGCAGCAGCTTCTGAAAAACGAAACCAGTACAATTTAACCCGATCGACAATCGCTGTGGGAAAACTACACAAGCTTGTCCCTATAAATTTTTCTGCGGCCATAATTTCGTTTTTGATTTTTTCAGACATTGGTTTTTTAAATACTATTTATTAACTCTCAGCCTATTGTTCGGCTATCAAGTTGAGCAACTCACGGTCGATATTAAGAGACAGACTCAGCTTAATACCTTAAAAATGCAATGAATTTCAAAGACTATTTAAAATTAATGGTAGCCAAAGATGGATCAGATATCTATCTAACAACCGGTGCGCCACCTAGCATGAAAATTCAAGGCCGAATGACGGCACTTGAAAAAAACACGCTCGCACCCGGCCAAACTAAACAGATAGCCTATCAGATCATGGATAAGGCCCAAATAGAAAGCTTTGAACAAATACCTGAAATGAATTTAGCGCTCGACTATCCTGATATTGGTCGCTTTCGCGTCAACATCTTTAAACAACGTAACGAAATTGGCATGGTGGTGCGTAACATAAAAACCGTCATCCCTAACATTGGTGAGCTCGGTCTGCCTCCTGTGCTCACCAAGCTAATTATGCAAAAACGTGGGCTGGTTCTGTTAGTCGGCGCAACAGGTTCGGGTAAATCTACATCATTAGCTGCGCTGATCGATTTTCGAAATGCCAATAGTGCTGGCCACATCATCACTATCGAAGACCCTATCGAATATGTTCATAACCACAAAAAATCCATCATCACCCAGCGCGAAGTAGGCGATGATACCAACAGTTATGAAGATGCTCTGAAAAACACACTACGACAAGCACCCGATGTTATTTTAATCGGTGAAATTCGCGACAGAGAAACCATGGAACATGCCTTAGCATTTGCTGAAACTGGTCATTTAGCCATTTCAACGTTGCATGCCAACAATGCCAACCAGGCTTTCGATCGCATTATTAACTTTTTTCCCGAAGACCGACGTAATCAGTTATTAATGGACTTGTCTTTAAACGTGCGCGGCATTATTTCGCAACGTTTAATTCCATCACTGGACGGTAAACGTGCTTCAGCGTTTGAAGTTTTATTGGGCACACCGATGATTGCCGACCTGATACTCAAGGGTGATATCAATCAGATAAAGGAAATCATGGCACGCTCAGAAAATATCGGCATGCAAACCTTCGATGGCGCGCTTTATAAGCTCTATAAAAAAGGGCTTATATCTATGGAAGAAGCATTGAAAAATGCTGACTCACAAAATAATTTACGCCTGCGCATCAGCCTTGAAGAAAAGGATCATTTGCAGGATGAGCAAACTCTTAACGCTCTCAAACTCGAAGAAACTGACGACGACTCTGGCTCGACCTACAAAAGCGGAAGCCGTTAATAATCAAACATAAAAAAAGCCCCGACTGGTTATCAGTCGGGGCTTTTTTGTTTCAAGCTAGGTCTGTCACATAAACGGACAGAAAGCGATATTACATCATACCGCCCATGCCACCCATACCACCCATGCCGCCCATATCTGGCATCGCTGGTGCACCCGCCTCATCCTGAGGTATATCAGCAACCATTGCTTCGGTTGTAATCATCAAACCGGCAACAGACGCTGCATTTTGCAATGAGCTACGCGTCACCTTAGTCGGATCCAAAATACCTTCTTCAATCATGTCAACGAATTCACCGCTGGCAGCATTGTAACCAAAGTTACCTGAACCTTCTCTAACCTTGTTCAAAATAACAGACGCTTCTTCACCAGCGTTAGTCACAATCTGACGCAAAGGCTCTTCCATCGCACGACGTGCAATGTTGATACCGATGTCCTGATCATGGTTAGCACCCTTGAGGTCTTTAATCGCATCAATAATACGCACCAATGCAACACCACCGCCAGGCACAACACCTTCTTCAACCGCGGCACGAGTCGCATGCAATGCATCTTCAACGCGAGCTTTTTTCTCTTTCATTTCAACTTCAGTGGCTGCACCAACCTTAATCACTGCCACACCGCCTGCCAACTTGGCAACGCGTTCCTGAAGTTTTTCTTTGTCGTAGTCAGAGCTTGTTTCTTCGATCTGAACACGGATCTGCTGAACGCGTGCATCAATATCGTTAACCTGACCCGCACCATCGATGATGATAGAAACGTCTTTAGTGATCTGAACTTTCTTAGCAGAACCAAGATGCTCTTCAGGTGTGGCAGTTTCCAATGACAAGCCAACTTCTTCAGAAATTACCTGACCACCGGTCAACATAGCAATATCTTCGAGCATGGCTTTACGACGATCACCAAAACCTGGTGCTTTAACGGCAGCAACCTTAACGATGCCACGAATGTTATTCACAACCAATGTTGCCAACGCTTCACCTTCAACGTCTTCAGCAATGATCATCAACGGACGACCTGATTTAGCAACGCCTTCGAGGATACCAAGTAAATCACGGATGTTTGAGATTTTCTTATCAAACAACAAAATGTATGGATTATCCAGTTCAACACTCATATTCTGTTGGTTGTTAATGAAATAAGGAGACAAGTAACCGCGGTCAAACTGCATACCTTCAACCACATCCAGCTCATTACCTAAACCAGAACCTTCTTCAACCGTAATCACGCCTTCTTTACCCACTTTGCCCATCGCGCTAGCAATGATGTCGCCAATCTCTTCATCAGAGTTAGCAGAAATCATACCCACCTGAGCGATTGACTTATCATCTACGCAAGGCTTGGAGATGCTTTTTAGCTCTTCAGTTGCAGCAATAACCGCTTTGTCGATACCGCGCTTCAAATCCATTGGATTCAAACCAGCAGTCACCGCCTTCATGCCTTCGCGCAGGATAGCCTGAGCCAAAACAGTTGCTGTGGTAGTACCGTCACCGGCAACATCAGATGTCTGAGAAGCAACTTCCTTCACCATCTGCGCACCCATGTTTTCAAATTTGTCGTCCAGTTCGATTTCCTTAGCAACGGAAACACCGTCCTTAGTAATCGTTGGCGCACCAAAACTCTTGTCTAAAACAACATTACGACCCTTGGGACCCAATGTAACCTTGACCGCATTGGCCAAAATATTTACGCCTGCCGCCATACGCTGGCGTGCATCATCGCTAAATTTAACTTCTTTTGCTGACATTTTTCTTTCCTCTTACTCTATGTCTGATGAGTGATCCAGACTAAATGGATCAACCTTCGATAACCGCCATGATGTCGTCTTCGCGCATCACTAACAATTCTTCATCGTTAAGCTTGATTTCGGTTCCGGAATACTTGCCGAACAGCACTGTGTCGCCGACCTTTACATCCAGTTGGCGAACATCACCATTTTCCAGAATCTTACCGTTACCCACGGCAATCACTTCGCCACGAATGGGTTTTTCAGTTGCTGAATCGGGAAGGACAATTCCTCCAGCCGATGTACGTTCTTCTTCCATACGGCGGATAATGGCCCGATCGTGTAGTGGCCGAATATTCATTATAAGCATTCCTCCTAAAGAAATATTTTCAAATACAAATAGATAGTGTGATATCTAAACTTTACCAGCGAGAGATTTGGCACTCCCTTCCGGTGAGTGCTAACAATAATAGGGTCGAAAATCCCAGAGTCAAGGCTGGCTTAGAAAATATTTTTATTTACAGGATTACACAGGCGAATACACAGTGGCAGGAATATCAGCTAAGAAAGCTGCGCAGACTAATTCAAGACATTATTTACGATGATCGTCGTCATGACGCCAGAACTCACCTTCTATAGTATGTGAGCCATTATTTTCTGGGCCAGAAGGATTTTTAGAAGAAGTGCCGGATGATGTTCCGGGCGAGCTGCTGCCATGCACACCGCGATGCGCTCCCGAAGTTGGCCCAGCAGAACCCGCTCCCGCCATGTTACCCATGGCTAACAATCCTTTACCGATTAACAACATGATAAGCGCGCGCCTTAAAAAGGGCACCAAGCCCAAAAAACCCAACGCATCGGTAAAAAACCCCGGGGTCAATAACATCACGCCACTTATCAAGAGCACGACACCTTCCATCATTTCCAGTGCCGGAATTTCACCCTGCGCCAACATACCACGCACGCGCTGCATCGTAGAAAACCCCTGCAGACGTAATAATACGGCACCGAGAACTGCGGTAAAAACAACCAGCACAACCGTCGACAGCGCGCCAATCAAGCTACCCACCTCGATCAACAAATAAATCTCAATCACGGGTATTGTCAAAAACAATATCAATAAAATTCGTAGCACCGGCGCTCACTCAATCCTGTAATAAAGTACTTCAAACTTCGACTATACTACATCATCAGAAAATTACTCAGAGTACTCATGCCATGGATGCCTATCAGCTTGTTTTAAATACCTGCCCTGACGAAGAAACAGCGCAGCAGCTCGCAAAGTGTATACTCGATGAAAAATTAGCTGCCTGCATCAACATTATCCCTGGCCTACTATCAATCTATGAATGGCAAGGAAAACGGGAACAAGGCACAGAAGTCTTACTGCTGATAAAAACGCGCCAGGAACTTTTTACAGAATTGGAAATGCTCATCTGTTCATTGCACCCCTACGAGCTACCTGAAATCATTGCGCTATCGATTAATGATGGTCTACAGGTTTATCTAAATTGGATCAGTACGCAAACACAGCAATCAAAATGAACCCTATTCACGCCAAGATTCACACAAACAAAATAATGAAAAATACATTTTCAACCTCGCTGCTCTGGGTAATGGCGATAGGTGTCTTACTGCTATCCGGCGCACTATCTGCCAATGCCACTGCAGCTGAATCACCCTCTACTTCGAGCTGGAACTCGTTAGGTGATTTTTTAGGTTTATCAACAAAACGCGATACCTTCCTTAAACCCGAGCAAGCCTTTGTGCTGAGCGTCGACCTTGACGGCGACACTGGCATCACAGCACATTGGGACATTGCACACGGTTATTACCTGTATCGTGACAAATTTCAATTTCGCATTCTTTCACCTGACAGCGTTAAAGCCTCGATCCCTGTCAGTCCCGCTGGAAAAAAGAAAGTGGATGAATACTTCGGCGAGATGGAAGTTTATTATCAGCAGCTCGATATCCGATTACCGTTGCTTTATGAACAGCAAACAGCCATCCCATTAAAACTTGAAATCAGTTATCAGGGCTGCGCTGATGCGGGATTCTGCTACCCTCCCATCAGCAGTACAATTGAATTAACATTGCCCGCACTAACTAAACAATAATCCCCCATCAAAACCGCAATGCTCACGTCCAAATATAAAATCGGTCTATTATTGATATTACTGCTACTGGGAGTTATTGCTCTGAGCTACAACAAGCAGTACAAACTCCAGCTTGATAGCCATGCCAACACAAAACCCAATGAAGTAGACCAACTGGTCGGGCAGAAGCGCCCGGATTTCTCTCTTCCTGACCGCCTTGGTATTCCATATAATATAAGTGAATGGGACGGCAAGGTTATCATCTTAAATTTCTGGGCCACTTGGTGCAGGCCCTGCCGCAAAGAAATGCCGATGTTTTACCAGTTTCAACAAGACTACCAGGAAAAAGGGCTTCAATTTATCGGCATAGCCATTGATGACAAAGCAGCGGTCGATGTTTTTTTCAAGCAAACCGGGATTAACGTAAATTACCCCATTCTTATAGGCGACGATGAAGCCATCCCCATTGCAAAAAACTACGGCAATGAATTTGGTGTTTTACCCTACTCCGTCATTATCGATCGCCAGGGCCTGATTCAATATCTGCATTACGGCGAAATCAACCGTGAGCAAATTGAAGAAAAAATTGCTGCGTTATTATAAATAACCCCCACCTTGATCATTTCGAGGCAATTCTAAGCATCATTCGGCGTTTATATCGCCAATTGGTCGCTATCTACGATGAAATAGCAATTAAATCTACTAAATGGCTGGACAACTTCGATGATACATTGCAAGATAAGCTCACGTGATAAATTATCCTTTAAAATAAAAGGATTTAATACGTAAGTGACACGATATTAGCATTATCGCTGCATGTTTAACGAAATTTAACTGGAAAGCTGCTTGAGCTAAAATTAGATGGCAAAAATACTGCTACTCAATGGCCCTAACCTAAACCTACTTGGCTCACGCGAACCGGGGCACTATGGTCTTGCAACCCTTAAAGACATCAATGAGCGCCTAAAATCTATTGCCGAACAGCATCAACACCAACTGAGCTGCTTCCAAAGTAATGCGGAACACGAGCTGGTTGACCGCGTTCAAGCCGCAGCAAAAGAAAAAACCGCTATTATCATTCTTAACCCTGCTGCTTTTACCCATAGCAGTATCGCGCTACGTGATGCACTCAGCGCCACAGCTATCCCTTTTATAGAAATCCACCTGTCCAACATTCATAACCGCGAAGAATTTCGCAGCCATTCTTATTTTTCTGATCTCGCCAGCGGCGTCATCAGCGGCTTTGGCGCTATCGGTTATGAACTCGCAATGCAGGCGGCACTCGATCAACTATCAAACAGCTAATAAACTCAAGATCATGGACATACGTAAAATAAAAAAACTCATCGAACTGCTGGAAGAATCTGACTTAGCAGAAATCGAAATCCAAGAAGGCGAGGAATCACTGCGCATCAGTCGACACAGCCAACAACCGCCAGCCGCTCAAGCAGCCTATATTCCGCCCCCTGTCGCTCCGCCCGCAGCAGCACTGCCGAGCGCTCCCGCAGAAGCCGCCGCTGCCAACAGCGATGGCAACAGCTTGCCGGATGGGCATATCTTGTTATCGCCAATGGTCGGTACATTTTACCGCGCACCGGCACCTGGCTCAAAGAATTTTGTCGAGGTAGGACAACAAGTTAACGTCGGGGATACGCTGTGCATCATCGAAGCCATGAAAATGCTCAACCAAATCGAAGCAGACAAAGCCGGAGTCATAGCAGCCATACTCGTCGACAATGCTGAGCCTGTTGAGTACAACGAACCTCTTTTTGTTATTAAATAAATCCGATGCTCGAAAAAATAGTCATTGCCAACCGCGGGGAAATTGCCCTGCGTATACTCCGCGCTTGTCACGAACTGGGCATTAAAACCGTTGCGGTACATTCCTCCGCGGATCGAGACCTGATCCACGTCAAACTTGCTAACGAATCCGTTTGCATCGGCCCAGCTGCCTCAGCAGACAGCTACCTGAACATCCCTGCGATTATAAGCGCCGCGGAAGTCACCGATGCCGTGGCCATTCACCCAGGCTATGGCTTTCTATCGGAAAATGCAGACTTTGCCGACCGCGTCGAAAAAAGTGGCTTTATTTTTATTGGCCCGCAAGCAGACACGATTCGCATGATGGGTGACAAAATCGCGGCCATCAACAACATGAAGAAAGCTGGCATCCCCTGCATCCCAGGCTCTGACGGGCCGTTAGGCGATGACCCTGATAAAAATTTGGCGCTGGCAAAAGGCATTGGCTATCCTATTATAATCAAAGCTGCCGGCGGTGGCGGTGGTCGCGGTATGCGTGTCGTGCACAGTGACGCAGCATTGATCAACGCTATCTCAATGACCCGCGCAGAAGCGGGTACTGCCTTTGGTAACGACACGGTTTACATGGAAAAATTCCTCGGCAACCCGCGCCATGTTGAAATCCAGGTGCTTGCTGATGAACATGGCAACGCCGTCCACCTTGGAGAGCGCGATTGCTCAATGCAGCGCCGCCATCAAAAAGTCATCGAAGAAGCGCCAGCACCCGGTATTACACCGCAGCAACGTGAAAAAATTGGTGAACTCTGTGCCGATGCCTGTCGAAAAATAGGCTATCGCGGCGCTGGCACCTTTGAATTTCTTTATCAGGACGATGAATTTTATTTCATCGAAATGAATACTCGGCTACAGGTTGAGCACCCCGTTACCGAAATGATTACAGGCATCGACCTCGTCAAGCAACAGCTACTCATCGCTTCTGGCGAAAAACTCTCTTTTAAACAAGAGGATATCAAAATCACTGGGCATGCAATCGAGTGCCGTATCAATGCTGAAGACCCCGTCAGCTTTATTCCATCTCCCGGTACGGTGAGCCATTTTCACCCACCTGGCGGACCTGGCGTACGCATCGATTCGCATCTCTACAGCGGCTACGTCGTCCCGCCCTATTACGACTCCATGATTGGCAAAATCATCGCACATGGCCAGGATCGTGATACCGCCATTGCTCGCATGAGCACTGCGCTCAGCGAAGTGGTTGTGGAAGGCATAAAATGTAATGTGCAATTACACCGTGAAATCATCCATGACGAAGCATTCAAAGCGGGTGGCACCAACATTCATTATCTCGAAAAGAAACTTGAAGAAGCCAACAACAATTAAGCGCTAACCGCCCGCTGCCCTTTCCGCACACGCTTTATTACCCTAAAACATCGATGACAGTACTTGCAAACAGTAATGATAATAATTATCATTACTGTTAAATCGGCCGATAACCTTTTGCAATTTAGGGAATAAACCTGCTGTAACGCATAAAATACATATAGGAAAACATCATGCTGTCATCACGCATTATTCTTACTACAACGCTACTTATCGTCACCGGAATCTTATCCGGTATCGCACAAACCGCTTTTGCCCGCGATGAAACCGCACTGGTTATCTACTCTGGCCGCAGCGACAAATTCGTTAAACCTGTCATCAAACTGTTCAGCGAAAAAACCGGCATTAAGGTGATTTTGCACACGGCTAAATCAACCGCGTTATTAAACAAATTGCGTGCAGAAGGCCCACGCACTGAGGCTGACCTCTACCTCAGCAATGACGCAGGAAATCTTCAAATTGGTGCGGACATGGGGCTCTTTAAAGCCATTCCTGAGAACATTGCCAATGTCATTCCAAAAAATCTACGTGCGCCCGACAACAGCTGGATAGGGCTATCAGCACGCTCACGCGTGCTCGTTATCAATACAAAATCGAAAAACACCCATTTCATCAAGTCTGTTTTTGACCTTGCCGATCCGCGTTTAAAAGGTCGACTCGGCATCACTCACAGCAGTAACGAAAGTTTTATTGCCGGAACCGCCGTTTACCTTGAATCCAAAGGCGAAGCCAAAACGCGCGATTGGCTGGAAGGCATCAACAACAATAGCGACGGCGAGGCTTTTAACAAGCACAGTAAAATCGTTGCTGCAGTCGCCAAAGGACGCAAAGATGTTGGGCTCGTAAATCACTATTATATATATCGCCACCTGGATAAATCACCCGACTCGCCGATTCGCATCGTGATTCCTGACCAGAGCCCCGACTCGATAGGCGTCGCTTGGAATGTCGCGGGTATTGCTATCAGCAAATATTCAAAAAAAGTACCTCAAGCACAAAAACTCGTCGAGTTCCTGATCTCCACTGAGGGTCAAAAACTGTTTGCGCAACTCAACAGAGAATATCCAACTCGTAAAGATGCTGCCACGGCCGCCGAAATTGCACCACTAAGCACCATCAAAGTCGCCGATGTCCCCATGTCATCGCTCGGACGTTTACGCAATAAAACGCTCGATATGATTGAAGCTGTCGGCCTCCCTTAATGCTACGGCCTCGCCTTAATATACAGGGCTCGCTCTCCGGAATGGTCGTCTTATTGGCGGCCATTCCACTTTTGTTTGTCATGCTAAACAGCGTACAGTTGCCGCTCGACAAGTGGTTAGGGCTGTGGAACACCCGGCTACCCAGTTTATTTTGGAATACCTTATTACTTGCGGCACTGGTAGTCATTGGTTGTTTTATCCTCGGCGTCTCCTCTGCCTGGTTAATTGCACGACGCCAGTTTCGTGGTCGCAGCGTGGCCCTGTGGCTAATGATTTTACCACTGGCGATTCCGACATATGTGTTTGCTTATATTTACACCTCTTTAATGGATGTCGACGGCTGGCTCGGCAGCCTTTGGATAACCCTGTTTGGCAATGCCGCATCCATTCCAGATCTCTATAATGTCGGCGGCGTGGCGCTGATTTTGGCGCTATCAGGATTTCCTTATGTCTTTCTACTCACCCACAGCGCCCTGCTTAACAGCAATCCACACATGGAAGAAGCCGCGCGCATCCACGGTGCCAGCTCGCGTGAAATTTTCTGGCGCATCACCGCCCCGCTGATTCGACCAGCTATTGCTGCCAGCCTAGCAATGGTCACCCTGCATGTATTGTCTGACTTTGGCGCCGTTAGCATGCTGCGCTATCAAACCTTTACGCTAAGCATCTATTTACAAATGAACGGTCGTTTTGACTATCAGTCCGCTGCTGCGCTGAGCAGCATACTGGTCATGTTGGCGCTAACTTTTTTAGTGCTAGAACGTTTTTTTCGCAGCCGCCAGCGCTATTTTTCCGCCAACCAGGCCAAAACATGGCGCATCAAGCACGCCTCAAAAAAAGAACTCTGGATAATATGGTCATGGTTAGGACTGATCAGCCTGTTTGCATTTATTTTACCGCTGGCATGGATGCTGACCTGGAGTTTTGAGGCCGTTATAGCTCAAACACTTGGCAGTGAATTCTGGGGTTATGCGCTCAACTCTCTGGTCATTGCCATTATCGCCGCCACAGTATGCATTGTCGCCGCGTTACCAATTGGCTTGTTTCATACTCGTTTCCGTTCATGGCTCAGCAATCTCTTCCTGCAAATGTCGAGCACTGGCTTCGTGCTTCCCGGCCCCGTAGTCGCATTAGGTGTGATGACTTTCTTCTTAACTACACTGCCAGCACTGTATGGCACTTTAGCGGCGCTCACCATCGCGCTGGTGATTCGTTTTCTGCCACTGGCCGTGCAATCCCAAGAAGCAGCTTTGTCACAACTAACCCCCTCCATTGAACAGGCCAGCCGTGTCCATGGCGCAGGCCCTCTGGAAACACTTTGGCGCATCACGCTACCAATGATGCGCAACGGCATGGTTGCCGCTTGGGTGCTAGTATTTATCGATGCGCTCAAGGAATTACCCGCAACATTATTGCTGCGTCCAATCGGCTTTGACACACTGCCCGTTCGTATCTGGATTGAAGCCAGCGAAGAAATGCTCGAAGTTGCCGCGCCTGCTGCATTAATGTTGGTCATCTCAACCATTCCGGCACTTTGGATCATGCTGCGCAGCACCCGCCAAAGCACGTAAAGTCCACACATCAAGAGGCTTGGTTTTATCCACACAGGCGGTTATAGTTAGTCGTGAGCGCCCGAGACTTTTAGACGTGCAGCGGCTTATAAGCATACTTTTCGTATGTTTATTTAAGATCGCGCCACTGAACTTAATTTACTGGGATAAATAAAACAAACTATTCACAGCGCGCTTCTAAAACAGAAATTTATGGCGATAGATAAATTGTTATCTATCGCCTTTTTATTCAGATGCCCTAACACTGGCACTTAAAAAATATGGCTGAGATAAAAATTTATGGGTTATAGAACTTCACTTTACGATGAACACGTTGCACTGAATGCAAAAATTGTCGATTTCGCAGGCTGGGATATGCCGCTACATTATGGCTCTCAACTCGATGAACATAATATTGTTCGCAACGATGCAGGCATGTTCGACGTCTCACATATGACCGTAGTCGATATCACCGGCCCTGACGCGCAAGACTATCTAAGCAAGCTGCTAGCAAACAACATCCATCGCTTACAGCAACCCGGCAAAGCACTTTATAGCTGCATGCTTAATGAAACGGCTGGCATCATTGACGATCTGATTGTTTTTTATCTCGATGATGATTTCTACCGCATGGTCGTTAACGCTGGCACGCACGATAAAGACCTAGCCTGGCTGGAAAAACAATCCAGTGGCTTTGATGTCGATCTCACTGAGTTCTCTGATACCGCAATGATTGCTGTGCAAGGACCTGCTGCTCGTGAAAAAGTCCATCAGACGCTGAGCCAAACTAGCCGCGAAGCTGCAGAAAAATTAGCACCCTTCTTTGGTATTCAATGCGACGAATTATTTATTTCCCGTACCGGCTACACCGGCGAAGACGGCTATGAAATCATTCTGCCAAAATCTAAAGCTGCGGACCTGTGGCGATCTTTACTCAACAGTGGTATTAAAGCAGCCGGGCTCGGCGCACGCGATACACTCAGACTTGAAGCCGGCATGGCGCTCTACGGTACCGACATGGATGACGACATATCGCCACTTGAAGCAGGTCTATCATGGACTGTTGCATGGGAGCCGACCGATCGCCAGTTCATTGGCCGCGACGCTTTAGAAAAACAGCGCGACAATGGCAACCTGAAAAAATTTATCGGACTGATCCTTGATGATCGCGGCGTGTTACGTAATCATCAGACGCTGGTCACCGAAGCAGGCCAGAACGTTGGCGAAATAACCAGTGGCAGCTTCTCACCGGTACTCGGTAAAGCCATTGCCTTTGCCCGTGTCTCAGCCGATGTCGACGACCATTGTTTTGCCATGGTACGCAACAAACAGCTACGTGCATCGGTTGTTAAACCACCATTTGTGCGCAATGGCCAAGCCTGTTTTAAATAGGCTCCATCAATAAATTTTTGCATTACTTAATTTTGTACCACTTTTAACGTCAGTATAGAGAGACTTCATCATGAGCAACATACCCGCCCATTTAAAATACACCAAAACCCATGAATGGATTGAAGAACAGGATGACGGGTCAGTAAAAATTGGTATTACTGACCACGCACAGGATCTGCTCGGCGACATGGTTTTTGTCGAATTGCCTGAGCTCGAAACGGTTCTTGAAGCCGGCGATGAATGTGCCGTTATCGAATCCGTCAAAGCGGCATCAGATGTTTATTCACCGCTTTCAGGCGAGATCGTTGAAATCAACGAAGATCTCATCGACAATCCCGAAATGGTCAATAAAAACCCCTATGTAGATGGCTGGATTTTCCGTTTGATGCCTTCTGACCCAGAGCAGCTCGGCAATCTTTTTGATGCGGAAGCCTACGAAATAGCAGCCTCTGAAGATGACCACTAAAGCCTAAATTATATCCTAAACTATTTTAAGCACAGCAATAGAAAATGCCTTATATCCCACATACTGACGACGACATTAAAAAAATGTTGGATGTCATCGGTGCTGACAGCATTGAATCTCTCTTCGATGAAATTCCAGCGGCGTTACGTCAAACTTCTCTGAATAACGTTCCGACAGGTTTAAGCGAAATGCAAATCTCGCGTCTGATGTCTGAACGTGCCAGCAACGATCAGCAAGGGCTGAGTTTTATCGGTGCCGGCGCCTATGAACATCATATTCCAGCGGCAGTCTGGGAGATCACTACCCGCGGTGAATTTTATTCTGCTTATACGCCTTATCAAGCCGAAGCCAGCCAAGGCACACTGCAACTGCTCTATGAGTATCAGAGCATGATGGCTCACCTAACCGCCATGGAAGTTTCAAATGCATCGTTATATGACGGTGCGTCGGGGCTTGCTGAAGCGGTATTAATGGCTGTGCGCGCTAATCGGAAATCGAAATCAAAACGCATACTGGTACCCGATAGTGTTAACCCTACCTATCGCCAAGTCGCCAACACCATTGTAAAAAATCAGGGGCTATCTTTAGAAAGCATTGCTTATGACAGCCAAGCTGGGAACACAAGGCTGGCATCACTGCCTGATGAACCCGGCGACATTGCTGCGTTAGTCATTCCTCAACCTAACTTTTTTGGTGTTCTGGAAGATGTCGATACACTTACCGACTGGGCACATCAACACGGCGCTTTAGTGATTGCCGTCGTCAACCCAACTTCTCTGGCATTGCTTAAACCACCTGGAGAATGGGGTGAAAAAGGCGCAGATATAGTTTGCGGTGAAGGCCAACCGCTCGGCATTCCGATGTCATCCGGTGGCCCATATTTTGGTTTCATGTGCTGCAAAAAACAATTTGTCCGTCAGATGCCGGGGCGCATCATCGGTCGCACCGTCGACCTGGATGGTAAAACCGGTTTTAGTCTTACCCTGCAAGCACGCGAACAACACATCCGTCGCTCAAAAGCGACCTCAAACATCTGTACCAACCAAGGGCTGATGATAACTGCCGCGACTATTTACATATCGTTACTCGGCCCCGAAGGTTTGCAGCAAGTCGCCAGTCATTCGCATAACAATACCCAAACATTGGCAAAACAACTAAGCCAGCATGCTTCAGTTGAAATGGTTTTTTCCAGCCCATCATTTCATGAAGCGGTAATTCGTTTTACAAATCAATCTGTAGAAACTGTGCTAGAGCAATTACAACAACACGGTATTCTCGGCGGATATAATCTCAAGCAACACTTTCCTGAGTTGGGTGAAGCCATGATGATCTGTGCGACTGAAACCAAAACAGATAGTGATCTCAAACAATATGCAGATGCCCTTGCTGAGATTATTGACTGATACTTTTGCCAGTCAATAATCCTTAATTAATAATTAAACATGAATAACGTTAAAACTGAAGTCAGCTTATGCGGAACCCGCACGGCACTCCACGGCACACTACCTGCTGTGGGTAGTAGCGCACCTGATTTTATTCTGGTTAACAGCAAGCTAAAAAATCATACGCTGAAAAATTACTCGAGCAAAAAAAAGCTGCTCTACATAGTTCCCAGCCTGGACACTTCAGTGTGTGCAACATCGAGCAAAAAATTTAGCGAGCTGGCCACAGACAAACCGGATAACAGCGTCATTCTAATTATTTCGAGCGATCTACCTTTTGCTCAAACACGCTTCTGCACTGAATTGAATACCAATAGCATTACATTACTTTCCACCATGCGTTCTGAAGATTTCGCTAAGGATTACGGCGTGCTTATCATGGATGGCCCACTGGCCGGCCTAACAACACGTGCAGTACTTGTGCTGGATGAAAAAAACAACGTGCTATACAGCGAACTGGTCGCTGAAATTAGCGACGAACCCGATTACCAACGTGCCTTTGCAGCACTCACTGAATAACAAATATCATGAGCGAAACATTAATTTTTGAACAATCTAAAACAGGGCGTGCAAGCACTGCTCAATCACCCGGCAGCAGCATTTCTATAAGTACCATTCCTAAAGGGCTGTTACGAAAAACAAAACCACAACTGCCTGAAGTTTCTGAAATGCAGGTGGTGCGACATTTTACACGGTTGTCTCAGCTTAATTTTTCTATCGACACACAGTTCTACCCACTGGGTTCCTGCACCATGAAATATAATCCGCGCGCCTGTAACACACTGGCGATGCTGCCAGGGTTTTTACAACGACACCCACATGCACCTACGGCAACGGGTCAGGGTTTTATGGGCTGCATGTTCGAACTACAAGAAATGCTTAAAGACCTCACCGGCATGAAAGAGGTATCACTGACACCCATGGCCGGTGCACAGGGTGAGTTTGCCGGCATTGCAATGATTCGTGCTTATCATGATGCCAACAACGATCATCAGCGTTCAGAAATTTTAGTCCCGGATGCAGCGCATGGCACCAATCCCGCCACCGCGGTAATGTGCGGTTATAAAGTACGCGAAATTCCGACCAATGCCGAAGGTGATGTCGATGTCGATGCACTGCGTGAAGCGGTAGGGCCACACACGGCAGGCATCATGTTAACTAACCCGTCAACGCTGGGAGTTTTCGAACGTCGCATCACAGAAATTGCTGCCATCGTTCATGATGCCGGCGGCCTGCTTTATTACGATGGCGCAAATCTCAATGCTATTCTCGGCAAAGTAAAACCGGGAGATATGGGTTTTGATGTGATCCATCTGAATTTACACAAAACTTTTTCCACGCCTCACGGTGGAGGTGGTCCGGGTGCTGGTCCGGTAGGCGTTAGTGATCGACTTATCCCTTTTTTACCCATACCAATGGTCACGCAGGACGACAGCGGTTATCGCTGGCTAACAGAAGAAGATTGCCCACAAACCATCGGTCGTTTATCCGCCTTTAGTGGAAATTCCGGCGTATTGTTACGCGCATACATCTATGCTCGCATTCTCGGTCGCGAAGGCATGGTGCGTGTTGCAGAGTTTGCCACACTCAATGCTAACTACATGATGACACGCTTACAGAACGAAGGGTTTGATTTAGCCTTTCCCGAGCGCCGCGCGACCCATGAATTCATTGTCACATTACGTAAACAGGCTAAAGAGCTTGGCATCACAGCAATGGATTTTGCCAAGCGACTACTCGATTACGGTTTCCATGCCCCCACTACCTATTTTCCTTTATTAGTAGCGGAATGTTTCTTGATCGAACCCACCGAAACAGAAGATCAAAAAACACTCGATGGCTTTATTGAAGCCATGACAAAAATTTTACACGAAGCTGAAAACACGCCCGAGATTGTCAGTGGCGCACCTCACAGCCTGCCAGTCAAAAGACTCGATGACGTACGCGCCGCGCGCGAACTCGACCTTGTCTGGCAAAGTCCGCAAGAACAATAAAGTGACCAACACATCGACAGGCTTAACCCGTTTAGTAAATGCCACGCGTTATTCCCTGCAGGGGTTAAAAGCCGCATGGATTAATGAGGCAGCTTTCCGCCTTGAATTGATGCTTTTAGTAATACTGCTACCACTAGCTTTGTTACTTGGAAATACAGCCATCGAACGTACATTGCTAATCGGCAGCCTGTTTATAGTATTAATTGTTGAGCTACTCAATTCTGCAATTGAAGCCGCAATTGACCGCTTTGGAGAAGAACAACATGAGCTATCAGGTCGTGCGAAAGACATTGCATCCGCAGCTGTATTTATCGCCCTAATACAAGTATTAGTAGTCTGGCTTCTGATCCTGCTAAATTAAAAATACAGACTTAACAGAAAATTAATTCTCAAAATCAACAACAGGAATACCAACTATGACAGCACTAATTTGCGGCTCCTATGCCTTTGACACCATCATGGTTTTCCCTGATCAATTCAAAAATCATATCTTGCCAGATAAGGTTCACATGCTGAATGTATCCTTTTTGGTGCCCGAACTGCGCCGTGAATTCGGTGGGTGCGCAGGTAACATCGCATACAACCTCAACATGCTCGGTGGAGATTGCCTGCCAATGGCAACGGTTGGACCTGACTTCGTTCCCTACGCTGAGTGGATGAAAAAATGTGGCATAAGCACCAAACACGTCACTGTACTCAATGAGCATTATACCGGTCAGGCTTACATCACCACCGACAAAGACGATAACCAAATTACCGCTTTTCACCCGGGCGCAATGAGCTTTTCACAGGAAAATAAAGTCAGCGATGCCAACGGTATTAGCATTGGCATTGTATCTCCCGATGGCCGCGATGGCATGATCGAACATGCCAGGCAATTTACTGAAGCAAACATTCCATTTATTTTTGATCCAGGTCAGGGTCTGCCGATGTTTGATGGCGATGACCTCAAAGCCTTCATCGATAAAGCCTCCTGGGTTGCGGTCAATGACTACGAAGCACAACTACTTCAAGACCGTACCGGCCTGTCACCTCATGAAATTTCCGAACAAGTAGAGGCGCTCATCATCACGCGCGGTGCCAAGGGATCACAAATTTATACAGCGGAACATGAAATCAATATCCCCTCTGCCACAATCAACAACATCGCCGACCCAACAGGATGTGGTGATGCCTACCGTGCGGGACTGCTATATGGCCTGATGAATAATATGGACTGGGAAACCACCGGGCGCATTGCATCACTGATGGGCGCAATTAAAATTGAAAAACCAGGAACGCAAAAACATTCTTTCACAATGAAAGAATTCAAGCAGCGTTATTCTAAAACTTTTTCTCAAGATTTTTAAAAGTATAAATAAATAGACATGTTTTTATACTGCAAGGGGTAGGTATCTAAGTTAACACCGCCCCTAGTAGTTTCTCTTTAGAAAACAAACTTTCTGTCGATATTAATTATGCACATAATTAAGCATACTTATAAGGATTAGCCCACAATACCTTCCATGGATAAAAATCCATACCAAGAAAACCAACAACATGCTTCTGAAAATCTTCGCTTAACACTTTCGTTTTTATCGAATTTAAAAATTCCATTATCACCGCTGAACTATCGTATGGGATACGATTGTATAGCTGGCACTAATGACACATTAAGAACTTCCCTGGAAAACTGCCCTGATAAATCTGATAACGAACGCACAAAAGATATTTGGAATATTTATAGACGCTTCTACGTACAAGACCACGAAACACTCGACATCATTCGCGATGGTCTGCGGCGCATTATCTTCGATATACAAGGAAGCGCCGAAAAATCAGGTGGCAATTTATCAAGCTACGTTACCAGCCTTCGTAGTTTTTCAAGCATACTTGATTCAACCACCTCTCCTGAAACAATTAAAGCCGAAATTAAAAAGGTTATCCAATTCACTCAATCTACGGAACTATCGCAACGCCAATTTGAAACTCAACTTACTAACATGGCTACAGAGGTTGAAACACTGCGTAAAGAGCTCGCTCAAAGTAAACAGGAATCGCTAAAAGATACACTAACGGGAATTTTCAATCGAAAAGCATTTGATGACGCACTTCATCAAGCCATAAAATTAAACCATAATAACAGCAATGAATTTTGTGTTTTAATCGCAGATATTGATCACTTCAAAAAAGTTAATGATACGTACGGCCATGTTGTTGGGGATAAAGTAATACGATTTGTTGCTTCAACCTTAAAACGTTGTACCCATGAGCATGACCTCAGTGCGCGTATTGGCGGTGAAGAATTTGCAGTTTTGCTACCTAAAAAAAATCTTTCCGATGCAAGTAGTATTGCTGAAAAAATTAGACAAGCCGTATCATCAGGGCAATTAAAAGATACTCAAAGCGGGAAAACATACGGCAAGGTGACAGTATCAATCGGTGTTGCCCAATTTCACAGCGATGACATTCCAGAAATACTCATACAACGTGCAGACGATGCACTATATCAAGCTAAGGGAAATGGACGGAATCGGGTCGAACGTGCAGCCGGAACATAATCTGTAGTAGCTCAGACCCGATCTGACAGTTACCCGTTTTCAGGGTGTCTGTTAGTTTAGATTTGAGCTAAATTCTTTTCCGCCCAAATCGATTTACCATCCATCAAAGTTTCCAGTGGTGTGCGTCCA
>Ga0316204_10002378_pt1 | contig 43052 bp, 44 predicted proteins | sample 6monrhotite_MG_2_FD_205661 | JGI IMG/M metagenome (GOLD analysis project Ga0316204, IMG submission 205661) | Microbial mat bacterial communities from mineral coupon in-situ incubated in ocean water Damariscotta River, Maine, United States -... | ecosystem: Environmental > Aquatic > Marine >... | reverse complement strand
ACATCTCCACAGGGGACGGCAGAGAGCGGCTCAGGGGAAGCTACTGGGGTACCCGGGGGGGCCTCGCTGATGAACTGTTCAAGACCAGGGCTGGCGAAGGTGTGTCGGACCCACCTCTTGCCCTTCTTGATCTTCTTCTCCGTGATCCCCCCACCCAGGAGTGCAAGCTCGTAGCACACCAGGCCAAGGGTAGCCCGCTCCTTGAGGGTCAGGCTAGGGGCATCGGGGAAGTTCCGGAGGATTCCACGGAACACCCCGGAAGTGTATACCGCTTGGAGTTGGCGGTACTTCCAGGGGTACTTCCGTTGTACCCACCGGGCCATGCCCTCATCATTCAGGGATGTCCCAATCTTGTTGACTGCGTGGGATCTTGGTTTACCCAGGTGACTGAGAAGCACCCCCCAGACCACAGTTGCAGCACCGTGGTAGGAGTGAGAGACATGGTCAGTCAGCAGATTTCTCGTGGTCTTGGGTCCCTGTCTCACCCGGAGGCAGTAGTCCTTCAACCTCTCTGCCAAGGTGTCCACCAAGACAGGGAGCAGGTTCTTGTTCGTCGGATGCATGATCTAGTTGTTCCTGAATGCTGGTGAAGGCCATGACCCTGATGGCTGCGGCGATACCGTTAGCCCTCTCTGCTCCTCGTCCTTCGTGGCAGACACGGCAGACATTCTTCGGATACGGTCCCTGTTTCTCTGGGGGTACCACGTTGCAAGTAGTGCAGGGAGCAGCACTTAGGACGGGCTCTGGAGTTTTACAAAGAAGCTCCCGAAAGGGGGCCGGATCATCGTGTATCATGCTTAGAGAGAGAGCGTATGGAGGGACCCCTGACCCCCTTTGGGGACCCCAGCTAGGAGTGAACCCCGAAGGGGTGAGCGAGGATGGAAAACAAAAGGGGTGAGGGTGTAGAAGCCACACAGAGGGAGGAAAGGGGAGTCCCAGGACAGACAACTGGAACCCCCCAGGGTTACCCTAAGGGTTACCCTTCCTTGTTTCCGGTGGGGTCTCCATCGTAGAGCGCAAGGCTCGCCGTGATGGACTCCTGCAGGGACTCCTCGGGGAAGACTAGCTCGCAGTCCTTAGCCGTGAACGGCATGTCCGGGTAGCTCCTGGTCTGACCCCAGATGAGGCGGTCCATGATGCTCCCCCCACTCTGGTTGAAGGACTCAGCTGCCTGTTTGCAGAGGTCCTTGTCGTGAGTGTCCGCTGACACCAGGAAGAGAACCGCATGGAGTTCTCGGGAGCAGCGGTTCCTCCTGTTGTACTCCCACAACCGTTGGCGGATCATGAGATTCTCCAGGGAGAGCAGCGTTGTCGGCACTGCTACCCTCATCAGGTCAATCACTCCGGCGACCTCCTGATAGATGCCCTCTCGGGTGTAGCACTTCCACAGGGAGCCCAGGTAGTAGGACCCCGGTGCCAGTGTCTTATTCTTGTCCGTCACTATTCCCTCGACGCTTTGGCGAGGGTCCGCGCGGTCCCGATCCTGGAGATTTCACTCTCCAGCTGGTTGACTAGACCCCGCATGAGATCCAGGTAGGATTCCTCCTTCCGCTTGAACAGGGTGATGGAGAAGTGGTCACAGCTGTTCTCCTCCCCGGTGCGGGCGTCTAGCTTCAGCCAGGCTGACGTTCCGCAGTTGTCGAAGGAGATGCGAAGGGAGCGAACGTGGTGGATGTTGGTTGATGCGATCATGTCTACTGTTTCTGGAATACGACGGTGTTGCTGGTAAGGCGAGCCAGTTTCCCCATGAGGTACCCTTTACTCGCCCCGTTTCCGAAGGTGTACCCCTGGGAGTCCAGCTGACGGGCCATCAGGTCGAAGAACCCCCGCAGGGTGGTGTGGTGGTCCCCGCCGATGTTCCCCAGGAAGACTGCGAGTTGATCGGCAGCCTCGGGGTCCAACTTGATGCTGATTACAGCATCCTGCCGCTCGGGTTCGGGTTTCTCGAATGCGAATCGTTCGTAGATCATGTCTCTTTTTCTGTTGGGTTTCACTTGAATTCGAGTCGGTTGCACGCCAGCCATGCGCCGTTCACATAGACTGCGTAGTCTTTGAAGTCCTCATCGTGCTCCCGGAGCACGTTTCCGAGAGTGAAGTACATCTCATACAGTTCGGGACAGTCCTCGGGTTTGATACCCCAGAGGAGAGCCCGCATCTTCGATGCTTCCGTGATGGTGAGCTTCAGCCTCACATCCACGAAGGTCTCGGAGACCTCGGTGGTGACAACTTCTTCCTTCATGGTCTTGACAACTTCAAGACTGGCTTTGGTTTCCATGTCTGTCTCCTCTAGCTCAGGATGGTCTCGGTGATGTAGGTAGCCACATCCTCCCGCTTCCGGGAGATGGTGCCGTTGACTCGGGAGGCGCTACGGTCCTTCGAGTTGGACTTCTCCAACACCTCCGTCATGCTGTTCATGACACCCCAGGCAGTACCCCGGATGTTGTCACAGGTGGGTCCGTGGTAGACCAGCGTGGACTCCGCTTGGAAGTTCTTCCACCGGGTCAGCCTGGACTTCTCACCCTTGCTGTCTCCCCCTTGCGGGAGTTCCTCCAGATCGTTGATGTACCTGTAGGCACCCTCGATCAGATCCCTTCGGTCCTGCTCGGAGACCTTGACCTCACAGAGCAGGGAGGCACGGGCCTCGAATTCCTCCAGCTGTCGGCGGATACCGGACAGGGAAGCCAGCAGGGTCTCCTGCTCGGACTCCACGTTACCCTTGTGGGTGATCCGATAGACTCCCTCAGCCTTCCGGCATCCGAAGGCCATCCGCAGCATGTTCTTACACTGCACCCGGATGGTAGTACCGGAGAGGGTCAAGGCTGCCGTCCCATCGTGGCTGGTATGCATGATGGCATACGGCACCACATGATCCTCACCCGAAGGAAGAACCAGGGGGGCGTTCAGGTTGAGCAGGACAGCGAGTTCCTTCCCGCCGTTCATACTGAACCCAGCCTCTGGGGTCGCCCCGTCATCCGCCAGGACATTGCAGACTTCCTGGAGGAACGCAGGTTGGATCACCTTGTAGGTGTTCCGCGCCACGTTCAGGACGTTACCGTTCCCGGAGTGGACGATGGCCTTCCAGCCTTCAAGCTGGTTCATGTCCCCATCGTAGAGAGGCCGTTCGAGGATCTCATCCCCGATACCAGCATCCCGAACGAAGGTCCGAGCGTTGGCTTCCGGCACCACGGTTCCGAGTCCGTGCCATGCCGGTTTCCCAACGTACATCGCGTTGTCTGTCTCAGTAATTTCGTGCATTTTGTCTGTCTCTTGCTTGGGACTACCACTCGTAGTCCAGGTTGACGATGATGAACAGGACGAAGAGCCCTGCTAGGACGAATACGATCAATGGTGAGGGTAGATGATGAGTTCTTGCTCGGGATCCCAGCACATCCTGCAATCCCAGCACTTGTTAGCCTGCAACTTAGCCGGGCAGGTATCCGGAGAGTTCATGTCCGGGTCGCTCTCGACCTTGGAGCGGGTGAGTCCGGGGATGGGTACCATGTCCTCATCTACCATAGGTGCGCTTGGACGCACCACTAGGTTCCTGGGGAATCCATAGACCTCATTCCGCTTCAAGTACTGTCTCACGATCCCGTACTCTTTGGTCGGAAGGTAGAACCCGATCCCCGGCAGTGCCTCCGCAATCAGCACGATCTTGTGCAGCTGGGCGACACTCTGGATGTCTCCTGAGTCGAACCATCGGAAGAACCGTAGGCTCGGCGCTACCTTCTGGGACTCTTCGTACAGGTCGTCAATCATCCGACCCGTCCACCCAGGTTCCTTCCAGGCTGCCTGTCTGCGCGCCATAGCTCGCCGGGTGGTTCCCATGTTGTAGAAGCCCCGGAGTGCGTAGCACCCTTCACAGACGCTCCCAGGCACATCGTGGAGCTTGCTACCGTTCTTGCAGTCCTTAGCTGGGGTGCTCCAGGCCAGCCAGGGCATTTTGCTCGGCTTGCTGAAGTCTCCCATCTAGTTCTCCGGGGGAGTCGTGGACAGGTCCATCTTCTCCAGGATGTCCGCGATATCAGCGAACGTCTTACCCTGGGAGTCGTTCAACTCAGCGAAGAGCTTGTGGTCCCAGTTCACGGTCATGATGGTCCCGTCTGGCTTCAGAGCATCTAGTGGGATCAGCTGGCCCAGCGCATCCGCTGCTGTCTCCAGCGCCGCTACTCCGGGGATATTCAGGTCGTCCAGGTAGTGGAGGTCCGCTAGTTCCGTCTCGCTCACCCCACTCTGGGCAGCGAGCACACCCAGGCAGCAGTAAGTTGCTGGAACTTCGTGCTCCGAGTCAACCGGCCCTCGGTACAAGGTCTTTCTGCCTTGTGTGTACTCACCGCTCCGGAGAGCCGCGACCCAATCGTCACGGATCTTCTTGATCTGTTCGAGCTTCATGCCTTACAACTCCTCCTCGATGACTCTTGCGAGTTGGTGAAAGGTGGGTGCGATCTGAGGGGTGGCCTCTCCGATAGGATCTTTGTTGATGTACAGCAGCCACCCATTTGTGGCATCCGCCCCATGCATCAGGTCATTAGCCCCAGCGAGGGGACGCTGGATTTCTTTCGGGAGGAAGCTCAGGTACGAGTTCCCCGGGTCTGCCTGTTTTTCCTCAGGCACTAGGCAGTTCAGCACACCAAGGCAACAGTAGGTATCCTTGGCGGGCTGGAGGCAAAACTTCCCCTGTCTGAACTGACCAGACCGGAGAGCTGCTATCCACAGCGCCTTGTCCTCGGGGCTCAGGTGAGAGCTACCCTCGGGTAGTCCCTTCCTGGCTTGCCTGAGGGTTTTCCGGAGGTCCCGGATCGTGATACGCCGTTGTTTGGCGATGATGTCTCTTCGCAGGTTCTTGTTCTTCATGTCTGTCCTCTATCGGAAAGTCAGGGTGTTGCAGGAGATTTCCTCGCCGTTGACTTCGACGTTCTTAGCGACACCAGGGTAGTCGTTCACTGCACTAGACAGTTTGTAGTACAGGTCGCACAGCACCTCAGAACCGCCCAGACGATCCGCAGGAATCGTCCAGCACAGGGCTTGCAGGTTCCGGGCGTCTTCGAGGGTAAGCTCAATGCTCACCTTGAACACGGGTTCGAGCTTCACAGCCTCGACTTTGCATTTGCTTTTCATGATTCTAGAACTTCTTCCCGCCGTTGAATTCGAGTCCGTTGACCGGGATGCGGGTGCCACCCCGCTCCATCTGCCCACGACTGAAGGGAGTGTGGTCCGCTTCAGTTGCGATATGAAGGAGACGCTCAACCCGGTAGAACAACGGGTCCAGGAGGTCTGAACACTTGAGGAGAGCCCGCAAGTGCTCCGCTTCCTGGAGGCTGAGGGAAACTTCCAGGTCGAACCCGGATGTCACCTCGACTTCCTCCTCAACCTCAACAGTCCGAGTCCGAGTCCGAGTCCGGATGGAAGGCTCGGTGCGAGGTTCCGCTTTCTGGATGTCCATGTCTGTCCTTTGCTGGATGTCTGTCCGACTCCGTTAGACCCACAATGGGAGCCCCTGGGCCGCGTCAAGGCCGAGTCATTCCAGGGGTAGGCCCGAAGGCCCCTGTTAGATGAGGAAGGTTGAGAGGATGAGGAGACCGATGAAGGCGATCTCACAGATGGTTTGTTTCGTCATCCGCCGTACATGATGAGGAGTTGTTCGGCACCGAACACTTCGTTCGCATCGCAGCACTCGCAAGTGTAGTGCTCTGCGTCAGGCTCGCAGCCTTCCTGGTCTTCGCCGCAAGCCCTACAGATACCAGGGTTATCCAACCCGTACATACCTGCTATGGCTCGCTCCATGATCCGCTCTTGGGTCACGCTAGGGTGGAGCTTCATCGAGCCACCCCCCGCTCTTGTGCAAGCGCTCCCAGAGCCTCGAAGATGTACCTAGCTCCACCCCTGTTCTGCGCCGACACGGCAGACCAGAAGGCCATACCGAGCCGGTCTTCCACGGTGTTGAACGGCACGCTATCGTGCGGCGCACCGAGAAGCGCAGGGACGGCGCAAGTGTCTCCGTTGTTGGCGAGCGAAGCCCAGGACCGTTCACCGATACGGCTCTCGATCCAGTCCTCGCAGGTCTCCGGGAAGAGTTCTCCGTCGAAGTACCTTTGCCACAGGGCGCGAAGATCCTGCTGTCTTGTCTTGTCCATCACTGTCCTTTGTTGGATGTCTGTCTCGGTCTAGAGGCGCGGAAGATCCGCGAGGTACTCAAGCACGCTTTGCTTGTTGTCCACATCGACCCGGAGGGCGACGACGACAGCGCACAGATAGGTGACCATGCGCTCCAAGCCTTCGACGGAGCGTTCGTTACCGCCCTCTTCTCGAAGTTCATCCGAGAGCCGTCCCGCCTTGTGGATGCGCTCAAGAATGGCATCGCACACTTCGTTCACGTTGTTATCCATCACTGTCCTTTGTTGGAGTTATCAGACTGTTAGACCCGTTGCCGGGAGCCACTAGGCCGCGTCAAGGCCAGTCTGTTCTAGTGGTGCTCGGTCCCCCTACTAAGCGGGACGTTTCGGGGAACCGAACGATGGGTTGTCACTTTTCTTGATTCGCTTTCTTCCACTCGTCCACATCCGGGCGAACGCATTGGACGGCTTTCCATCCCCGCTGCCACACGATGTAGGCCATTCCAGTGTCCGCGTCCGTGAACGTCACGGCGCGATGCTTGTACACTTCGGGCGAAAGCTGGTTCTTGCAGAATCCGCATTGGATCGCGTTCGAGAGTCCAGACAGGGTTTCCCCCGTCTTCGGATCCTCACCATCCGTCCAAGCCTCCCCGCAAGCACAGCTGTAGGGCATGCCCATCTTAGCTGCGTCTACGAGATGCTGCTCGGCGGTAGCGGCGATCCACGCTGGCATAAGCCTACGCTTCGACCGTTGTGCGGTATGCGCGCTTCTCATCATGTCTGTCTCTGGTTGTAGTCCCTCCCTTGGACCCCACCGATTGTGGGGAGCCCTAGAGCCGCGTCAAGGCGGAGGGTCTGTCTAGGGTAGGGGCCGAAGCCCCCCCGGGTTAGTCCCGGCAGATTGCGAGCATCGAAGCTCGGCTGGGGCAGGGTCCAATCTCAGGAGCCCAGGAGTAGACTCTCTCGACCATTCCCCGCCAGCGTTCGTAGCGGTCTTCCCTCGCTTGCCGGATGCGGTTCGCGAGCTTGAGGAGAGCTTCCTCCTCTTCGTCACCGTCCCGCCATCGGTCGAGAAGCCCCTGGGACCAACGGGGACCCGGAAGGTCTGCTGGAGGGAGCATCCGAGCCGCGATGGCTTGGGAGAGTGTCGGCGGCCCCGTGGGCCAGTCCTTCGGATCGAAGGCCCAAGGAGCCAGTTCCCGGTGGAACATGTCTTGGAGGCCGTCGCGATCGTAGGAACGCTGGAGCGGGTCCGCTTGAATGCTGTCTGTCATGTCTGTCTCTGGTTGTGGGTTGCAGGGTCGGCTGTCCCGGGGATCCCCCCGGCAGCTCTCCCTGCGGATGACTGAGCGGATCGTTTCGAGGAACCGAACGCGGTACCCCAAAGAACCTGCCTGCAATCGTCGTAAGTCCTTTGGTAGCAGGGACTTAGGTGTCCCAAAGAAGTCCCCAGGGTCCCCCCCTCGGCTTTCTCGGAGACGTTCCCTTATGGTGCCTCACCGACACCTAACAAAGCCCTAATCCCCAGGGAATTCCCCAGGGAAACACGGCGTCAGGCTCCCTACTAGTAGGTAGGATCCCCAGGGTACTCCCCGAAGAAGACAGTAGGGATTTCCCCAGGGCTTTCCCCAGGGAATTCCCCAGGGATACACAGTGTCAGGAAGCAGGGAAGACAGTAGGGAATTCCCCAGGGCTTTCCCCGGGGAAACGCGCAGGGCACCGGGGGGGAACAGCCACCCGGCAGGGTTTCGTTAGGGTGAACAGGTTTCTGCAGTATTTTTCCCCGGGGTCCCAGAAGTGGCACCACAGAATCCCCACAGAACCCCCACAGAACCCCCCAAGAACACCACAAGTCGGCCCTATTTGCCCCACAATGGACATAGAGTGTGGGATCGCCAGCTCACCCCCAATAAAAAGGGGGGTTCCCCAGGATTTACCCCAGGAAACCCCCGCCCGCAGCAGCGAAGTTCCATCTAGCACGGCGCGGGAAGTCAGGGACTACTCATTGTCGGAGGAAAGCTCGATCAGGGTAGCCGAGAAGCCATAGTTGTCCACAACACCGTTGTTGCTGGAGCCAGAGGCCAGGGAGGCGGGGAACTCCAGGGTGTCACCATCAGTCAGGGTGATCACCGTAGCAGCAGTAGCTGACTGCCTGGAGTTGTTCCTGGAGTGGGTGGTGCAGTAGAGAATAGCGTTGGTGAGGGTGGTCCCACCGGAGTTGATGTTGGGGATGATCCTCGCCTCCATCTCAGCAGAGGAGGTAGTCTTGATCGTCATCTTGTACACCAGACTAAAGGTGGCGGTGCGGCCATCAGCCGGGCTCCAGGTCAGAGCGTCGAACCCTGTGGTAGCACCATCCAGTTCCGTGGCAACGAACCCGTTCGCCAGGGTGGCAGTGGTGTCATCGTAGTCCAGCCTGGTAAGCGTGGTGCTGTTCAGCGTTGTGGTACCAGCACCGTGGGTGATTGCAGCGTAGGCCCGGTTCACCCGGACGCTCTCCTTGTCTACCACCTCTGACCAGTCATTCCCTCCCTTGTTGACATGGAGGGTGCCCCCCGTGTCATTCAGGTAGAGATCCCCCAGGGTTCCCGTGACGTTGCTGTCAGGGTCCCTGTTCCCGACATAGACATCGGCGTCACCACCGTTCGTCCCAGAATTCTGGAGATCCAGGACAGGGACAGTATCGGCGGCGGTGCTGTCAGCCTTGAAGTAGCCTGCGGCCAAACCATCCTGACCATTGCTGGCTTCGTGGATCAGCTTCTGGTTGACGTAGGTAAGGTTAGTGATCGTGTCATCGTCAGAGAACAGCGCAACTTCCCCGAGGGATGCACTGGTGGCGACACTGTCAACAAAAGTACCCGTAGCTGCCCCAAGCTCTGTCCAGGTAGTGGAGAAGGAGGAGCTAGTGTTGACGTAGAGAGCGGAGGCAGATCCAGCACAGCGGATGTACAGGGCTCCGTCCGTGCCGGTGACAACACCGTTAGGGTCCTGGGTGCCGACGTAGACCCTGCAGGTATCCCCGTTGGTCCCCGTGGACTCCATCCTCATCACCTCATTGGTGTCAGGCTGGGTCGTGTTGTCATCGCTGTTCTTGAGATCAGCGTAGTAGTGCCCGGGGGTGGTGGCAACATTGGTAGCTAGGAGGCGCTTCCAGTCATCTCCCCTGGTGCAGAGGTAGAGGGCTGAGGTGTCGTTGCTCCCCAGACCATCCTCGTCGATCTTCCAGAAGATGTCCCCACCCACAGAGCCAGCAGACGCGGCACCGGAGGGGTCGAAGTTCTGGTTGGGGTCTTCCGTGCCGATGTAGAGTCGAGCAGTGCGGGCGGTGGTGCCGTCTGCGGGGTCGGTGAAGTTGAGGTCGAGGAAGGTGCGACCACCGGAGACAGCACTCTCTTGCAGCGTGCCAGAGATGGTGTTGACCCCGTCGATGTTCTCATCATCGTCGATGGTGATACCGGAGTCCTGAAGGGTATCCCCACCAGTCCCATCCCAGCGGGCGATAGCGTTGTCGGTACCGGAGCCAGGACCAGAGACATCCCCAGAGCCGGTAGCTGCGGTCAGGTCCACCCAACCAGAGGAGGTGAAGATCCAGAGGGCTCCTTCGGCAGCGGGTGTGCACTGGACGTAAAGGGCACCCAGAGTTCCGGCGAGTCCTTCAGCAGCTGGGGTACCGGAACCACAGCGGATGTCGAAAGTGGCACCACCAGAGTTGGCTGCGAGCACCGGGGTAGCAGAGCTACTGTTGGTGACGCTCAGTGCCAGGATGTTCTGGATGACCCGCAGTGCGGTGACCTCCACAGCAGAGTCCTGGATCAGCTTACCCGTGGTGTCCGCGAAGGTGCAGATGTTCCGGGTCCCCGAGGACCCCGGGCCGATCACATCTCCGTCGTCCTTGCTGGCGAAGAGGAAGTTCAGGGCGTCGGTGACGTAGTCGTGAGAGCCGCCAGCCCAGGAACCCACAGTGACTTCCATTCCGTCGTAGTCCGCTGCAGTAGCGACCACATCTCCAGTGCGCCCGAAGACAGAAGAGACACCCGCCTGAGTCAGAAGCTCTTCCAGTGCACCCGCCACATCCGTAGCAGTGAAGCCCGAGGCATCGTTGTCAACCTGGGAGGCGTCATAGTCAGAGGTAGCAGCGACCACAGCCCCGGTGCGCCCGAAGACGCTATCCACGGCACCGCCGCCACCCCCGGAGGCATCAACCCAGTCGGCGTCGTAGTCCGTGTCCGACAGCTTGGTCAGGACTTGAGAGGTCGTGCCCCCAGTGGGGATTCCGAAGATCGTCCCGGTTTCCCCAGGGTTCTCGATGAGTTCCTGGATGGAGTGCAGAAGCTGCAGCTGGTGGGTGTCCAGGTTCTCTTGGTTGAGGAAGGCACCATCCAGCCACTGAACCAGGCGGTCATCGTCAGCCACGGGGGTAACGCGGTAAATCTTTACCTCATCACCATTTATGGCTCCTGCGGCGCTGATGTCCACCTGGGTCCCACTGCCAGCCAGAGCCCAGTCGCTCGTCAGGACATCGTTGATGGAGACCCGTAGGTAGGCTGCTCGGAGGTACTCAAACCCAATGTTGAACAGGGTCTGGCCCCCGCTCACGGTGTAGAGAGAGAAAGAATTCATGTTCTAGAGGAACTTCAGGAAGTAGGAAGCCCCGAGAATCACAGCCAGGAAGACCGAAAAGCGGAGCAGAGAGGGCCAATCTGTAGGGACCAGCTTGAGGACACTCGGCAGGACCGAGAGAACTTTGTTCAGTTTTTTCATCAGATTCGTGGTCGGTTTCTCTTATGGTAGCATAATGAGGAAAGCAAGATCACAAGCACTTCGTGGGCGGGTATCAGCTTCCGAGCCTTCAAGAGACCATCAACCGGAAATCTCCTTGAATCTTCTTGAATGGCTCGAACGGACCTACCCTGACAAGTGCCCTTCCCCGGATACTACCAGAGAGGACTTCCTGCAGCGGGCTGCGGTCGTGTCTCTAATCCGGAAACTGCGAATCATGTACGAAACCCAACGAGAAGATGTGTAGCCCCGGCGCTCCGAAACAACCCACACCGCCCCCGCCGCCCCTTCCCTCGCCGGAAGAGGGTGCCCTGGCATTCCAGGCCAATTCGGGTGCCCGTCCTACCACGCTAGAGGGACAGCTGCAGCAGGCTGCCCTTAGTTCCCTCACGATCCCCCTCGCCAGGTAGATGAGCCTCAAGAAAGAGTACACGCACATGCTGGGTGCCCGTGAGCACTTCATGGACCGGGCACAGCGTGCCTCTCTGCTCACCCAGCCCATTGTGTTCCCGCAAGACGGGCACAACGCCTCCTCCAACTTCAACGACCCCTATCAGTCGGTGGGGTCCCGGGGGGTAGAGAACCTCACCTCCAAGCTGCTCACCACTCTGTTCCCCACGGGGGTCCAGTGGTTCCAGCACAGGCTCACAGCCGAGGGCGAGAGCGAGGTGTCCCAGAGCAAGGGGCTGAAACCGGCTGTAGACCAGCAGCTTCAGGACAGAGCGAGGGTCGTCTGGCGCACCCTGGAGCAGCCCTGGTTCCGCCCCCGTATTGCGGAACTGCTGCGAAATCTGATCATCGGCGGGAACGGAGCCCTGTGGCAAGTCCCGAAGTCCGCTCGATTCCGCTTCGTCCCTCTCAGGAACTACGTTGTCTCCCGGGACAGCGCCGACAACATCCTCAAGAGCATCGTCAGGGAAGAGGTTGCCAGTGTCATGCTGGAGCCCGAGTATCGGACGCCTGATAAGGAGACCACGGAGATTTACACTTGCTTCCGGAGAACCGGACCCAAGATGTTCGACTCTTGGCAGGAAGCTGACGAGAAGCTGGTCCCTGGAACTGAGGCAACGTACCCCGAGCACCTCGTCCCCTTCCGCCCTCTGCGGTGGGAGCACCACTCCGGGGAAGACTACGGGCGCTCCTTCATCGACAAGATCGTGGGGGATCTGGCGTCTGCTGAGGGGCTCTCCGAGGCTCTCCTCGACATCGCCGCCATCGCTGCCAGGGTCGTCTTCCTGTTCAACCCTGCGGGGGTCACGAACATCCAAGACTTCGAGATGGCAGACAATGGTGCCTGCATCACCGGGGTAGAGGAGGACATCGGGACCACCAAGCTGGACAAGTTCGGTGATCTGCAGACAGCTGCGGGTCTCCTCCGGGAAACCCGGGAAGAGCTTCGGGAAGCCTTCTTCATGGGATCCACCATTCAGAGATCGGGGGAGCGGGTCACCGCTACAGAAATCTCCTATCTCGCTAGAGAACTCGACGTTGCCCTGGGTGGAGCTTTCGGTCAGATGGCGGAAGACATCCAGGGTCCAGTCGTGACCCTCACCGAGAACTTCCTCCAGAAAACTGGAGTTCTGGCGGCTCTACCCGAGAATGTGGTAGAACTACAACTCATCACCGGGATCGAAGGTCTTGGGCGCTCCACTGAAATGGAAGCTCTCCAGATTTTCAACAGCATGGCGCAGGGGTCTATCCCCCCGCAGCACCTGGAGTTGATGATCAACTATCACAACATCTTGCTAGAGGTCGGAAAGGTCTCTGGAGTTGAGACTGGTAGTTTCGTGAAAACCCTAGAAGAATACCAGCAGGGACTCCAGGCGCAGCAACAAGCCGCCGTTGCCCAGCAAGGTCTTCCCTTGATTCAGGACGAACTCAATGCCCAGCGAGAACAAGAAAGTCAGTAAAGAAGTCACGCTTCCTCCGCGCCCGTCTGAGGAGCCCCAAGCGGCCCCCGAGGCCCCTGCCCCGCAGACCGCGAACTCGATTCCCATGAGCCGCCAAGAGCGTGCTGGTGGGGAGTCTCCGTCGAAGATGCGGCTGGCTGCGCTGGTGCAGAACTGCACGGCTCAGGTCGTCGGCGTTACCGGGTCCAAGAGGTACCCCGAGGTTGAAGCAAAGCACCCCGGGGCCATCTGGTGTGGTACGCACTACATCAACACTGGACGATCCCCGAAGGAACGGGACGACATCGACGCAGCTGTCTGGGAAGCCGGTGCAGCGGAGCGAGCAGCTCTGCAGAAGGTGCGCCAAGGACAGCGGGCCGCGAACGCCGCCGCGATCATGGAGCAGCTGAGTAACTAGACATGGAAACCGAACCGCAAGTCCCCACGGGCATCGAAGGGGAGACCGAAGCAGTCACCTACGCTGGCAAGTTCGACAGCGTGGAGAAGCTGGAGGAGGCGTACAAGTCTCTGGAGTCCAAGCTTGGAGAACCGCGAGAAGAGAAACCTGAGGCCCCGGGGACTACCCCCACTGCTGGCGGGGGAGAAGCTCCTGCTGCTCCTGATGCTCCGCAAACGGATCTCAACGCTTTCTACCAAGAGTATGCGGAGAAGGGTGAGTTGTCAGCTGAGAGTATCGGCCAACTGACCCAGATGGGATTCCCCGAGGAGATCGTGCAGACTCACCTGAACGCCGTCAAGGCCCTGGCTGATCAGACGCTCTCGAAGGGGAAGCAGATCGTTGGTGGGGAAGAGGCGTATGCTGCGATGACGCAGTGGGCCGGGGTGAACGCTCAGGACAAGGCACAGGTGGCGAACGATGCTCTTGCTCGCGGTGATGTTGCTGCTTGGGAGATTGCGCTGGAAAGCATCAAGAGCGCCTATGTCTCCGCTGTCGGAACAGACCCGGCATCCCCGATCACCAACACCTCGCTGAGTAACCAGACGACCGGCTTTCTTTCTCGCTCGGAGATGATCTCCGCGATGAAGAAGAGAGACGCTTCCGGCGCTGTCCTGTACGAAACGGATGCTTCCTACCGGCGAGAAGTCGAAGAGAAGCTCTCCCGATCCTCCTTCTTCCGCAACTAGTCACATGAAGTTCGTCGCCTCCCTACTGCTCTCCCTGCTGGTCTCCTGTCAAGCTGGAACTTTCACCCAGATCGACGGGGAACTCCGTGGGCACATCAAGGCATCCGACCAGTGGGTCGTTGCAGTAGGGGCGGCGAGCCTCGATGTCCAGACGTATCTCCCCCAGGGTTTCACTGTGACTTTCCCCCTGGATGTCAACGAGGGAACTTGGTTCGCTCTTGAGATTGCCAGTGGACAGCACTGGACTGGAGACCTCCTGGACCCCCTGCCGCCTGGAGCGGCCACCATGTACACCCCCGAGGAGTGGGAGCGAGTCATTCTTGGCGAACTCGCAAGACTTCCGTAGCGCCCGGCACGATCCGGATACCGCACCATCACCCGCCAAACATTCTTTTCCGAGAAACCCAAACCCCTTTCTGAAAAATGCCCCTTCCGAGCGACATTTTCTCACGCCCGGGTCAGGTCAACTCGTCTGGTGACAGTCGAGCCCTGAACCTGGAGCTTTTCGCGGGTGAGGTGATGGCTGCGTATGACCGTTCTACGCAAGTCAACTCCCTCATCCGAAACAAGACCATTCCGCACGGTAAGTCCACGAGCTTCCCGGCGACTGGTCGTTCCGTCCCGACCTGGCACGTTCCGGGCGAGTCGATCATCGACGACGGTTACCTGAACGCGATTGCTTCGGTGAAGCGCCCCGTTCAGATCGACCGCAAGATGGTCAACTCGACCTTCCTGGACGAGTCCGAGGACGACATGAACGAGTACGAGGTTCGTTCCGAGTACGCGAAGCAGCTTGGTGAAGGCATGGCCGTCCAGTACGACCAGCTTGCTTTCGTCATGTCTGCCCGTGCTGCCCGGTCGAACTCGACTACCGCTCCGTCGATCTGCAACACCGACCTGGGTTCGCTCGGTTTCGGTGGCTATGTGCAGTTCACGGCGGGCTCGGCTGAGAGCCTCTACGAGTCGTTCGAGGCCGCTGCGGCTATCATGGACGCCAAGGATGTCCCGAAGAGTGAGCGGTACCTGCCGCTGCTCCCCGGCGACTACTGGTACATCATGCGATTCCGCGACATCATCAACCGAGACTACGGCGGAACCGCTGTGATCACGGAAGGTAACGTCACGCGAATGGCTGGTGCGACCGTCCTGGTTAGCAACAACGTCCCGACCGCTGACTTCGTGACCGCGAGCTACGGCTCTGGCATCACGGGTGGCAACGACTACCTGGGCGAGTTCACCGCCTCCAACATCGGTTCGGATACCCGCGCTGGCTACCTCACGACCATGTTCCACCGCGATGCCATCTCTTCGGCATGGCTCCGTGGCATGAGCATCGAGCGTGAGTACAGCATCGAGTACCAGGGTGATATCCTCGTGTCGAAAGTCATGAAGGGTACCAACGTCACCCGTCCGGAAGCTGCTGTCGAGATCAACTCGGCTGCCTCGCAACCCGACCTGACGAGCCCGTAGGAACCCTGAGGGGCTCCCTGGGGAAACCCCGGGGGGCCTCTCCTTCTCCACCACACCCACATGACTCTACTCAGCGCAGTCAACGTAGTCCTTACCTCTGTGAATCTGGAGCAAGCTGCTTCAGTGGACACGCCTGATTCTCCTGTCGTTGCGCGAGCGAAGGCTCTTGTGGAGGACATCGACCGCACGGAACAGGAAAAGGGCTGGTGGTTCAACCAGACCGGAGAGAAGACCCTCTCCCCTGACGTAAACGACAACATCCTCATCTCGTCGTCGGTCCTGTCCGTTCAACCCACCATCGACAGGTACATCGTGGCTGTCCGTGGAGGCGTCCTCTACGACATGGTCAACGATACGGACGAGTGGGGCTCCTCGCTCTCCGCGTACCTGACCTACCTGATCGACTTCGAGGACACGCCCACAGCCTGGCAAGAGTACGTTGCCCGCGAGGCTGCCCTGCAGCTTCACCAGAGCCTCCGGGGGAACACTGGTAGCTCTGCTACGGTGGCACAGGCCAGGGACCAGGCACGCGCTATGGTCAAGAGCCAGGACTACCGGAGCAACAGGCACAACGTGGGCCGCAGCCGCTACATGCACAAGATCACCAAGCTCTATCGCCGGTAATGTCTAGCAACAGAACACTGAGCAACCTCACAGGGGGCGTTTCCCAGCAGAGTCCTGCGGAGCGCCCCTCGAACACGTTTGAGGAGCTTGAGAACGTAGAGTTCTCCCTCGTTGACGGGATGACCCGGAGATCCGGAACGGACCTTCTTGCCACGGTGGGTCTCCGGGGGCAGCTTAGTGCGACGACATGGAGATCGGAGCAAATGGTGCTGCACTCCATCGACCGGGATGAGACGGAAAAGTACCTTGTCTCCCTGGGTCCCGTTGGGGCCTCTGTTGGTTCCAGTTCTACCCACACTGGGCAGGCGAACCTGTATGTCAACAGATGGGAAGACGGAGAAGCTATCCCTGTCTACACGGAGAGCACTAGCGTTTCTACCGGGCCGGATCTGGTTGACCCGATTGCAGCGTACCTAGATCACAGGACTGAGCAGATCCTAACTACGGGGTACTCGGAGAACAGCCCGTTCATCTCGTTTGGTGGGGTAAGCTCTGCGCTGTCGGAACTGAACGACTCCCCGCTGTACTTCGGGTACTCCCGAGAGTTCTCCATGAACGGCTCCGGGGCGGGGAAGTACTGGGAACTGAACCTGGCCCCGTTCTCTGCCTCTTTCGACGGGACCAAGAACATCCTCTGGAGCACTCGGATCAAGAGTGAAGCCAGGTATCCGGATGCGCTGCAGATGCAGCTGCTGAACGGAGCTACGGTGATCGCTGGGGTTGACATCACAACCAGCGGTACGGAGATCACTGGAGTGGCTGTAGCAGGGACCGACTCGGCCTACATGGACGCTCTGCTGACAGACCTTGGGGATGGCTGGTACGAGATCCAGATGTCCCGCCGTCCCCTGGAGTTCGGGGATGTGGCGTTTGACACGGAGCCCACGGTCCTCCAGATCCGCACGGACGGAAGCACTAACAACGGTGACTTCTTCCTGTGGGGGAACATGCTGCTGAACGAGGATGGGCTCAATGCACAGATCCGGGTCCCCTACGTCCAGCGGCCCAAGTTCGTGGAGAACCTGAAGCTCACCACGGTGGGCGACACTACGTTCCTGCTGAACACCGCAGCCACCCCTGCGATGAAGGCAGACCTTACGCCCGCACAAGACTCCTTCGGGGCTCTCTGGGTGCGTGGGTACTCCGAGGAGCGTACCGGCTTCAAGATGAAGCTGCAGTTCCGGGACACGAACACGGACACCCTGGAGGACGAACAGGTGTACACGGTGTTCTCCGAGAACCGTGCAGATGGAACCTCTAACGAGGTTGGAACGCTTACGCCGAAATCCGATGGAGCGGGGTCAAACTCATGGGAGACCCCGTACTCGTATGTCGAGTGCAACGGCACCCCGATCTCTGTCGCCGCCGCCTTCCACTACCAGTTGACGGAAGACCTGTCCGCCACTTCTGGTTGGTACGGAAACGGTGGAGGTGCGGATATCGTCGCAGCTGGTTGGGGAACGGTGGAACTGGAGGACAACCTTGTCTTCATCACCGCTGCGGCTGGGTACGAGGTGGAGAAGATGGAGATGGTGGCTCTCTCCCAGGAAGCCAAGTACACCTGGAAGGCAGTCAAGAACTACAACGGTTTGACGACCGTAAAGGAAACTTCGTTCGAGTTCCAAGAGGACTCCCTAGAGAATGACCAGCAGGTCGTCGTTCTGTTCGACACGGTCTCGGAGATCACCGGGCTCCCCACGGTCTTCCGTAACGGGCGCAAGGTGAAGCTCTCTGGGTCCCTCTCGACGGAAGTGGACGACACCTGGGTTGAGTTCACTACCTTTTCAGGAGATCCCACGGGGGAGGGGGAGTGGTCAGAGACCGTCGCTCCTGAGATTCCCTACATCATCGACGAGGCAACCATGCCTCACCAGATGCAGCGCCTGCAGGACGATGTCCTTGGGACTAAGACAGGGATCCCCGGAAGCATCTACTTCCTCCTGTCCACCGTTGACTGGAGCAACAGGGAAGTGGGAGATGTGGCGACCAACCGAGATCCCTCGTTCATCGGCGGGGAGATCCGTGCGATTGATGTGTTCGAGGGACGCCTGCACTTGGTCACCGCAACTGGTGGTGTCCTCTCTCGCAGTTCCGACCTGTTCGACTTCTGGCGCAGCACCACGCAAGCTGTCCCGAACGACGACCGTATCGACTTCACCATCGAGGGGAAGAGAGCGGTAGACATCGTCTGGGCAAAAGAGATCAACCGCAGCATCTACATGGGTGGTAGATCCGTACAGTATGTCGTGTACGCCCAGGGGGACGGGGAAGCCCTCACACCTCTGAACATCGGTCAGAGAGTCGTCCGGGAGGCGGATGTCTTCCTCGTAGAACCCCGGGAGCTTGATGGCTCTATGTTCGTTGTGGGGCCTGCAGGCAACTACTCCCGGGTGGATCAGATCCTCCCTAGATCGCAGTCGGAAGAGTTCCCCACTGCGAACATTTCGGTCTCCGTCCCCAGGTACCTAGACGAGAACCTTCTGGACTCTGCTGTTTCGACGGTGGCCCAGAAGCTTGTCTGGGTGGGGAGCAGCGGAGACGCCTTCGTTTACAACCTGGATCCGTTCAACCGGCAGCTGGGGGGTTGGTCTAAGTGGACCTTCGGAGACCGCCTGCTTGCTGTTGAATACATCCAGAACACTTTCTTCTGTCTGGTAGACAGAGATGGAGTCAAGTACCTTGAGTCGTTCAGCAGCCCCGTATCGCCATCATCTGTATTCCTCGACTTCAAGCAGCGGGCAATTTCTGCCGTTTACGACGGTGTGGACACGACTACGTTCACGTTTGAAAACGATCTTCCGGCAGACGCTGCCCTTGTCCTGGACGGAGTGCAAACCCCTGTACTCGGAGTCAGCGGTAACGAAATCACGGTCCAAGCCGATGTCTCCGACGCCGTCACCGCTACTGCTGGAAGTCCCTTCACTAGCCTAGTCACGCTATCGCGTCCGTACAACCGGAGAGAGACCAGAGACGGTTCTCTCGCCAGCACGGAAGAAGTGGTCACCGTAGAAGGGGTGACGATGGGTGTCCTAGACACCAGAGCCCTGACTGTAGAAGTGCAGTCTGGAGCTACCCTGTACTCCAAGCAGTACATCCTTCCGAACATCAGCGAATTGGTGCTCGGATCTGCTATCCCTACTGATGGGTTCCTCACCTATCCTATCGGTGGGCTCAACCATGACATCGAGGTCACTCTCAAGACTTCGCTTCCGTTTCACCTACGATTTGAGTCTATCGAATGGCAGCTCCTTCAGAACACCCGACGCGGGTGGTCCGTCCTGTAATCGAGATCCGTCCCTCCAACATCCACGATGTAGAGTTCATCGCTAAGAATCTGCGAAGAGCGGATCAGGAAGAGATCACTGCGGCTACTGGGCTGGATGCATTCTCCTCTCTTGCCCGTGGGTTCTACCGGGGGATCCTGACCTTCACCGCTTTCCGGGCTGGTGTCCCCATTGGTCTCTTCGGAACCTCCTCCGTGCTCCCCGTGGAAGGCGAGAGGGTTGCCTGGATCTGGATGGTTGGAACAGATCAGCTGACGGTGAACCCCAAGGAACTCATGCAGATCAGCAAAGAGTGGCTCCCTGTCTTGTCTCTACAGGCAGATGCTATGATGAACTACGTTGATTCTCGCAATACAAAGCACATCAACTGGCTGAAGCACTTGGGCTTTTCTGTGGATGAGGAGGAGTCAGTCTTCCTCCACAACCCGGAAGTCCCGTTCTTCCCATTCACCCTAGAACTGACCAATGTGTAACCCCGGACTCGTCGCTGTCGGAACAACTGCTGTGACTTCAATCATGTCGCAGCAGGTTCAGCGTGCCCAGGCAAAAGGCCAGGACGCCGCGCACGACCTGAACAAGACCTACGCTGGCGAGGTCCGGAAGCGCAACATCTCTGCTCTGGAGACGCGGTTGGAGCAGGAGCGGGAGGCTTCTGGTCAGCGGATCGCAGACATCGACCGGGCAGCGAAACAGTACCAGGGGCGCAACAGAGCCCAGGCTGGATCTGCTGGTATCTCCGGGACCACTGCTCAGGACATCTTCCAAGAGGTCAACCGGGCTGCCGCTCAGGCAGTCCTCCGGGAGCGGACGAACCTGGACAACACCACAGATCAAATCTTCCAGGAGAAGCTGGGTGTGGTGGATCGTCAGTTCTCCTCTATCCTCAGCGTTGGACAAGGAACCAGACCGAACCCCCTCGCAGCCTTCATCCAGATCGGTACCGCTGCTGCCGGGGCATTCGCCAACGGAGACTTCGACGGCATTATCGGAGGGGGTGCGTTGATCGGAGGTCAGGCTCCCTCGTCTGATGAGCAGAACGATAGCGAGGACAGCAACGAATAATGACTGCATCCATTCCGAACTTCTCGAACCCCCTGCAGCCCTCTGCTGGCCCCTCTGGGGTCAACCTGGGGCGCATCGCCGTGAACCGCGTGGAGGGGGGAGATGTCGTCTCCGCTCTGGAGCGGGCCATCCCTGCGCTCACTGGTGCTACCCGTAAGGTAGTCCAGGAGCACCGGGCAGAGCGGGTCCGTACCATCGAGACCTTCTTGAACTCGGAGACTGGGGTGCAGTTCACCCAGGGTCTCCGGAATGCGAAGGACGATGCCACCCGCGAAGCCATGTTCCAGGGGGCCGTGGAAGACGGTCTACTCCCCGCGTCGGACAGCCCCTACTTCCGCCATGTGTGGAACAAGCGTGAGGCCATCCGTGCGGGGCAAGTCCTGCAGGGTCGGCTGAACGACGCCATCGTCACCCAGCAGCGCACCTCCCCGAAGATCGACGAGGAGACCCAAGAGATCATCCCCGGGGAAGACTTCGAGACTGTCTTCCAGGATGTCATCTCCGGGTTCGACGGCAACTCTGCCCTCAGCACGGAGGTCGGGTCGGAAGTCTGGCTCACGGAGGCGGCACGGTGGAAGCAGGCGTACTCGACCGAGAGCAACAAGCAGGCAACTACGGCGCTGGAGACCCGGCAGACGCAGCTGATCACCTCTGGCTTTTCCGCATCCTTGGCTGAACTCAACATCTCTGACGAGAAGGGCGGTGAGACTGCCCGTAGTTGGGTTGCCGACTTCTCCTCGCTCTCGGACGGAGCACAGGAAGCGACTATCCGGATGATCGCCCGGGAGATCGCAGACTACGAGAAGACCTTCCCCGGGAAGGGTAGGGATGCTTTTGCCAAGCTGATGGAGGTGGAGGGGGTCAACGGAATCCCCCTGGGAGACCCCCGGAATGCTGGGCTGATCGACATGTTCAACCGGATTGAGGCTTCCCTGGAAGCTGCGGAGAACAGCAGCGCCGCCCGGGGCCTTCGGAACCAGAGTGGGCGAGAGCAGGACGGTGCGGAGATTGGCTCGGCTGTGGCTGCGGGCACCCTCAGCATGACGGAAGCTGTCCAGGCGATGCTGGAGAAGCGGAAGGATCAGGGGGACACTATCCGCCCGGAGTACGCAGAGACGCTGATCAATCGTGGCGTCACCTCTGCCCGCAACAGTGCTGTCCTCGGGGAGACTGCCTCTGCTTCCAAGAGGGAGGCCCTGATCAACGAGCTTACGGAGGCCAGCGGCCAAGGAGAAATCGCCCGCATCATCGCCTCTGGTAGAGACCTCACCGCAGACGACAAGGACGTTCTCGCGGGGTACGCTGAGGAGCGCACCGGGTACATCCAGCGGGGTGTCCACCAGAAGATCACGCAGTACGAGCGGCAAGCCATCCCCCAGGCAGAGTCCATCGGGTTCGAGCTTCCGACCTACGAGCAGTTCGCGGAGATGAAGCCCCAGGAGATGCAACGCACTCTTGATCGGGTGAAGCGGAAGTACAACGAGACTCGCCGTGTCATGCTCAACGTGGGGCTGGCTAGTGGGTACTCCGGTCTCCCCGGGGTTGACACTGCTTCGTACCCCAAGGGTGTCCCGCAGCACTCCCCGCTGTACACGGAGGCTGTGGAGATGAGGGACAACGCTGCAAGGGATCGAGAGCGGTACGTCTCCGATGTCCTCAGGGAAATCTCCTCCAGGTACGATCCTCTGGACGCGCAGGAGAAGGTTACTGAGTTCCAGACTCTGCTGAACGATAGGTCTTCCGGCTTTGCCCGCAGGGAGGACCTTCGTACTACCTTCGACAGAGACATGCGAGAGACGGTCTTCGGTGACAGACTAGGTACGGTCGCTCGGGATGAGGATGTCACGGTCACCCAGCAGGAGGAGTACAACCGTCTCGGGGTAGACGTACAGGACCTCGCCACGGCACTAGCTCCGGAGTCCCCGGGAGAGTTCCTGATGACGAACAAAGCTAGGGCCGATGGGGCTCTAGTCGGTACGCTGTCTCGGACTGGAGGGAAGGTCGCAAACATCTCCAGCAGCAACACGAAGGGGGACATCTCCCGTGCTGTCATCCTCGGGCGGTACGCAGGCACCATTTCTGATATTGACCCGCAGTTCGAGAACAAGCTGGTTGAGACGAACAACTTCCTCTGGATGGAGGTTTCTACCAGCGAATCTGCTGGCGCTCGGAACCTACTCAAGAACGCTCCCCAGAAAATCCCCGGGGCTCCCGCAGACCTATCCTCTAAGGGGAATCAGGACTTGCTCAAGCTGGCTGCCACCTCCGGTCTGATCCACTGGACGGAAGCAGTCAAGGGCAAGGTGAAAGTTCGCGCCACTGGGGTGCGGAACACAGAGACTTCATTTATGAAGACTCCTAGAAACCGATCCTTTACTGTCCCGGCATTCACGGTAGACCTGTCCCCGGAAGTGCTACAATCCATCCAGCTAGACGCAGCCCCTATGTACTCTGATCTGGCCGATGTGGAAAAGGCTTTCATGGATGAAGAGTACATTCAACTCCTCACGGAAACCTACAAGGCGACCGGCGCAGAGAGTCCGGAGAGGATGATCGACAGACTGAAAGCCAAGATGATGGACTACTATGCAGAGTAAGCAACACTTCGGTTCCCCGACCCCCGGGTTCGAGAGGACTGGAACCTCCAACGTCTTCCAAGGGGCCGCCAACGGAGCCCTACGGGGACTGGACGCTATCGGTGATCTAGTCCTCCCGGATGACTGGTTCGAGGTGGAAGCGCCTCGGGCTCGGGGTGCTGCTGCCGTTGCAGAGTCCATTGCCCAGTTCGCTGTCGGCTTCCTGATCCCCGGTGCTGGTGCCGTGGGCCTGGCCTCCAAGATCCCCGCAGCTGCCCGTCTGTTCCAAGCAAGCAACATCGCCAAGGGTGCCTTCCAGGGTGCCGTCGCTGACTTCACCGCCTATGATGGACACGAAGAGAGACTCTCAAACGTCCTCACCCAGTTCGACAGCCCTGCCCTCAACAACGCAGTCACTCAGTGGATCGCTGCTGACGAGGATGATAGTGAGTTTGAGGGCCGAGTCAAGAACATGCTGGAAGGCGCTGCACTTGGTGTCGCGTTCGATGGCATTTTTAGCGCCCTCAAGATGGGGGTCAAGGGAATCCGGAAGCACCGTGCAAATGGAGCGGTTGCTGAATCGGTGGCGGAAACCGGGGAAACTGTATCCCGGGACATTGAGTTGTCTGAGCTTGTCCCCGAAGCAAAAGCCGCAGAAGCCGTCGCAACCAGGCCGGAAGACACGCGCCAAAGGATCGAACTCGAAGAGTCTCGGAACCTGGAAGCGGAGTTTGGGAAGCGAGAAGCGCATGGCCTCATCAAACAAGAGGAGAAGTCCACTGCCGACGCTGTAGCCCAGTCGGTCGAGAAGAAGATTCCGACTGACAGGAAGGAGCTAGACGAGTTCGTCGAGACCTGGCAGAAGTCTGCCGTCGAGGACTTCGAGAGCACCGGGAGAATCCCCAAGCTCCTCACGGACGATGTCCACTACATCAACTACTACGACCCCAAGGACGCTGGGCGGGTCAACACCACCCTGCGTACCGCAGAAGCTACTCTGAGAACTCCGTTCAAGGCAATGAACGAGAAGAACCTGGGTACGGATGTGAAGACCTGGGGGAGAACTGCCAGGGAAGCCATCACCCTCTTCTCCCAGGAGACGGGGTTGACCTACGAGGAGGCGGCTAACGCCTTCGTCGGTGGGGACCGTGCCTCTGGTGCCCCCAACCTGCTCGACATCATCGACACGGACATCGTGCGGATGGAGCAGGCAAACGATCTGGATGGGCTCAACCGCCTCATCACCCGGGTCAGTGTCTTCAAGCGTCTGGTCTCGGACGCTGGGGATGCTGCTGACCGTGGTGTCCTGGAGATGAAGGAGTATCTGGACAACACTCCGGACACCCTGGTGGATAACGTGCAGATCGCTCAGATGCTGGCCCCTGTCATGGAGGCCATGTCGATCACCGCGCTCTACCGACGCACTGCATCGGGGGCTGGTCGGTTCCTGAACACCTTCAAGAAAGGAGCTACCGCTGAATTCCTGCGGGTCTCCAAGCGGGGGGCCAAGGGTGGCCCTGCTGCGAAGGCGTACATGAAGCACTCCAAGAAGCACAAGGCAACTGTCGATGCCCTGCTGGAAGACTGGGGTGGCGTCAAGCAGCTGCGGAAGAAACTCCAGGTGATGGAGGAGATGAACCTCCTGGGGAACAACACGATGGACACCATCGCTGCGTTCGATGAAGCGGCCCGGAGCAAGATTGGTCTGGGGCTTCACTTCATGTACGCCAGTATGCTGTCCGCTCCCACCACTGCTGTTGTCAACGTGGCCTCTGCTACGCTGTCGAGCACCTACACGGCCATGTCTCAGGCTGTGGGTGGGATCATCACCCAGGGCAGCACGGACCCCGGTGTCCACGCTCTCCGTGGTCTCGTCTCCAACGGCACCCAGGCGTTCAAGCAGGCGCTGGATGCCTTCAAGATGAACCGGGGTGTCACCCTTCCGCAGTCGATCAACACGGCCACGGATGCGACCAACTTCAACGATGCCATGCGGGTGGTCAACACCACTCGGGAGATCCAGGGGCAGTCCAGCCTCTCCGTGGCAGAGCTTGCGTCTGCGAGCATCGCCGGGAATGGTCTGCTGAAGTCCGTGAGTCAGCTAGTCTCCTACGCCAGCACCGTCCCCGGAAGAATCCTGCAGGCTGGCGACGAGTTCGCTAAGGCCCTCTCTGCCAACTCCACGGTGGAGACCAACGCTCACTCCCTGTTCGACGCCTCTGGGCTCCCCCAGGAAATGCGGGGGCAGTTCGTGAACGACATCCGCAAGCAAGTCTTCAAGGAAGGTGCGCTGCAGACGGATGAGGCAGTGTGGCACTCCATCACCAAGGAGGTCTCCGCTATCGAGGGGCTGTCGAGCTTCGACCGGGAGAACATGATCGTGGAGCGGTACAAGTCCGCCATGACCAGGGAAGCGGGGGAAGTCACGAACGCGATGATCCGGACTGTGACGAACAACGCGAGAGAACTTGCAGAGCGTTCGTCTTTCACCTCGAACTTCGCTGCTGAGGGTACCCGGATCGACAAGATCCTGAAGACTGTGGACGGGCTCCGCTACCAGATGCCCATCCTCCGTCTCTTCGTCCCCTTCTTCCAGACCCCGACGAACATCGCCCGCGAGGCTGCTCGTTCCCTGGACTTCCTGAGTGGTGGGCATGAGATCCTCAAGCGGTACACCGACATCGACCTCTCGAAAGTTCCTGGGCTGTCGAACAGGCTCAAGGACAACCAGACCAAGTTCCTCTCTGACTACAACTCTGGAGATCCTGTTCGTCGCAACGATGCTGTGGGTCGCGTTTCGCTTGGCCTGAGCTTCATGGCTACCGGGGTTGCCCTTGCCTCTGCAGGCAACCTGACTGGCCGTGGCCCTGCTGACAAGAACATCCGGAAGGACATGGAGAACGCCGGGTGGAGCCCGTACAGCATCCGGATCGGCAACCGCTACGTCAAGTACAACAACACGGACCCCATCGGCATCACCCTGCAGCTGGTGGCCGACATGCACGACTACGCGAACTACGCGGATCAGGACGAGAACGAGTTCGCCACCAACGTGGCTGGGATCTCCACCGCGATCTTCGGTGTCGTCATGGACAAGACCTTCATGAGCGGGTTCTCGGAACTGTTCGACGTTCTGGAATCCGACGATGGCCTGTCTGACGATGGGCTTGCCTCCAAGTTCGGCTCTCTGTTCGCTCCCTCTATCGCCGCCGCTGGGGTGAAGACGGTTGACCCTGCTCTGAGGGAAGCCAGGGGGTTCATGGAGACCTTCATGAAGCGTATCCCTGGTCTCTCCGACAACCTCCCCTCTCGGCGCAACATGCTGGGTGAGGTGGTTCGCCGCCCCAAGGCGCTCGGCAACGACACCATCGGGGACTTCGTCAACATGTGGAACCCGATCACCTACACCACTGTCACGAACAAGAAGCTGGACAAGGAGCTTGCGAACCTTCAGCACGGCTTCCAGCCCCCGGCTACCAAGCTCTTCGGGGTGGACATCGTCTCCTTCCAGACCAAGTCTGGGCAGAACACCTACGACCGATGGGCGGAACTGCAGGGCAACATCACCCTGGGTGGGAAGAACCTACGCCAACGCCTAGAGAAGACTGTGGGGAGCGCCATCTACCGTAAGATGGACAACGTGGACAAGGTCAAGATCATCACCCGGTACATCAACCAGTACCGACAGTCTGCATTCCAGAGGGTCCTCCGGGAATCCCCTGAACTACAAGCCACCTGGGCGCTCGCTCAGGATCAGGCGGCGCTGGCTGAGTCCGGTGGCGCTGACTACAACCGATCCCTCCTCGACATCAACACCCGTTCTTACTCCTTCTAAGACATGACTTCTTACCACGAAACTGTCGGCTTCCTTGACTGGGCCGTCCCCGTTGTTACCCCGGAGCATCCCACGATCAAGCCTTTCGGTGTCCTCCGGGATGCGGATCAGCTGACTGCTCACGGCTTCACCATCGGTGGGGAGCGAGACACCACCAACTTGGTTGTCTCCGTGACGGATGGGGCCTGGACCGGGGATGTGATCTCCATCTACGCGGTTGACCCTAGCGGTGCTGGGGTGGACTACTCCTCCGCGCTCTTCACCATCGACATGAACACTGTGGACACCACCGGCACGGATGTCTATGCCCCTGGGGATGACGGGGGGACTTCGGTGGCGAAGACGCTTGACGTTACGGCAGCCCTCGTTCCCGGCAAGTACGTCTGGGAGTTCACCTCTGGTGTCCCTGGTGGCTCCCTCTCCTTCGGCATCGGCGTCCGCTACTAAGATGCAGGCGCTGAAGAAAGAGATGGGGGATAACCCCACCGTCCCCAAGCAGCAGGCATCCATGCTGGCTCTGTTCGATGCCTTCGTGCAGGAACTGAAGCTGCGGTTGAACGAGGATGACCCTAGCGATGAGACCATGAAGCTCGTCCTGGACTTCATCAAGACGCAGAAGTTCGACTACCGCGAGGCGTCCACGCTGGTCACCGGCAAGGATGCGGGCTTTGACATGGGAGTCATGAACTCCCTACCGCACAGAGTTGAGTAACCGCTGGGAGTTCCCTGAGGATCTCGGGGGGAGGGAGAAGTCTCTACAGGACTTCCGCAACTTCCTCTACCTGATCCTCCACCATGTCTGGGGGGTGGACCCTACCCCCATTCAGTACGACATCGCTGACAAGATGCAGCGGGCTGTGCTGGGTGGGGATGATGTCTCCGTCCGTCTCATGGTGCAGGCGCAGCGAGGCGAGGGCAAGTCTGTCCTGGCCTCTGTGCTCGTCTGTTGGGTGAACTACTGGTGGCCTGCTAAGAAGTGCTTCGTCGTCTCCGCTAGTGAGAAGCGAGCTATCGCCTTCACCACCTTCACGCTCACTCTTCTGCGTGAGGTCCCCTTCCTGCAGCATCTCCTCCCGGACCCCCGGCAGGGAGATCGGATGTCTGCCCTCAGCTATGACCTGCGGGGAGCGCCGAAGGGGCACGACCCCAGTGTGAAGGCGGTTGGTGTCATGGGTCAGATGGCTGGCTCTCACGCTGACCTGATCGTCCCCGACGACATCGAGATCCCGAACAACTCCGACACTCCCCAGGCGCGGGAGAAGTTGAAGGAGCGGACGAAGGAACTGGAAGCCATCGGCAACCCGGGGCACCGTCAGGTGTGGCTGGGTACTCCGCAGTCGGAGGACACCGTCTATCAGGTGGTCCCCCAGCGGGGTGTCCAGGTGATCATCTGGCCGGGGCAGTACCCGGGGGATGGGGAGTTTCCGCTGGATCACTACGAGGGAACCCTCGCGGACACCCTGCGGGAGAACCTGGAGAAGAACCCCTCTCTCGCTGGCACCCCCACGGACACCGTCCGCTTCCCCGCCTCCGTCCTCGCGGAGAAGAGAGCGACCTACGGGCTGGCAGGATTCTCCCTCCAGTTCATGCTCAACCCGTCCCTGTCGGACGCGGCCAAGCAGCCCCTCAAGCTGAGGGACATGGTCATCTGCGACCTGACCCCGGAGACGGTCCCCCGCAGAGTCATCTGGTGCAACGACAGGAGCCGGATGATCCTGGATATCCCTAGCTTGGGCAAGGACGGGGACTTCCTCTACCGACCCATGCAGCCCCCGGAGAACTGGACAAAGTGCAGCCGGGTAGTCTTCTCTGTAGACCAGTCAGGAGCAGGAGCCGATGAGACCGCCTGGGCTGCCGTAGGAGAGCACGAAGGAATGCTGTACCTCCTGGGTGTCGGGGGATTTCCCGATGGCTCCTCAGAGTCTCTCAGGGGGCTTGCAGAGAAGATCAAGTTCTACAACGCCAACGTCCTCCTGGTCGAGAGCAACTTCGGCGGGCAGACGTTCGCGGAGACGCTGCGGTCCTACTGCACGGATGTCCAGCACAGTGTCCAGCTGGAGTACGAGAGGGCTTCGGCTCAGAAGGAACTGCGGATCGTCCGCACCCTGGAGCCTGTCCTTGCCTCCCACCGTCTAGTCGTCTCGGCTCAGGCGCTGAGGGAGGACTATGACAGCGCGAAGGAGTACGGTGGGGAGAACTGGATCTTCCGCTCCTTCATGTACCAGCTGACGCGGATGACCCGGGACCGGGGCTGCATCGCCCATGACGACAGGGTGGATGCGGTGTCCCAGGGGATTGCCTTCCTCGCCCAGATGGCAGTCTCCCCGGGCCAGCGGGATGAGCGAGAGCAGACTCGGAGGAGACTGTTCGCCCCCCGCAAGCCAGAGGTGGTGATGATGGATGGACCTCCCCCCAGGAGAACCGTAGGGAGAGCGCGGAAGTTCCTGAGGGGGTAGCTAGAAGGACCGGACGTAACCGGCTTTCTCGTACAGGTTCCTGATATCCAGGACGTAGTCCATCTTCTTGGTCCTGGATACTGGGTTCCCCATCAGCGCCAGGTACCCTTCCTCGCTGAAGTTCGCGGAGCCATAGTAGGTCGCACGCTTAGGGTCTGTGGCGATGGCGAACACGAAGGATGCGTAGATCCCGTCAGCCTCGTACTTCCCTCTTAGGGTAGAGTCTTCCGGGAGGGTGTGGGCGACGACCCACTCATGCCCGTTCTTCCACAGACTTCGGAGCAGTTCGGAATACTCCATATCCATCCTGGTCCGGTAGTCGATCACTGAGGGGAAGTCATCCTGCACGCTCTCATGAAGGACGCTGACCCAACAGGTGGCTCCGATGTCCGGGACACCCCCACCGTTCTCCGACTTGATGGTGACTACACGCTGGGCATCTAGATTCACGCGGAACTCCCGGAGGATCCGGTAGAGTTCAGCGTTGGTCTCGATGATCTTTTCGTGCTGCTTCCTGAGGTGGCTATCCAAGAGCTTCTTGGCTGCAGGGATCAGGAAGGCGAGGAGGGTCAGGATTACTTCGAGCATGTATATGAAAAAAGGACCCACACAGTTTACACCATGTGGGTCCCAGTAGGATTACCTATATCTCCGGGATCTTCTCTCCGCAGTCAGCGCAGTTGCCGACGATCCCGTTGTGCAGGGTGAATCTGTACATCGTTGATTCGTGTTCGCACTCAGGAGTGGGTACGTCCACAGGTCGAGATGTCCCTTCCTCCTGATCCCAGAGGCGGTCCTGCAGTCTCCCCAGGTACCACTGAGCCTTTGCCAGATCCTCCTGGGGGCTCCCCTTGTAGCGGTACCGCCAGAGGTACTTGAGGGTGTTGCCCTTGAGGTACCCCTGGAACTCCTCGGGGGACATGCTGGCACGGATAGCGTCGATGCACTCTATGTCCCCGGAGTTGTAGTGGTCCGGGTTGTTCACGGGGTCACTCACTCGGGAACTCCCACGGGATCACCCGCTCGTTCTTCGCATCCCACTCCAGGTTGGTGAGGATCTTCGCCATCCGCGCCTGCGTCAGCATGTTGGTGGTGGACTTCCCTTTCTCCAGGAGCTTCACGCTGACATCGTTCCAGTGCTCCATGAGGTCTCTCCAGGTGGTGTCCGCCCTGACCAGCTTACGGGCACCCACGGGGCCGATCCCAGGGAGCCCCGGGTAGTTGTCCGTGCTGTCTCCGGAGAGGGTCTGGATCATGTGGTTCTCTTCCGCCTCCCTCTCGCTGGTCTCGAACACTCGGTCAGTGTCGGGGTTCACCAGCATACCGGGGATCGTCCGCATGTCCTTGTCGATAGACAGGATGACGGTGCCGTTGGGGGAGTACGTCTGCATGATGCCGCAGATGTCATCCGCTTCCAGCCCAGGCCAGATGAGAGTCTTGTGGTCCGTGTCGTTGTACCACTTCTCCAGCATGTGGTAGAAGCCGTGCGGTTTCCCCACCCCGCTGCGCTGTCGGTTCTCCTTGTACGGAGAGTAGAGCTTCTTCCGGAAGTTTGTGTGGCGGGGGCCAACGGGGTTCCTCCGGGAGTCGGTGAAGCAGAGCGTCACCTTGTCGATGGGGAGGTACTCGGATGCGGTCATCAGCCACTGGCTGAGGATGGCGGAACAGGTGGTGGAGAGGTCTCCCTCTCGGAATCCGATAGAGATCCAGTCAGTGTCCGGATGCTCGATACGGATCTCGTTCTCGATTGCTGCTCGGTACAGGATGGAGTCAGCGTCAACTAGGGCGTGCATATTCGGATGCTCTCCTTAGGATTTCAGGGTGGTCACGGAACAAACCCAAGGCTTGATTGCAGCTGCGGCACAACAACCCTCTGACTTTACCAGTCGCGTGGTCGTGGTCTACGCAAACTACCACCTTGGCTAGTGGGATGAGACAGATAGCGCACAAGCACTTCTGCTCCATATAGATATCTTGATACAGGTCATCGTGAATACCGTACTTGGTCTTTCGATCCAGTGCGGCCTTGCACTCCCGGCACTCCGAACGCTTCTTGTCCGGAGTCCTGGAGTCTGTCTGGTACTTGCTCAGGGGAAATTCCCTGAAGCACTTCGTGCATACTTTTGTTTCCATAGTCTAGTGGGTGTCGAACCAGTTGTCACCGTTCTTCACATCCCCAGCCATCGGGCAGCGGAGGGAGAAGACTTCGGTGGTCTCGGATGCGGACTCTAGGAAGAACCGCTCGATCTTCTCAACGTGCTCAGGCAGGCACTCAACCTGCATCTCATCGTGAACGTGTAGCACCTGGGCGTAGTCCCCGTGCTCCACCTTCTTCGTCTTGCAGTTCCAGATGCTCTGGGTCAGACCAGCTGCAGCGCACTTGTCGTGGAACCTGTTCGTACACTCCTTCATCACCACAGCCTCAGCAGTCTGGATGTGGAAGTTGATCAGGGAGTGGTCGCTCCGGACTGGGATGCGGCGACCGTCCAGGCCGATGAGGGAGGCACCGGGCTTCAGCTTGAAGTACTGCTTGCCCCATCGGTTCATCTCCCATGAGCCCATCTTCCTATCCTGCAGGGACTTACGGAGCTTCTGTCCGAAGGCATCGTATCCCGTCAGGTCCTTCATGAAACCATCCAGCGCCTTCTTCCCCAGCTTCGGGGAGATGCCAAGGATGCTGCCGATCTTCTTAGCAGCAGCGCCGAAGATGAGGGCGTAGAAGAATGTCTTCGCCGTGTCCCTCGTAGCCTTCGGTGCGTACTTCTGGAGGATGCTCAGGTTGTAGTCGTGGGGATCCCCGTGGAGGACGATCTTCGCGTACTCCCCACCGTCGAACGCCGCCAACTCATGAGCGAGCAGGCGTAGCTGACATGAGGCAAGGTCGCCACCCACCAGCTTGTACCCCGGGGAAGCCTCGAAGAGATTCCGGAACTCCTTGCCGTAGGGTTTCTTCACGCTGGTTACCTGTCCGATGGGAGGGGCAGAGTGAGCGCAGCGGTGAGTGGTGGTGCCGATGTGCTTGAGGAAGTGCAGGAGCCTGCCGTCCTCTCGAACGTGGTGGGCGAAGGCAGACTTCCCCTCCTCCAGCTTGGTCAGACGGTTGGACACCATCCGGTAGTTGGTGACAGCCTCGACATCGAGAGCGTCCTTCTCCTTCCCAGCCAGGTGTAGCTCCTTGGAGAACTGGACTAGCTCGTCCTCCTCTGTGCTCGGCTGTCCCTTGTCCGTCTTCTTGAGGGGGTTGTAGCCGAGAGGGGTGAGGTACTCGATCAGCTGCTTGGAGGAGCGGGGGTTGAAGGAGAGCGTCACCTCCTTCCGCTTCTTCCGTACCGGCGTGTACTCCACCACAGTGCGATCCGGCCACCTCTCCCGGATGGCCTGCAGTGCCCCGGCCCGTGCCACCACAAGCTCTCCCAGGAGGTCATGCGCCTTGTCCAAGTTGTAGGTGCAGCCGAGTGTGTTCTGGTTGGCAGCGTGTCCAGCGAAGATGTCCTCGCGGTCATGGTGCGGCGACCTTCCCAGCCACAGTCTGTTGAACACGGAGCGCAGGGCGATGACATCCTGCACGCAGTACCGGAGCATGTCAGGATTGAACTGCTCGAACCCTCCGGTGTACTCGTCCTTCTCCTCGCCTGTCCGGATGCCCCAGGCTTTCAGGCTGTGCCTGCCCCAGAGTTTCTTGGGGAGCGCCAGGGTCTTGTGGTACTTGGCCCAGTCGTAGGTGAGCATGTCCGGATACCGTAGCTCCGACATGATCTGAGTGTCCTCGTACTCTACCTGAGGTTCCTCGCAGAAATCCCTGAGGACTTTCTCGTCAAACCTCTTGCCGTTGTGGGCCACGAAGACAGCGTTCTCCTGCTGCTCCATGAACTCCTTGATCTGTCCCACTGTCCCGTTCCAGTACATTCCTTCCTGGTACCGCCAGGTGGGCCTGTCATGGAAGGCGAAGATCTCTCCTTCCGGGGACTCGAAGACAGCGCAGTGGATCTTGGTGATCCCTGGTAGGAGGTTGTCAGTCTCCAGATCGTACATCCAGTATCTCTTGTCGCTCATGCCTTGGTATTTGATCAGCCGGTTTGGTTCCGGAGGTTAGGGTTGTGCGGGCTTCCCACCCGCTTGCTGGTTCCGGTATCAACCAGTAAGACCGTACTGCTACGCCAGGTCGGGTACCGTGACGATATCCACCCAGCTGTTAGAGGGGGGACTGTTACCAGGGTTCCGGCTGGAGCCGATGCCGATGGCGGCGCGGGTAACAGCAGCGTTGAAGTGGCCCGTGGTGCAGAACCGAGAGCCGTACCCGTTCAGCGGGTTCTCGGGGTACTGTCGGAGAGGAAGACTAACGCTCTCCCCGGACTTGACAACGTGCAGTTGCGGGGTGTCGTAGGTTCCCATCCCGAACAGCAGACCGTACTTGGTCTCCGTCGCGTTGAACCTCGCAGCCTTGGGGCTGTGGTACAGCAGCGAAGCTGGGCTGCTCTGGTTGAACGGGAAGGAGGGAGCAGCGGCGACAGCGGGGGTTCCGCTGGTATCAAGCTCGTACACGGAGCAGGTTCCGTACCCGCCCCAGGTTCGGGGGAAGCCGACGAAGGCGAGGGCATGGTCCCCGTCCTCCGACACATGGGTTGCAACGACACCAGCCGGGACAGGGATGGAAGTGCGGGTGTACGAGGCACCGCCCCACTTGAGCACAACGATCTCGGTAGCGTTCCCGAAGGTAACCACGGCACCGTCAGAGGAGATGGACAGAGCGTTGAGCCCGCCGTAGATCCCCGGGGTGTACCGAGCTTCCGTCGCCGGATCCAGTCTCTCGCTCCCGTCCGCCGTGTTGTAGATGCCGACACCGCCAGCACCGTTGTCCACCCCAACGCCAGCGATAGCGATCACCGCACCATCACTGGACAGAGCACAGGAGTCGATGTCGTTGAAGGTGTTGTTGAACGCAACCTCCCCGATGTCCACGCGGGTGTCAGGCTCACCATCCCCGCTGTCACACAGCAGGAGATCCCCGGTGAGGAACTGGTCGTAGGCCACCATACGGGTGCCGTCCCCGGAGAGACCGAAGATACCACCAGCAGTCTCGGACCCGGAGAGGTAGCCCCCGGTGTCGCTGGTGTGAGTAGCCTGGTAGTAGACCTGGCCGGCGACGGTGAACTCAGAGACGAAGTTGCGGATACCGTTGTGGAAGAACGTGAGAGCCCACCGGGAGCCGTCAGTGCTCACCTCTACACGGTGTCCGGTGCATCCGTTCTGCTCCAGATCGTAGCCCCAGATGAAGGCACCTGTAACGGCATCGTACAGTTCAGCACGGTCTCGGTCGGAGATCCGCTGTTGCCAGACGACGAAGACCTTCGTGTCATTGTCAACGAACTTGACGATTTGCGGGTGACTCTGGGAAGGGGGGCAGTTGATCCGAACAACAAGCTCGGAGGAACCAGAGAAGTCTGGCGAGATGGGGACTTGTGATCCCGGGGGTCGGCTCGGGTTACCAAAGCCGGGGGGAAGTAGGGTAGTCATGGGTTTCTTTTGTGTGCACTAAAGAAGTGCCCCCCACGTTGTACGGGGACGACGCAGGGGGCACCGAGACAGAGGACAGGGAGGCAATCCTACACTATCGCTCGAAGGCGTCAACGTCAACCGGCCCAAGATCTTCGGGAAGAGTCTCCGCATTCGGGACCAGCCTGTCGGTCGCAGTGTCGTAAGTCATTGACCCAGCGTAGCCTAGATAGCCCACTGGTCGGTTCTTCACAACAGTCAGGTGAAGAACATTTCTGTCCTCCTCCTCCGTGGTATCCCTGTGGATCCCCACGATGACATCCGACAGCTGCTCCAGGGACGCGGACCCTCGGAGGTCAGTCAGCTGGGGGATCCGTCCCTCAGCCCAGGACTTCCCTTTGTCGGGTCGCTTCAGGTGAGAGACCAGGATGAATCCAGCGTCGATCTGCTGACACAGCGTGCGGAGAGAGTGCATCAGCGTGTCGATGGTCTTCCGCTCATTGTCCGTGGTCTCCCCGGAGATCACGAAGGAGATGTGGTCGAGGATGATGTAGTCACACCCGCACCCCTGCACCAGATACCTGATGTTGTACTTCAGGTCAGCCGCTGAGGAGGAGGTGAAGCTCATATCCAGGAACACCAACTGATCCATGATCTCCCTAGCGTACTTCCTGATCTCCTCCTCGGGGAGAAGGGAAGGGTCCAGGTGAAGCTCGGCAACTCCAGCCATAGGTCCGATCATCTTCAGCAGCGATGTCTGCACCGTCTCTTCGAGCCCGATGTACCCCACCTTGGATCCCTCGGGGATCAGCTTGGGTAGCTCCCGTGCAATCTGCCGCACCACCGTGGACTTGCCAGTACCAGAGCCCCCGGTGAACATCACGATCTCCTTCTTACGGATGCCTCGCAGCTTCGCGTTCAGCCCGTCGATAGGGTAGGGGATGCCCTGCTCAACAGGACGGAACAGGTGGTCGAGCAGTGCCTCACCTTGGACGACACTCTCCGGGATGTACTTCTCAGCACCCCACACCCTGTTGACGATGTCCTTCTCGCCCAGGGTCATCAGCATCTCGTTCGCATCCTTGATCGTTGGATGCTCTTGAACGACATGCGCCTTGCCCGGGGTCATGCACGCGATGGCATCCCGCACTGCCTTCTGCCCAGGCTCGTCTGCGTCGAACCACAGGACAACCTTGGGGAACTGCTCGATCCACGCAGCCTGCTTGGCGAACACAGCCTTCACCGAGTCCACCCCGTTAGGGAGGGAGACAGCAGCCCACTTGTTGCCGAAGGCTTGGTTGACTGACATCGCATCAAGCTCACCCTCGGTCACCACCAGGAACTTACTCCGGGTGTCCGCTCTGTTCTGCCCGAAGAATGCAGTGGGTGTCCCACCCTTGAGGACGAAGACCTTCTTCCCCTTGGAGTCCAGAGCTTTCTTCCTGACCTTGGTACCGCGAGGCTTCTGCCCGGTGTCCCCAAGGGTAGGCCAGCGGTGGTCCCCGTTGTCCAGCACCTCGTACCCGTAGTGCATACAGGTAGCCTTGCTGATCTTGCGATCATGGATAGGGCGGAACACCTTGGGCTCTCCCTTAGCACCGCTCGCCTTCTCACACTTGTGGCAATACTTGCCGTCCGTGTAGATGGAGAGACAGCTTTCTCCCCCGCAGTCGGGGCAGTCCTCCTTCTTGATGTACGTTCCTTCACCCATCGGTCTCCTCCTTGGTGGGGGTGAGGGCGGCGAGCACGAAGCGCGCGAGCATCATGTCGCCTCCGTCCACCGGCTCGTACCCATACGACACTTCGCCGCTGGTGCTGCTTACGTCGATGCAGTTCGCGTACCGCTGCACCTTCTTCGCCCTCTCGATGCGCGCCTCCAGTTCGGCCACGCGGCCTCGGAGGCGGGCAGTCTCGCCTCGTCCCAGGATCTCGCCATCGGGGTAGAACGGATCCCTGGGGTCGTAGTTCGACGGACAGAGGCCGCGCAGGTGGGCTGAGGCGTACCAGCCGCCGACTAGGTCCTTCAGTTCGGCCACGCGGGCGCGGAGTTGCTTGTGGATCTCTTGGCCCCTGCGCTTCTTTCTCACCTGATCGCGGCGGTTGTCGGTTTCGTGTTTGAGCGCGGCCTCCAGCCCCGGCCCAGGACTCACGGCCCAGGCGGCGCGGAGGAGCGCAGCGTAGTAGAGGTTGGGGGACATGTACGGCTCCAGGTCGATCTTCTCGTGAGCCTCCATGTACTTCTGCACCTCTTCCTCTGTCGGCTCCCAGGTCATCGCTGCTTCTCCTGTAGTCTCTTCATGAACTCCACGAACTGTCTCTTTGTGCAGATACCGAACTCGTCGGCTTGCTCTGCGGTATCATCGAACGGCTGCTTGCACTCCCAGAAGAGTGCCCACAGATCAGAAAGGACTGCCAGGGTCTCGGATTCTTTCGTCATCAAACTGTTCTTCCGGTGGTGTGTAACCGAGTAGTCCGTTCGGGTCAACCCCGAACACATCGCAAAGCAACCACATATCCTCGATGGTGGGGACAGCGTCACCGATGAACCACCGATAGATAGTGGAACGGGGGATGCCTGTCTTCTGCACCATGTCTCGGACAGAGAGACCGGCTGACACCCGCAAGGATCTCAGCCGGTCTCCTAGTGCTTCGCGGGAAACGTCCCGCCTAGCCATTAGAGGTCGAAGGCTTCGTCATCCACACCAAGGATCCTGCTGAAGTCCGAAGGAACGATGGTCAGAGGGTTGGAGGCGTAGGTACTCTTGTCCCCGATGTACTCGTCTCCGTCCAGATCCCCAAGGTAGTACGAGGACCAAGTGCTCGGGCGAGTGTCGCTCCATCTAGGAGAGAGCAGACCATTGTAGAAGACAGTCAACTGGTAGGGGTTGTGCTGGATCCGGCTGTGGACACGGTGGTACAGGTCGGACGACTCATCGAGAGCGCCAGCCTCCGACAGCATCTCGATACCCCAAGCAATGATGATCTCCTCGAACCCAACAGTGAGTTGGATGTCTTCGAGATCAGTCCCACTCGGGATGCTGTGCTCGTACTTGTTGAACTTGTCATCCCAGGCGTTGCTCTTCGCACCATTGATCGGGTCGTTGTAGTGCAGCATGTGAACCACGCTGTGCCCAGGCACAATCATATGCTCCACCATCTTCACAACGAGGTCGATATCGCTGTCTTCCACCATCCCCAACTCGTACCCGTAGGCAAGAGCGGTGAGTGCGTGCCCAGTGTTGCGGCCCATGTGCTCGGTGCCGAGACCAGGCTTGGTGTGCTCCAGGAAACCGAAGGCACTCCACCAGGAAACCATGTGGCTCTTCCCATCGCTGACGTTGCGGCGGCACCACTTTTGGATAACACCTTCGAGGACAATCTCGAACACTTGAGACGCCCAACCGTACCCGTTCTTCGCAAGGCGGAACAGCGGGGTGGTGATGCGGGACAGGTGCTCGAAGTCTAGCTCTCGGGGGCCACCATCGAATGCCCGCAGTTGGGAGACGACACCGTCCTTGCCGTACCACTCAGCGTCAACGTAGCCCCGGCTCTCATCCACACCGATGAAGCTATCCGGCTTGTTGTCGTAGTCGAACGCAGTAGTGATGCAGTTCGCATACAGGCGAGCCCACTCGGCAGCGATCTGCAGCCCAGGCGTGCAGTTCATCCACTCTTGGTTCGGGTAGACAAGGAACCCACCACCCTCGTTCGGATCCGTGGGGTAGAACCTAGCCCGGAGGCCCACCAGAGTATCGGAAGCGTTGGCGGCGATAGCCTGCAACATCTCCTCCGGGATCTCCGGGAAACCAGAGTCATAGGTGAACTGGTGGTACCCCTCCTCGAAGCGAACCGCGAGACCACCCGGCTGGAGGAGGTAGGCGTGAGACTTACCTCGGTACCAGAAGGTGACCGCCTTCGGAGCGTGGCCCATGTTGCGGACAACGTGAACCTCCATGCCTCTGTCCCTGTGAATAGTCACTTGGGCACCCCCGGGGAGATCAATGGGCTCACCGTAGAACGCCTCGTACTCGCCCCCGTCCGAGTCCTCGATAGAGAAATCGAAAGTGGGAGCAACCGGGGGAAGCTGCGGGGGTCGGTTGCGCTGCGGCCCGGGACGCCTCTTGTCCACGGGAGTCGGCACCGGAACGTGGGTAGGTTCGCTCAATGCGTTCTTGACGCTGGTTACCATGTAGTTCAGCCGATCAAGGGTGGTCTGCCCACTGTACTTCGAGTCACGCCTCTGCCGTAGAAGCGCGTTCAGCCCAACCCGGTACATTTCCGGCTCTCTCTCTCTAGAATTGGAAGTCATCTTGTGTGATGTCTAGGACCCGGACTTGCCAGGTCAGTTGTTTTGCTCCAGGCTTCTTCGGCTTCTTGTGCCAACCGTGGATCTCGATGAGGTTGCCGCTCTTTACCCAGATGTATGCGTCTTCGTTGGCGAGGATCTTCTTCCGGCGAGCGGACACGTTGCCGTAGGAAGTCGTCTGAACAATGAGCGGGGCACTGTCCAGGCGCTGTGCGAGGATGTCTCCGAAGTTCCACAGGTCCAGGCGGGTGCGGCTGTGCGGGTTCCAGAACTCGACAACCCAGGGGGACCAGTCATCCTCGCGGAGACGCTTCAGGGATAGCTGTGTAGGTGAGGCCATGCCCTACCTTAGCACAGCTACAGACACTCCTCGATGATGTTGGCGATGGTCTCGAAGGAGACATCACGGTCGTTCAGGTCGCTTAGCACGTTCTGCACTCGCGCATCCATGTAGAACTCGGGGAGAAACCCTTCGTTTTGCCAATCTGTTCCCTTGAACGTGAAGTCAGGGAGGTATGAATAAGGGTCCTTATCGAAAAGCTCAGGCTCTTCGCAGGCAAGAACTCCGAGACAGCAGTTCTTACCGTCTTCTTCCAGAGCACCATTAGCCTGCTCGTACCTCCCACTCCGCAGAGCCTTGAGCCACTTTTGTTTCACCTCTGGGTACAGTTCAACGCCGAAGCTGTTCAGCATCTCCACTGACGTTGAGACTGCACACTCGAACTGTTTGTCTTTCCTCGCAATCTTGGTCATGTCTAGTCCTTTGTCTACTTGTTGTGGTTGCACGGGCCTCGCACCCGCTCGGTAGTCCTTGAGGAAGGACCACTAAAACCTTTTGCTCTACTTGTAGATGTACCGGACAGCAATCGTGCCGTCCGCACTGTAGTTGGTACCGATGGTACCCTGGGGGAGACCAGAGTTAGCGAACAGACCAACCGTAGAGACGTTCAACTGGAACGTCCCCCGTCCCTGCACAGCACGGATAACAGCAAGGTCACGGTACACGGAACTGTAGACCAGCGGAGTGTCCACCGTTTCTTGGAACGTCTGCGGGACACCCGGCGCAAGCGTGTCGGAGTAGCTGACAGGCCGGGAGATCACCCGGGAGAACACACCCGAACCGGGGACATCAATCGTCACCCCGTACAGAGAGTAGCCCGCAGCGCCGATGTCAGCGGGGGTCGGAGGGTAGTACCCAGCGAGGCTGCTGTCCCAACCGAGGGCAACACTGTCGGTAACCGTACCAGTGTTGGTGACAACATCGTTCCACTCACCGTCCAGTTCGATCCCGAACTGAACACCGACAAGCTCACCGATAGCGGGGTCGAACTTGTCCAGGGTGTAGACGATCTCGCTGTCGTCAATGAAGGAGATGTTGCTGAGTTGGTCGATGACCGCAGTACCAGGGGCGGCTGCGAATGCCAGACCAGCGGTGGCAAGGGCTGCCACTAGAAGCGTTTGGATTTTCATCACGATTTTTTGTAGAGGTTGTAGAGATCGTAGAGGGTGTTCACCGCCAACGAGGAGAAGATCAGGAGAAGGGCGAGGACGGTGAATAGTTCAGCGGTCATCACCATCACCGCACAGGGTACCGCGTTGCTTGCGGTCAGCGAGCTTGGTCATGTTGCGGGTAGCTGCCTGCTCCATCGCGTAGTCGTTGCCAAGCAACTCCAGCGAGAGAACAGCGCAGTACCACATGACATCACCTAGCTCAGAGATCATGCTGTCGAGACGATCTTCACCGCCTTCCCGCAGGTACTTCTTGTACTGCCCAGCCACTTCACCCGCCTCACTAGCGAGACCGGCGACAAGGTAGGAGTACATCTCCTCTTGGTTCAAGTGCTCGATAGGCCCGGTGGTCTCCATGCACTTGGCCTGGTACTCCGCGAAGGTGAGACTACTCAACGAAATCCTCCGGGTCAACCGCACCGAAGGACGAGGCGACAGCCTGGGCACCGCCACCGCTGCCACGCTTCACCAGCTGGACCCCGTTGAGCATGAGGCGCACACCCAGGAAGCCCTTGTCGTCGTACTTGTACGGCTTGAGCGCAACCATGATGCGCCCGAAGTCTCCGTGGTTGATGTCCTCGCTATCCGGGAGGGCTTCCCCGTTGTGATCCACGCGGACAGGCACGTTGGTCTGAAGGGCCTCACCCCGGATGTACTGTGCGGCCATCCGGCTCTCGATCTTGATGGAGCCCTCGTCCCGCTGCTCGCCGCTCTCCTTGTCCTCCCAAGAAGCATCCTTGAAGATCGGCTTGATGTCCCAATCTGCCATCGGGATGCCCTCGTCCTTGCAGAACTTCTCAAGCTCTGCTTCACAGAGGGTGATCAGATCCTGGATGTCCTCCCTGGACTGGAACTTCAAGTCAGCCTTGTAGTTCTTCTTGTTCATGAAGTTGTCCGGGCTGCCCGGGAGCAGAGCGGGGAAGACGAACTCCCCAACGGGCGTCACGGTCGTAGTGTATTTGGTTCCCATTCTGGTTTGCTTTCTGGTTACTAGAAGTTGTAGAAGAGAGGGCTGACTGTCCAAGTCTCCCACTCAGGAATGTCGAACGGGATCTCCGTGTCGGGGGCGAACCCAGATAGAAGATCCCGCAGTAGTCCTTCCCTGCACAACTGCTCGTCCACGTTGGACAGGAGCTTGGCATACAGGGTTGGTAGATGGTCGGAGGTGGTGGCGAAGCGATCATGCGCTGTCGCAATCGGACCACCCCAACCACGGAGAGCAGAGTGGAGAAGCGAGGCATCGAGGCTCTGAATGAGGTTGGGTGTCAGCCCTTTGCCGTTCTTCCTTCCACTCGGCTCATCCGTAGGGGTAGAGTATACACTGGACTTGGCCGTACCGAAGAGCCGAGTCCGGATCTTGTAGTCACTCAACTTGGGGTAGAACTGGGTGACGTTGTAACCTGCTGGTACCGTCCACGTTAGGGGAGCCTTGGCTTTCCCACCGATGGCACGGAGGAACTTGAACAGGTCCATCGCCCAGGGCAGCTGGCTCCGTACCTCCTGCTCCAGCCTGGTAGCCAGGTCCCAGCACTCTGAGAGGAGGAAGCGGTACTTCCCCGGGGATTCCGGATCCTCCTCCGCGAAGAACTTCCACACCCAGGACAGCTTGCTCGCCCCGTACGGGAGCGTCATGATGGGGTGCTTCCAGAGATCCCGGGGGAGCCCAGGCTGCACCGCGTTCCCGATCCGCAGGTAGATGTCCTCCGGGGGGATGTCCGTCGCCTTCACCTTGGTCAGTTCCATCCCCTGGTTGCAGAGGATCGACATCAACTGGAGACCGTGGTTGCTCGCATCAACAGATACAGGCAGGCCAGGATTATCCCAATGAAGACATAGCTGAAGGAGGGGCCAGGGTTTCTTGGATCCTTCCCATAGTCCACGGCTTCCAACGGGATCCGCAGCCACCTCTCTCCGGAATCCTTCATCGAACCCCGGGAGCAGGGCTTCGGCATACCTTTGCCTAGCCTCCTCATGAATCTCTCCCTTGTATTTGAACAGGGCACACCCTTGGGACAGGTCTGATCCCTGGACAGAGGTGAACGTGGGTCGGTAGTAACAGCGCCCCCGTCTGTCCGGGAACACATCCATGTAGAACTCAGGCAGGGCAGCGGCAGCCCTAAGTCCTTGGAACGTAGTGAGATACGACAGTCTGCGGGACACCATCCTCCTGTTCTGATCGTGAATCCAGTGCGCTCTCCGCTTCCACTCCGACAACTCCGAGAACTCACCCTTCTCCGGGAGAGGGATGGGATCCTTCGGGGGGAACAGCGGAGACCCCAGCCTGTACAGTTCCTCCGCTACAGCCAGCACCTCATGAGACAGCGTGTAAGGCTGCTCACGGAGGGTTGCCGCCGCATCCCCCGGGATACCCACAGGAGTGTCCACATCTCCACAGGGGACGGCAGAGAGCGGCTCAGGGGAAGCTACTGGGGTACCCGGGGGGGCCTCGCTGATGAACTGTTCAAGACCAGGGCTGGCGAAGGTGTGTCGGACCCACCTCTTGCCCTTCT